>Ga0194061_1000392_pt1 | contig 26758 bp, 16 predicted proteins | sample SepL2221m_MetaG_FD_163423 | JGI IMG/M metagenome (GOLD analysis project Ga0194061, IMG submission 163423) | Anoxic zone freshwater microbial communities from boreal shield lake in IISD Experimental Lakes Area, Ontario, Canada - Sep2016-L224-21m | ecosystem: Environmental > Aquatic > Freshwater >... | reverse complement strand
CAGTTCCGCGACCCGCTTTTCAAGCTTCTCGCAGTTGGGACATTTTGATTCGGTTTTGCTCTCGTCGCTCATGCCTTTTATTATCGGCTGAACGACGACGAAAAATTAGTCGGACTGAACGGTTACCATACGTTTTAGTCAGGTAATTGTCCTGCCATGAAATGTCAGGATGATTGGCTTTAATGATCGTATTTAACTGTGATCCGAAATCAGCGACCAAAGGATCCGTTTTATCAGCGACAGCATGGAGGCGCATGCCAGTTGCCGGGATGCCTTTGTAGTTGATAATATGGCTAACTGCGCCGGACAATTCAGTCTTGTTATTCACAGGCAATCGGCCAATGGCGACTTCAGGGAAGCCGCGACCTAAATTTCCGAACGCGCTATCCGATGTCGTCTGCGCCCAGAAGGTTGTCGGGACCAGGAACGCTGGGCACAACGGGTCAATGTTTTGACCTTCATAATTGCGATAATCATACGTTGTTCGTCCGACTAATAAGAGATAAGTCGGCCGAGCTGAACGCACTGCTTTGCGAATACCCTCGGGTCCGAAGCGGCCATAATTATAGTAATCAAAAAGCTGCTCCTGATCCACAAACGCGCCGCGAATTCCTTCTCTGGAGCGCTTGACTAAGAGCGGCTGAATACCGGATGCGAATTGTGCTGGGCCGGTAGCTAGATAAGTGCCATTTAATGTGAGCGGCTTAACCTGTCGAGCGCTGATAGCCACCGGACTATTTTCCTGGCCAACAGGGACAACCAGATATGTACCGCTGCCACCGGATTGAGCGATGAAGCGCAGCTTCAATGTGCCGTCTGCTTGTGCTTGTGATTCAGTGGAGACAAGTGTAGTGCGATCTGCAAAGCGAGCATCGACGACCCAGGCACCGCTGGCTGGAATGTTAGATACTTCATACAGGCTTGCTGTAGTCGTAGAGTTATTGATTTCGATGGGTTTCGAACCATCCAATCCGCGTGTGTAACTGACATTGATTGAATGCAAGAACGCGATCTGTGTATCAAGTCCAGCGAGAGTCGGAGTGACCAGACTAATCGTATTGTCGCCTGTTTTCAATACACCCGACGGTAGTGTGAATGAAACCTGCACCATCTTGCCGCCACCATCCCAAGTCGTTTCACCGATGGCTTGGCCATTAACGAGCACCTGCATGCCGTGATCCGGACTCAAGCTGTCGCTGGATGTCAGACTCCAGACATTGACAACCAGATTGGCTGAACCGCTCACGACGTCGGGCAGCTTGATGGGAAAATCCTGCGTGCTGCCTTGAGTCAGGTATTTGTTTGAGAACCAAGGTTCGAATGAATACGGGCGCATGCTATAATCGAAGTAGACATTATGGAACTCTGTCTTGATCGAATTAGCCGAGGTGACATTGACTGGCATCGAAGTGGCGAACAATCCAGTTGCTGAGGTAGAAGTTCCGACGATTGTCTGCTTGGTAGACTTGCGCAAGAATAGAGCGTCCTTGTCTGTATAGTTATCGCTATATCCCGACGCATACACCAGCAAGCCGCCTGGTACTTTCGCGAGCGCAGTCATGCTGCGGCCTTCGCGTTGAATTGAAACTTGATTCAGGTCATAATCAGCCGGCATGGTGCTCTGAGGGATCAGCATGACGCCAGCATTTTGATAGACAACCTTGGCTGCGGAATAGCTGGATGCTGTATCGATGCTGCCGGATGAGAACCAGCGCGCGCCGATTAGAGGTGACTGGCTCGTTAGCTTACTCACCGCAACGGGTGCAGTGCGCGAACCCGCAGGAATATCGCGAGCAATGACAGTTTGAAGCGTCGGTATACCAGACTGTTTCGGCACCACGTTAGCTGTTCTCATTGCAGCAAATTGAGCTTCAACGCGTTGAGCTGTTAGTACACTTATATTCATGCCGATACTATTTATTGCCGCATCGATACCTGCATCTGACACATCAGTTGTCGGATCGCCATCGAGACTAACGACATTCGTCAGCTTCTCATAGATTTCACTCATACCGGACAGGTCGATGCTCTCCAACTGGTATTCATACATACCTGCCGAAGCCCAATCTAAATAAGCATACTTCTTTTCATCAGGATTTGTGATGCGACCGGCGATCAAAGCAGGATTGACTTTGACCCATTCTGAGCTTTCAACAGCACGGCGGTAAAGGTTGAATCCAGCGTTCTGATATTCGGATACGGCGGTCCAAGAGACATTGATGCCAGCGCCTTCGGACTGCGCGGCGAAATCGGAGACTTTGACAGGGGTGACGGAACCATCGATGGACAACAACACTTGCTTTGACGTGACGTTGACGTTTAAGTATGAGACCTTGACGTTGGTAACGCTAACAGGCTTGTTCAAGATATTGACCGTAAAACCCGCGCCTGTGTTCCATGTGTTCGACTGCACGATCACAAATTCACCGGTGCCGGTGAACCCCGTCAAATCGACGTTCAAGATACCGCCCGCTGGATTAAGGTTCGCCGTTGAACCCGCATTGGTGAGAACGAGCTTATCGATGGCGCTGGGCGATTGTGCGCGGATATTAAGCGTTCCGCCGCCGCTGAAATTCGCGCCCGCCGCAGTGAATGTACCCGTCGCTCCGCCGGGGATACCCGGGGCGACCGTTCCACCCGTCACTACCATGTCACTGGTGATCGATCCTGTTCCAGCCAAGGTTCCAGCGCTGACCGTCGTTGTACCGGTGTAGGTGTTCGTACCGGTGAGGGTCAAGGAGCCAGACCCGATCTTGGTGATGGCCAGAGTTCCCGTAGTGTTCGTGATGGTTCCCCCAAACGTGCTGCTGGTGTTGTTGTTACCAATCGTAAGAACCGACGCACCGGCGACGCTGTTGGTGATTCGTGTCGCGAACGTGCCGGAATTCACGGTCAGTCCGTTGATGGTTTCGCTGAACCCGTTGAGGTCGAGGATCACAGTGGCACCATTGTTGGCACCATTGATGGCGAAGACAACGTTGCCCGCGCTGGCTCCGTCGGGAATCACGTTCGAGGCACCGAGCTTCAAAGTGGTCGTGAGGTTGGCGACATTGGTCGTGTTGAAGATACCGTTGTAGATCGTGGTGTTGCCGGTGTAGTTGTTGTTCGGGTTGGAAAGGATGAATATTGAATTTTGGGTGGCGGTATTGAGCATTCCGTAGAAGTCGATGCCGAAGGGGCCGGTGATCTGGCCGCTGACGGTGCTTGTCGAGCCACTGAACTTTCCGATCCGCGAGTTGTCCGCCAGCGTGATGGTGCCGGACAAGTTGATGGCACCGTCCAGGCGGATGGCTCCATCGAAGTTGGCCTGGGTGTCGCCCTCGGCGAAGCCTATACCGGAAATGGTGATGTTGTTCGCGTAGGTTCCAGCAATGCCAGGGAAAAGCTGACCGCCGCCCGAGCCATTGCCGACGACGGTGATCGCGGTGTTCGGGGAGAGAGCGCCGGTAACGTTTCCAGTGATAAGGCGAGTTTTGTTGCCACTGATTAAGGTGGGTCCGCTGTAACTGTCTCCGCCGCTCTGCATGGTGAAATCCTTGCCTCCGTCGATAGTGACACCACCAGCGCCACTGATGGTCGCGACCGTGCCAAGGGTTAGGGAGGTGGAGGTGTTGCTATATCGGAAGGTCGAACCCGCGCCGATGGTAATCGCCGCGTTGTAGGCGGCCACCAGATTTCCGGTGACCCGCAATGTGCCGCCGCCGCTGATGGTCGTCGCACCGGTGAAGGTGTTAGCCCCGGCGAGTACAGTTGTGCCCGTGCCGTTCACGGTCACGGGATTCACTCCAAAGGCCAGAATGGGCGAGGTGAAGGTGACGGTGCCGGTGTTGACGTTATTGATGCTGATCGTGTTCGCGGTGGCGACCGTGTTCACACCCGTTCCCCCGGTGATGTTATAGGTGTTGGTGCCAGTGCCGCCAAAGTTCCACGTGTTGTTGCTCAGGGTGACCCCGGTGTTCAGCGTGAGCACGCCGTTGGACGTAGTCGTGTCCACGGTGATGCTCTTGGCTGATTCCGAACTCGTGACGGCAAGACTGGAGCTGCCAACCGCTGCAGCACCGCCTGCGTTGTTGTCCACCCGGTAGTCGATCGTGCTAACCGCCCCGGAAGCGGGTAGAAGAGTGGTTCCAGTGGTCTGGCGGATCACCTGATTGGATCCGTCAACGGTGGCCAAGCCGAAGCCGCCAGCATCACTGACGGTGAAGCCGGAGTTGATGGCGTTGCCCGCAGTCTGCCCGGTCAGGACTACAATGGATGTGCCAACGGCAGGTGTGCTGGCATTGGCTCCACCGGCGGTGGTATTGAAGTTCAGCGAAGAAACAGCCCCGGCGGACGTGAGAGCACCCAAGGTAAGCGTTTCATTGGCGGCGAGCAGGATGTTGCTGCCGGTGTTTGCTGTGGTGGTCAGGCCGTTCAAGGTTTGCGTACCGGTGCCGGTGAGCTGCAAGGTGCCGCCGCCCAAGGTCAAGGCGGAGGTCGTGGAGAGAATGTTGGAAGCGACACCCCCAAAGCCCAAAGTCAGGTTGCCTGCGTTGATGATCGTCGCGCCAGTGTAAGTGTTCGTGCCAGTAAGGGTCTGGGTACCGGCCCCAGTCTTGGTGAGGGTCATGCCAGCCGCGCCGTTGGCGATACCGCTGGTAGTACCGGAATAGGTGGCGCTGACGCCCAAGCCGGGATTCAGTGTCAGGGCCGTCAAGAGGGTGTAACCACCGGTGGCAGAGGTGAACACCGTAGATAGATCCTTGCTACCAGTGAGTCCGCCCAAGGTCATGGTGGTCGCGCTGATCCGCAGACCGGCGCTCGCGCTGCCGGTGATGCTGTTGGTGGTATCTAATACGCTGTTCTGGAGGCCCGAAGCATTGGTAATTTGGAGAACGCCGGCGCTAATGGTCGTCAAGCCGTTATAGGTGTTGGCAGAGGCGAGGACGATTTGGCCGGCGCCGGTCTTGGTGAGACCGGAGGCGGTGGCGCTGCTGTTGCTGATGACGCCGCTGATGGTGAAGCCAACGCCGGCCGCAAAGTTACTGTTGGTTTGCGTGGAGGTGAAGGTGCGGGTAGCGCCGTTGAGATCGATGCCGTTATTCAGATTGCCAAGGCCGTTGGCGTTCATTCGATCGGGTGCGTTGCCTAGAAAAACGGTCGGATTGAAGAAGCCGGTTGCTATGCCTTGGCCCGAAGCGCCCCACACGAGCGTGGAACCGGCGGTTCCTATCAAGAAGGTCGAGCCGGTGCCACCCTCACCACTGAAGCCGCTGGTGCCACCAGTGATCTGGATTTGGTTGGCACCCGTGCCAAGGCCGCCGGTCCAGGTGAAACCACTACCGAAGCGACCGCCCAGATAACCTCCGGTGATCTTAGTGTTTTTCCCGGTAAAGAAGGTTGCAGGCGTTTGGAATCCGACGTAGCCGCCATTCACCACGATATCACCCGTGAAGGTAAATGTGGGCGTTAGTGTGGTGTTCACAATGAGCTGGCCCGTTCCGTTCTTGATGATGCCACCCGCGCCGCTGATGCCAGCCGCATTGTTATCAAAACTGAAGGAACCGGCACCATCAAAGGTCAGCGAGCTGCCGTTCAGATTAATGACGTTGCCAATGTTCATTGTGCCACTGCTATTTCCGATGGTTGAAGCACTCCCTAGGATGATGGCCCCGGCATAGGTCGAGTTCCCGTTGCCGATCAGTGCCCCGGTGCCGCCGATGCCACTGCCATTGAGCGTCAACGCATTCGTCCCGGTCATCGCCGTGGCGTTCATATCGAGCACTGCTCCACTGACAACGCTCACTGCACCGGAATTGGCGCCTAATGCGGTGGCGTTCCCGACTCTTAGTGTTCCAGCACTGATGGTGGTGCCGCCGTTGTATGTATTGGCGCCGGAGAGAGTCACCGTGCCAGTGTCAGCTTTGGTCAGGCTGCCGCTGCCTAAGACGACACCGCTGACCGCGAGGGTCTTGCCGCTGGCGACGTTCCAAGTCTGGTTCGCACCCAGCGCAAGATTCGCGCTGATGGTGTTGGTGGCATTGGCAAACGAGGTCACGGAGATGGCGCTGCCCGCCGTCACCGTCGCAAGGGCCGCTGTGGTCGTAGCTGCGGAGCCGGACGTACTGTTGAGGGTAATCGTGTTGGGGCTGCTGGCGATGGTCACTGCCGTGCTGTCATTGAAGGTGATGCTGTTCACGTTCATGTCGGAGAGGCCCGTGATGACGTTGGCCTGCTGCGCGGCACCGGTCGCACCGAAGATGAGGTTACTTGTGCTTCCGGGTGTAAGGCCCGATGCCGTGGCCGATGCGTCAGATGCCCAGTTGCTGAGGGCGCCGGTCGAAACAGTCATCGTACCGAGGAAACCCGTGACCTGACCACCACGCCAATAGGCGTCAGTCAGGGGGGCCAAGAAAGTTGGAGAGCCAAGGCTCACGGTCGTCGCTGTCTTGGTAATCGTCGCGGTGAAGTTGGTGTTGTTGGCCAACAAGTAAGTCGCGTTGTTAAGAGTCGAGCCGGCACTAGTTAGGGCGGTAATGAGGGTTCCACCGGTTCCTGAAGGGGTGACGCTGCGGATGTCGAGCACGACGTTTCCAGCTACCGACGTGGCTGTGCCTGCGGTGGTGAAGTTGTCGAGCGATCCACCGTTCCAATCGAATGACATGTAAGAGCCTGCGGCCAGGGTCAAACCAACGCCCGTTGTAGCGCCAGTGGTTGCGCGCGCCGTGCCATCGGCCAGGCTGAAAGTGCCGCCTGTGCTTACCGCCAGGGTCCCAGCGCTGGGCATATTAAAGGCTCCGCTCAGCAACAGAGTGCCTGCGCTCACAGTGGTTCCTAGGGTGTAGGCGTTGGTGTTGGCAAGAGTCAACCTGCCAGTGCCTGCCTTGGTCAGCAAACGTACCCCGGTAATCTGCGCGTCAACGAGCAGGTCCTCACTCGCGCCGAAACCTTGTCCGACAGTGAAACTGCGATTAGCGGCACCCAGCGCCAACGCCGTGCCGGAGATTTGCGCCTTGCCGGTGGTCACGGCAGTGAATGTCACATCGCCGCCGAGTGTGATAGTGCCAGTCCCGGCATTGACCACGCTGGTGAAGCCAGCGACTGGGGTGATGCCCAAGGTGCCGATCGTTAAGTTGCCGCCGCCTGCGGTGTTGATGATCGGTGTCGTGCTTGTACCCGCGCCGGTGGCCGTGATCGCCACGTTACCGATGGTGTCCGACGCGCCGTTGAAATCCAAGATGCCGCGACCGAGGAGGTTCACCGCGCCAGCGCCCATCATGTCGGGGTTGGTGGTGGAGGCGGCATACCGCACGGTCGCTGCCGTCACTCCAGCGGAGCCGACCGTCAGGCCGTTGGCTGCGATGGCATTGACGGCGTTCGAGCCATTCAACTTGCTTAATACCAACGTTCCTGCGCTCACCGTCGTCAAGCCGGTGTAGGTGTTCGCCGTGCTGCCGGAAAGAGTGAGGGTACTGGTGGCGGAGGTATTTTTGTTCAGGATACCGGCAGTTCCGGTGATCGCGCCCGAGAATATCTGGTCCGCACTGGATGAATAATTAAATGTCCCCACGTTGGAGATCGCCCCGGCGTAGTTACCGCTGCCCAAGGAGCCGCTGCCACTGATGGTAAGCGGGAAAGCGGTACCGATGGTTGTGCCACCGGTATAGGTGTTCACGGCACTCATGCTGACGCTAGTCATTCCAGTGAACGTCAGGCCAAAGCCGTTGCCACCGTCGGAAACTACGCCACCAAGATTAAGACTAGGGGCTGTTGCGCCGGTCACTGTCCTGCTTCCACCGCTCAGAAGGACAGTCCCGTTATTATTCCAAACCATCGAGCCGGCTGTTACGCGACTTTCCAGGCCAAAGTTACCACTCCAAATATTCGGATTAGTGGTGGTGAGTGTCTGACCTGCCCCGCCTGATTGAGATGAGGAAAGCTGCCCGCCCGCGAGGGTCAGTGTTCCCGTGCCGATAGCGGCAGCATTAGTACCGACAAACACCCTCCCCCCAAGGAGATTAAAACCACCACTGTAATTGTTGGTGGTCGCAGAGACCATTGTGAGGTTACCCGCCACCATCGTCACGCTGCCAGCACCGGTGATCTGGTTAGCGAAGTTGGTGCCTTGGGTAAAAGCGAAGTCAGCGGCATTGTTATTGAAGGCGAGATTCCCGCCGGTGGCGACGGTAATGGAACTACCCGTAGCCAGAGTGCCGCTGGCACCGCCGTTGCCGAGTTGCAGGGTGCCGGCGTTAATGGTGGTTGCCCCGGTGTAGGAGTTCGCGCCGGTGAGGATGAGGGAGCCCGCGCCGACCTTCGTGAGGGCGAAGCCGGTGCCGCTGACGACGCTGGAGATGGTGATATTCCCGCTGCCGCCGATCGAGCTGTTGCTTTGCAGGGCGACAGTGCCCGTTCCCATGTTACTGATGGTCGAAGTGGTCCCGGTATTGTTGATCAGCGCACCGCCGCTGCTGATGCCCGTGCCGTTGAGATTGAGGATGCCGTTCAGGGCATTAAAGTCCTGGCTATTGCCGTTGAGGTCCAGCACGCCGCCATTGCTGACCGTAAAAGTGTTGGCGCCATATATCTGGAAGTTGCCGCTTCCCGACAACTGCACGGTAGAACCGCTTGCAACGGAGGCATTGCTGCCGATAGCATGGATGAGAGTCGAGCTTGCCTTGTTAAGGATCACCGTGCCGCTGTTGGCGCTCACCGAAAGGGCAAGGGAATTGTTATCTGCCGTGCCGCCGAGGGTGAGCGTTCCCGCCCCGACCTTCGTGATGGCACTGCCGCCACCGGTAACCCGCGTCAGCGACATATTCCCCGACCCGCCCACCATGAATAAATTGGCAGCAGCGATGTCGCCCGTAATGCTGGCAGCCGTGCCGGAATTGTTGATCAGCGCCCCAACGCCTGTCGCGCCCGTGCCGATGATGGCGCCGAACGGTTCCGCGATAGTCTGGCCATTGAGGTCCAGCGTGCCTCCGCTGACGATGGTCGTGATACCGGCTGTCGTGCCGAGTGCTGTGGCATTCCCTACGACCACCGTGCCCGCACTAATCGTGGTGATCCCCGTGTAGTCGTTGGCGCCGGAGAGGGCGAGTGTGCCGGCACCGGTTTTGTTGATGTCGAATGTACCACTGACGATTCCCGAGGCCGTCAGCGTATTGCCCGAGTTCGCATTCCAAGTCTGGCTGGCGCCCAGTGCGACTGGCGTGCCGATTGAAATACTGACAGTGGACGCCGTCATATCAATACCGCTGGTCAGCGTTAGTGTACCCGCACCGGTGATGGTGATGTTCGTCGATGGGCTCAACACGCTGATGCTGCCCCAGGAACTACTGGTCGCCAAGGTTAGCCCAGCACCCAGCGATGTGCTGCCCCATGTAGCCGCGTCTGCTGCGGTAGGCGCAGTGCCTCCCCAGCTTGCGCCAGCGGTCAGATCTGTGCCTGCCGCATCTTTAGTGACAGTTGCCGCCTGTGCCGAAGGCGAAGCGCAAAGTACCATCAGCGCGGCGAAGACGCCAGCTAAGAGCATAGTGCGGAACGTCGAAAAGGGGCGGACGACGGCCTGTGTTTCATTCGAATTAATTCTGTGCATCGAACTTCTCCCATTACTGCTTAGCCGAAAATTCATTCCGGATTCAACGGTCAATACATCCAAAATACGCTTAATTCAGCGCCGTGAGCGGTTTCGTAAGTGCTCGAAAAAGCACCGCCCAACGATAGTCCAGAATATTATACATCAATAAAGCATGGTATTGGAGACAAAATTGACGGTTATTGGGACCGAATTGACCGTTTTGGATGCGACTTGGGCAGGATGGGCTGACATGCAATAATCGAATAACACGTGGATGAATGTCAGGTGTTATTCGTCCGCAATGAATCGCAGAATGTGGCTGAGGCGCTGGAAGTACCAGCCGTTTTCGGAGAAGGGGCGCAACTGAACGCCATCCGGAATGGTCACTCCGGCTGAGTCTTTGTGGTTGTTGCCGGTGCTGTCGATGATCAGCGGAACATCCTTCGCAGCCACGCCTATCGCCCCCACCCACATGATCACATGCGAGACTTCATCATCCTTTGCATGTCGGATAAAAAGAAGGTCGCCTGTCTTCAACACTTTTTTGCATTCCGCAACCGTCGTGGGCTTTTCGATGCGTGTCAGCTTTGTGGTATGGCCCACGCCTGGACCAGGAGCCTGAGTGAGTTCCGCTTGTTTTGAGCAATCCGAACTGGGTCTGATGCCGTGCGCGATGTTGTAGACGAATGAGGTGAAATTGCTGCAATCAACGCCCTTGTCATTGCGCCCGTGGCCGACTTCTTTCCAGGGCCATCCGGCGGGTGGATTCCATTCGGGGATGTGGTGATGCTGGTACGAGACGCCTCGATAATGCAGCGCAGTGGCCAGTACACGTTCGCGTTTCCAGTCGGCTGATTTGCCTTCGATGTTATCGGGCGGCGGGAAGCGTTTTGCAGGCGCGCCCCAGCTGGTGTAGCGTTTCAGCGTATCGTTGGAGTACCAGTCCTCGAACGGGATCGACGATTGCTCTTTGGGATCGCCGCGCTTGCCGTTGATGATGTCTCCGATGAGTTCGTTGAGCGGATAGGAGAATTTGATGCTGTAGGGCGATTGGTATTTGGCTGCGTCAACGGATTCCGCGCCTGAAAGCACGGCGCATAACAGGTATGCTAAAAGTAAGCTATAGTAACGATGTGTTTTCATGATTGAAGTAGCCCCCAGTCGAAATCGGCTATCATCCCTTCAGGATGCGGGTTCATGTGACACGGTTCCGGTGGTAGCGGCTTTGGCCTCAACCACCGGCTAATGGCTGCTATCCCTTCGGGATAAATACAGGCAATCGACAAGATCGTGAAAAGAATTTACATTATTTCGCCAGTGCATTCCACTCGGCTTCGGTGGCTTTGGACTTCTGATATTCCATCATGGTCTTCCAGTGGTCGCCCTTGAGCAGCAGCGATTCGAAGTGGATGTATTCTTTCACGGATGTGCCGTCCGCCATCGTCGCTTCATAGAGGAAGATGCCTGTTTCATGCGCAGTCGTGTCGTCGCCGACTCGCTGGCTGAAGCGCAGCGTCAGGTTGGATTTTCGGGTGCCCGCTTTGGTGTCGTCGAATTCTTTTTTCCATCGCGCCAGTGCCTTCGCCAGCGGATAGCTCTGCTTCTTAATGCCCGTCACCAGCACTCCGTCTGATCGGATGCTGGCTTCATAGCCTTTAAAATCGCCTTCTTTCACGCATCGAGCGACATCCGCCCAATACACATCCAACTCGGCTAGACGCGACGCTTCATCGGCTCGGGAGATGAAAATACCTGAGACAAGGGTGAGGAAGAGTATCGACTTGATCCGGTGTGTTTTGGGCATGGAGGTTCCAATCTTAAGATGCGGGGACGCGTACGAAACGCATTCTCAAATGTTTCGTAGGCGTCACCGAATTCTGGACGCAGCGATTACTCGGCTTTCAAAACCAATTGTTCCATATAATCCGCCACGGCCATTTTGTGCTTTTTCGCGAGCTTAGTTAAGCGGTTGAAAGCGGATTTTGAAACGGGGATCGTATTCGCACGAGCTCGTCTTGTTGACGCATAAGCAGTCTCGGGCTCAACTGCAACCACTACAAAATCGGGTTCTTCAGACAGGATGTTCTCTCCGGAGCGGGCGCGGCGAATATCATCCTTAATTAAATCACTGAAGCTTTTCGCCATGTGACCGCCTCCTGTATTCGTTCACCGCGATATCTCGCAACGTCTTCAAATCGTCAAGCATGTGGCTTGAAAGATCCGAAAGTTCGTTCTTCGCGTAAATTCCAAGCAGTAATATTACCGTATCCGAAACCATTTGAAAATAGATTACCCGTGCTCCGCTGCGTTTTCCTCGCCCGGGTAATCCAATACGTATTTTACGCAAACCACCGCCGCCCGGAATCACGTCTCCAAGTAACGGGTCACGATCCAATCTCGGCTTGAGCTGATCTACTTGTTCCCACGCTTGGAGCCGTTCTGCCTCAATTTTGAACGCTTCTGTTTTCAAGAAACGGTGGAGCAATTTGATCCGGCGCATTTCAGAAGTCCCCTACTTCTTAAAAACTTACGAGTGCCCTCGTCTTTGACGCGAGTCACCCGTCGAGTCGCCCAAAGCTTTCTTTCGCCTACTTCAACTTAAAATTATGCACCGTCTTCTGACGATATGTCTCACCCGGTTTCAACACCACCGTCGGGAATTCCGGGCGGTTGGGGGAGTCGGGGTAGTGCTGGGTTTCCAGGCAGAAGCCCTGATGTTTATTGCACGCCACGCCACCTCGCACGATCGCTTTGCCGTCCATGAAATTGCCGGTGTAGAATTGGACGCCGGGTTCCGTTGTCAGGATATCCATTACGCGTCCGCTCTTTTTGTCATAGACCGTCGCGCATTTCTTCAACGTCGTCAGTTCGCCGTTCAGTACCCAGGTGTGATCGTAGCCGACGGGGTCGCCGCCAGACTGTTGGATCCGCTCGCCAATCGTGTGCGGTTCCGTGAAATCCATCGGTGTGCCTTTCACGGGCTGCAAGCCGTTGTTAGGAATGCCACCGACATCAACCGGTATGTATTTGTCTGCGTACAACGTCAATTCGTGGTCGAGAATATTGCCTGCTGCACCGCCTGCCAGATTCCAATAGGTGTGGTTCGTCACGTTCAACACGGTCGCTTTGTCTGTCACGGCGACGTAGTCCAACGTCAGCGTATTCGCGTCGTCAAGTGTGTAGCGCACTGAAACCGTCAGAGTGCCCGGATAGCCTTCTTCGCCGTCTTTGCTGACATGCGTGAATGAGACGTTGTTGGATGTGGTGTCCACGACCGACTCGGGCGCGGCTGACCAGACCACTTTGTCGAAGCCTTTGACGCCGCCGTGCAGATGGTTCGCGCCGTTGTTTTTGGCCAGCGTGTAGGTCGTGCCGTCGAGCGTGAATTCGCCTTTCGCGATGCGATTGGCGTAGCGCCCCGCGGTCGCGCCGAAGAACGGATTCGACTTTGAAAAGTAGCCTTCCAGATTTTCGTAGCCCAGCGTCACATCGGCGATTTTTCCGTTCTTGTCTGGGACTTCGAACGAAACAAGTGTCGCGCCGTAATCCATGATCCGCGCTTTGACGCCGTGAGCGTTTTCCAACGTGAACAAGGTGACTTCTTTTCCATCGGGAGTCTTGCCCCACGGTTCCGACGTTCGTTTCACAGTTCCCTCCCCCGCCACGCACAGGGCCGACACAACGGCACAGAGTACCATCCCAGAAAAGCTTCGCATCTTCGTTGCCTCCGCAGTAAAAATAGATCCAGCAAAATGAACTCAAAAGGTGTAGTCATTCGTACGAGCCTTGAGCACCGAATAATTAGCAAGGGCTAATGGCTCGTGCAGTTCTGAATACGCGCAGTTCGCTGGAATTGTTTAAAGGATTTTATGAAAAGTTTCTCGCACATTTTCAACTTCGTGCTCACGGCGACTGCCGTTGTCTGTTGCTGCGCGTCAAATGTGGGGTACGCCGCTCAGCCTGACGCGGAAGGCATTAAATTCTTCGAGCAGAAAATCCGCCCCGTATTGGCTGACCGCTGCATCAAATGCCACGGAGTTGAAAAACAAAAAGGCCAGTTGCGGCTCGACACGCTTTTGGGTGCGTTGAAAGGTGGCGAAACAAAAACGGCCATCGTTCCCGGCGATCCGGCCAAGTCGCTGTTGATTTCAGCCATTGAACACACCGATCCTGATTTGACCATGCCGCCGAAGGAAGAGAAGATGCCCGAAGCAGAACGCGCCGCGTTTGCGCAGTGGGTCAAAATGGGCGCACCGTGGCCCGAAAACGCGACGATTGCGCCGCTTTCCGCCGCTAAAAAACACAAGGAAATTACGGCAGCTGATCGCGCTTTCTGGTCGTTCCAGCCTGTCGCGAATCCGCCGGTTCCGAGCATTAAAAACACGGTTTGGGCAAAGAATGAAATCGATCACTTTATCGTCGAAAAACTCGCCGCCACCGGTCTCGAACCCGCGCCTGAAGCGGACCGCCGCACCCTCATTCGCCGCGTAACGCTTGACCTCCACGGCATTCCGCCCACGCCTGAAGAAGTAGACGCGTTCATCGCTGACACGTCAACCGACGCCTATGAAAAGCTGGTGGATCGATTGCTTGCGAGTCCGCGCTATGGCGAACGCGCCGGGCGGCAGTGGCTCGACCTCGTCCGTTATGGCGAGTCCGATGGATTTCGCCAAGACGCGTACCGACCGAACGCCTGGCTCTATCGAGATTATGTGATCAAGTCAATGAATACCGACAAGCCGTATGATCGCTTCATTACTGAGCAGCTAGCCGGCGATGAACTCGATCCGAACGATCCTGATGTCTTCGTCGGCACTGCGTTCCTGCGCTTGAGCTGCTATGAATACAATCAGCGCGATGTCCCGCGTGCGCTCAGTGAATACCTGTGCGACATCACCGATGTGTGCGGCGATGTGTTTATGGGTTTGAGCATGAGTTGTGCGCATTGCCATGACCACAAATTTGATCCGATTTTGCAAAAAGATTACTACCGCCTTCAAGCGTTTTTCACGCCGCTGCGCTGGCACGATGATCTGCCGATCGCCCGGCCCAACGAAATCCAGAAATACAAAGACTCACTCACAAAATGGGAAGAGAATTCGAAAGCGTTGCGCGGAGAAATTGCCGCCATTGAAAAGCCGTTCTTGGAAAACGCGCGGCACGCCGCGTTGAAATTCTTCGAACCTGATTTCCAGAAAATCGCCAACAAGCCCGAGTCGGAACGGACGCCATACGAAATTCAAATCACGGATCTGATGCTCCGCCAAGTCGTTGATGAACGCAAAACGATCGATGGTAAAATCAAGGGTGCAGAACGCGAAAAATGGTCTGTGCTTAAAACAAAGATGGCACCCTTCGACGCCGAAAAACCCAAGCCGTCGCAGTCGACTGCGCTCGTGCGCGACATCGGTTCCAAATCGCCCCCAACGGTCATTCCCGGCGATCCCGCGAAGACCGATATTGAGCCGGGATTCCTCACGCTGCTCGATCCCAAAATCGCCGAAATTCCGACGCTCAAGAATCCCAACACCACGGGGCGCCGCACCGCGTTGGCCGCGTGGCTTTCCAATCCCGGCAACCCGTTCACGTCACGCGTCATGGTCAATCGTTTGTGGCAATATCGCTTTGGGCGCGGCATCGTCGCGACGTCCAGCGACTACGGTAAGCTCGGTGAAAAACCGTCGCATCCCGAGTTGCTCGATTGGCTCGCTACGCGCTTTGTCAAAGATGGGTGGAGCATGAAAAAAGCGAACCGGTTGATGGTGCTTTCAGCCACGTATCGGCAGGCGTCGAATCGTCCGATGCCTGAGATTGCGAAGCTCAAAGACCCTGAGAATCGCTTGCTCTGGCGCATCAATGCTCGGCGTTTGGACGCTCAACAAATCCGCGATGCGATGATTGCGGTCAGCGGTGAATTGGAATCAAAAAATGGTGGCCCGCCCGGCGACTTCACCGCGCCAAGCCGCGCTGTTTACACCAAGGTTTTGCGCAACACGAAGGACGCTGTACTCGACGCGTTCGACGAACCCGACGGCTTGCTGACCAACCCCGTCCGCAACGTCACGACGACGGCGACTCAATCGCTGCTGATGATCAACGGGCAGTGGCCGTTGCAACGCGCATCGGCTTTTGCCAGTCGCGTGAAATCGATGAGCGTCAATGAACCTGATGCGATCATTGACACGGCGTATCGTCTCGCGTTCGGACGCGTTCCGCGCGATTCAGAACGAGTCGCCACGGCCGCATTCCTGGGGCAGAAAACGAAGAATTCCGCTGCAAACGAGACGGCTGTCGCGAACGCGGCTGCCAGTCAGGCGAATCAATCGTTCATGTCTCAAGCCATGCCTGTGCGCGGCGGGCAAGCGGCACTCGTCCGCGAAAAGCATCCTGAAGATCATCTCAAATTGACTGAATCCAAATCGCTGCCATCGGGCGATTTCACCATCGAAGCCGTCGTGCTGCTCGAATCCATCGCCGAGAACGCTGATGTCCGAACCATCGTCTCGCAATGGGACGGCGTCCAAACGCATCCGGGTTGGTTGCTGGGTGTGACGAGTGAAAAATCGAAGTATCAACCGCGCAATCTAATCCTTCAAATGTGCGATGGCGATCCGAAAAAAGGCAGTACGGGCTACGAAGTCATCCCGTCTGATTTGAAGATCGAATTGCACAAAACGTACTACGTCGCGGCGTCGGTCAAAATGAGCGACACCGGCGAAACCGGGATCACGTTTTACACGCGCGATCTGACGGACATGGACTCCACGATTCGCTCGGCGAAAGTAAAACACAAAGCCATTTCGCACGGCCCGGCGAAATGCGCGTTTATGATCGGCGCGCGCGACGGGACGCAAGCTATGACGTGGCATGGCTTGATTGATGAAGTGAAATTGTCGACGACGGCGTTGGCAAAAGACCAATTGTTTATCAGTGAAAACGAAAGCAAAAAAGCGGCTGCGGGACATTGGAGGTTCGAAGAGAATCCTGGATTCTTCAAAGATTCCGATGGTCTACACAACGATCTGCAACCGTCGGCAGCGACAAAATCCGCCGACACGAAACCGCGTGCCAACCCGTCGCTCATTGATTTCTGTCACGTGTTGTTCAATTCGAATGAATTTATTTATGTTGAATAACGAGCCCAAATGTAGAGCCGATTTTTAATCGGCTCGTGAGCTTCATAAAATACTGTGAGCCGAATAAAATTTGGCACTATTCTCATGCCAAGTCTACTATCAAAAATCGGATGGTTGCCCAAAGACACAGCAGATGAAATGTGTTGTCCACGACCGCATAAACCAGGCACGTAAACGCGACATCAAATTTGTCATTCGCGTCCTCAAAAGTCCGTCCCTTGATCAGCTTCAACCACGTAAGTCCTAACGACCAATAATCGATGATCCAATGAGGGACGAAAACCGCGACGAAAACCCACGGATTGGTCGACCACAAAAACAACATAGTCGTCAAGCTGTAGATTAAAACATGAAGAGTGCACCAGGCAACCGAAGACGATTTTTGCAGAGCCATCTTTTTACTTTGCAGAAGGTAGTCACCCGTCAAATGGGCGAGCAGCGCTCGCACAAAAAGATCGCCCATTGGATCAGCCCCTTTCAATCTCGAAACGTACTTTCGTTATTCCAAATACCCCAAATCCGACAACCGTTTCTCCACCGCCGCCTGCTCGTCTTCGCTGTAGACGGGCTCCTCTGATCCCGACTTTGATGGAGCAGACGTGTGCGCTTCGATCAAAATCTGCGGGGGTGGAGTTTCGAAAATGTACGACATCACCTTGCCAGTGACATCGCTCGGAATCGGCTGTCCCAGCGCGGCGAGAATTGTCGGACACATATCCGCGATGCTCGCTCGTCGGCCCATCATTCCGCTTCGCACCACGCCTTGACCTGAGAAGGCGTACACGCCGTCCGGTCGATGTACGCCACCGACAGCGTTCGGCGAGACTTGAATCGCGCTCTTCGTCGACAGTTTTGTGCGCGGAAAAAATCCATCCGCCGCAGCCAGCACAATATCCGGCAGATTCAATTCCGCTTTCCGAGCGTAAATTTCTTCGCCTTTCCAGACGTTTTGAAACAGCGGTTTGTTCGTGCCGGGAATCAGCTCAGCGCGGAACTTTTTGATCAAGCCATCACGCACCGATTCAAAATCCGCGTTCGAAACGATACCATGCGGCTCGCGGCCTTTGCGATTAATGTAGACGAAACCGTGAATGCCGACGTGGGCCATGTACGCTTTCGTGCGACTCCAATCCAGCGTCATTTCTTTATTGCGCGTCTTGCGCACCTGCTGCTGGAAACTGAACGACGCGACCCGCCGAGCGATTTTGTCCAGACCCGTCAGCGGATGAAGATAGCCCCAATCTTGGAGAAGATTGTTCACGAAGATGCGTCCTTCGCTGCTGCCGTGGCCGTGGTCGGAGCAGATCAGCCGCAACGTTTTAGGATCACTGCCTTCGGATTTCATCCGCCGGCTCTCGCTCGAATGCAATCCCAAAATCCGGTTGATTGCGGCATCGACGCGCCGGAAAAACTTCTGAATCAATTCGCGCCGGCGCGGATTTTCTTTCGTTTGCTTCGAATTCGGATCGCACCACTTCCACGCCTTATGAAACAAAATGTCCGTGGCTTGCAAATACGCGACTTGCACGTTCGTCGTGCGCGTTCGCTGAAAATGCACCGACAACGATTCAAGAATCTCGACGGCTCCGATCGCGCGGTCGATGTTGCGAGCGAACGCCGCGTTGTCCACATCCTCTTCCCAATCGTCCTCGAAATTGAAATGCAATTGAGGCGCCACATTCAACACATCGTCGCGTAATTCAGCCGGCTCGGTGAAGCGGCTTGACGTGTCTGGCGTTTCAAACCCGCTGATGATGTAACCGTTTTCCAGCTTGTACGGCGGATAATTGCGCGGCAAAAAAATGGACCCGCACGACACGCCTGCTTTACTGAGAATGTTCAGGATGCTGGAATCGCGCTGGACGCTGCTGTCATGAAATCGAAAGCGATGGGCCACCGGATCGAAGCGCACGAAATCCACGATTCCGTGCTGGCCCGGATCTTTCCCCGTCAGCCACGTCGTCCACGCGGCGGCTGTATGCGGAGGGATCGTCGATTCCAACACGCCATACGACGCGCCCTTCAAAAACGCGGCGAGCGCAGGCATGGTCCCGTCTTCCGCCAGTGGCAAGAGAACGTCCCAGCACACGGAATCGAGCGCCAGCACCAAAACGCGGTCATAAGGAGTGAATTGCGGAGAACTCATGCAGTCAGTGTCGTCCCAAAAATGGTGGAGGATTTTATCACACGAATCTCAATAGGCACGACTTTTTTCACCGTCTCGCGGCTCACGATTCGCGAAGGGTTCAGTAGCAGCCTCGTTTTTGTCGGTAATGTCATCATTCACGCGTTGAGTGTGGGTTATTTAATCGTTCGACGAGGGAATTCTCTACAGTCCTTCATTCCTCCTGCGAAACGGACGATACTAAAGGCTTCACCATCTAAGGAGTCATTCAGCACATGCGGTGTTTAATTGTTGGCGGCGGCGGTCCGGTTGGAATTAGTTTACTTTATATTCTCAAGAATCTCGGCTGGTCTGCGGCGGTCGTCGATCCTCGGCGACCGATGGATTATGCGGCTCATCAAAAAGCACTCGGCAGCGCACTTGAAAAATGGACCATTCAGCATTATTCGATGGGCGATTTTCAGCATCGTGTATCAGCCGAAAAATTCGATGCCGTGATCGATCTCACACCGACGCTCGACAAGCGTGCGACGATGACCTACTGCGATAACCTAGGCATCCCGCTCGTTAATTCCACGATGGTGGATTACAAAGACGATATTCATATCGCCGCGTTCAACTTCATCTGTGAACGTCCGCACGTTGTCAATCAAGCTCACGTGGCTGCGTCCGGCATGAATCCCGGCGCGCTCAATGCCATGGCTGAAGAGATCATCCAAACGCAACTTGATGGCGAAGCGCCCGACGAAATTGTCTATTGGGAATACGACGACACGATTCCCGCCAACGGCAAATTCCCCGGCCCGTCCACGACGTGGTGCCCGGGCGAATCGGGCGCTGAATTGACCGAAGACTGGACCTTTGAAGTCCTTGAAGAAGGCTCCGTCCTCCTGCACGAAGACGCCTTGAGTTGGACGCCGCAGAGCTACCGGGGCATCGGAGTGCCGTTTAAAAAGCTCCCGATTCCGGCTGACGGCGATGCGTTTTTGTGCGGGCACGAAGAGTGTCTTTACATGGGCTGGCGACATGATACGGCCGTTAAATTTATCTATGGTTTCCACGCTGAAAACATGAAGCTGATTCGTGGCGGCGGTTACAACCAGTCGCCAGAATTACTCATCCGGGAACCCGAGATGGAATTGCATGGCACCGATTACGTCGGCGTCGCCGTGCGCGATGGAGACACGTGGTATGGGCAGTATTGTACGTTTTCCAATTCGCCTGAACTTCCGACCGATACCAATGCCACGTGCTGGCTCGTCGCTTCTGGCATGGCAGCATCGGTCCTCGCGCTCGCCAAAACCAAGACCAAACCGGGAGTGTATTTGACTCACGAAATGCCGGGATGGATGGAAGCGTTCCGCTCACTTATCAAGGTTCACGAGTACACAGTGTCGGCCAAAGAATGCTCGTAAATCACGCAAAGTAGGACGGGCTTACAGCCCGTCAGTTTCTGAATTCAAACATGTAAATGGACGGGCTTACAGCCCGTCCTACGTGGTGCGAATGCCCCAGCAGAATGGGTCGCGTTCATCATCGAGAATCAATTCGCCGACGCCGGTGACTACTGCTGTCCCGGAAACTGTTGGGATGATTTCGCCGTCTCGATTGGAACGCTTGTAGGTGCCTGTGAAACACGTGCCAAGAATTCCGGCTTGAATCCAATGTTCGCCTTCAGCGAGTTCACCATCCGCAGCGAGGCAGGCGAGTTTCGCGCTCGTCCCCGTTCCACACGGGGAGCGGTCGTACGCTTTGCCGGGGCAGAGCATGAAATTCTTGGCGTCGACTCCGTCGGTTCCAGGCGCACATAATTCGATGTGGTCAATCTCACCGCCGTCGTCGCCCACAATCCCGTTCGCGCTCAACGCCAGCCGCACGGCCCAACCATATGCGGTTAATGCTTCGACATTTTTGAGATCAAGTGTCAGGCCGTGATCTTCAATCAGAAAAAACCAATTGCCGCCCCAAGCAATGTCGCCATGAACGGTCCCAAATCCGGGCACGTTTACCTCGACTAATTTCTTGTAGCGATAGCTCGGCACATTCTCGACCGACACGGTGTGGCCGTCGTCTTTTAATTCAACGCTGATGACGCCCAACGTTGTTTCGATGCGGCAGATACCCGGCTTGATTCGCCCGAGAAACGCGAGCGTTTCGACGAGTCCAATCGTCCCGTGTCCACACATGCCGAGGTAGCCGACATTGTTGAAAAAGATCACGCCGGTCGTGCAGGATGGATCGGAGGGCTCGACGAGCAGAGCGCCGACGAGCACGTCGGAACCGCGCGGCTCGTTGATAATCGCCGAGCGATAGTCATCAAAGCTATCGCGGAAGACAGCCATCTTTTCGGCCACGGTTCCGCGCCCCAAATCCGGGCCACCGGAGATGACAACACGCGTCGGCTCGCCGCCCGTGTGGGAATCGATGATGTGAATGCGTTTCATGAGAATTGTTTCGGGTTCCGGGTTTCGAGTTTCGGGTTGATGCGCGCGAATGAGTTTTCGAAACGCGAAACCCGAAACTCGAAACAGGATTGTTAAAGCTTCGGACGCTTATCCAAACCGTCGTGAATGATCTTCAAGACCTGCTTTCGTTCTTCACCGACGAGCGGCAAGCGCGGTGCGCGGACCCATTCTTTGCCGAGACCGGCTTCTTGAATCGCGAGCTTGATGTATTGGACGAATTTCAAATGGACGTCCAGATGCAACAGCGGCGTGTACCAGCGGTACAGTTCGCGCGCTTCATGCCATTTTCCAGCCTGCGTTAATTCCCAGAAATATTGGTTTTCGTCCGGGAACGCGACGCCGGTTCCGGCGACCCAACCATCGATGCCAACAATTGCCGACTCGAGCGCAAGGTCGTCCACGCCGGTGAAAATTGCGTAGCGCGAACCGACTTCGTTATGAATGTCGGTGATGCGTCGCGTGTTGCCGCAGCTTTCTTTGATCGCGACGAGGTTCTTCAAACTGGCGAGTTCGTTCAGCATCGACGTCGAGACATCGACGTAATACGCGAGCGGGTTGTTGTAGAGCATCCACGGTAAGCCGGTCGATTTCGAAACGGCGCGGAAATGTGCGAGCGCCTCGTACGAGTCAGCTTTGTAGATCATCGCGGGCATGACCATGAATCCGGCGACGCCGGTCTTTTCAAGCGCACGGACGTAGCGGCAGGCGGCAGCGGTTGTGGTCTCCGCGACGCCGCTCAACACCGGCACACGCCCTGATGCGGTCTTCACGGCCATTTCCATGACCTTGATTTTTTCGTCCGGTTCCAGCGTCGTGTTTTCGCCGAGTGAGCCGAGCATGATCAGACCGGTGACGCCGGATTTGATCAGCACTTCGATGTGCTTGGCCGTCGCATTCAAATCGAGCGACTGGTCCTTTTTGAATTGCGTGGTAACCGCCGGGAAAACACCAGACCAATCCGCCAATCGTTTTGCCATGCCTGACTCCTGAGTGATCGAACACCGCTCGTAGAAATGAGTGCGCAGTTATGCCAAAGTAGGACGCATGTTGCAATGAGTTTTTTGCGCAGAAAAGATGTTGGATTGATCCAAATCAATTCACCGGATTCAACGCGCCTTTGCCTTGCAATACTGCCGCGCAATTGTTAGCGGCCATCTCAGCCATCTTGTTGCGCGTCGAGTGAGTCGCTGAACCAATGTGCGGAAGCAGGATGGCATTTTCGCACTCGAACAACGCGGGATGTACGACCGGTTCGGCTTCGTACACGTCCAAGCCTGCGCCTGCAATCGTTCCGGCTTTCAACGCGGCAGCCAGAGCGGCTTCATCAATCACCGGGCCGCGCGCGGTGTTGATCACGTGCGCCGTCGGTTTCATCAAATTCAATTCACGCGCGCCAATGATGTGCTTCGTCTCGGGCGTCAGCGGCACGTGGAGCGAGACAAAATCGCTCTCTTTCAAAAGCGTATCGAGGTCCACGCGATCTGCGTTCAGCTCGTCCATTTCAGGCTTCGGCGAGCGTGAGGTGTACAACACGCGCATGTCGAATCCGCGTGCGCGCCGGGCCACTGCGGCACCGATGCGACCGGCTCCGACGATTCCGAGCGTTCGTCCGCCGACCTCTTGTCCCAGGAATTGGAGGATGCCCCAGCCATGCCAATTGTGGGCGCGCATCACACGCTCGCTTTCGCCCAAGCGGCGAGCCGTTGCCATCAAAAGGGCCCACGTCAAATCCGCCGTCGCCTCGGTCAAAACGCCCGGCGTGTTCGTGACGATCACGTTGCGAGCTGTCGCGGCCTTGACGTCAATATTGTTGTATCCGACTGCAACGTTCGAAACGATTTTGAGCTGCGGTCCGGCAGCGTCGAGAATTTCGCCATCGATTACATCTGTGAGCAGACACACGATTCCGGTGCGGCCTTTGACCTGGGCTTTCAGAGCGTCTTTCGACAACGGCGTGTCGGCTGAATTCACATCACATCCGCCCAACTCGCGATTCAAAATATCGATCCCGATTTGAGGAATGACGCGCGTGACGAAAACGTTCTGCATGAACTGGCTCCAAATGGCAGTGGGTTATTTTTAATACGCTGAGCATACTCGAAATGGCGCCGCAATCGTAGCGAAAGTGGACGCAGTTTCAGTGAGCAAATGCGTACTGGCTATGGTACGGTTTCGGCGGGCAAATCCGGATCGATCTTCAAACGCGTTGTCTTATTCCAGGTCTTGCAATCCGGACACCGTTCATAGCGCATCGAGCCCATATTTACTGCGATGAGCGGGCGGTCATAGATCGCGTTGCAGCGTGGACATTGTGCTTGGCCAAACAGTTTTCGGCCTAACAAGGCGGCACCGTCTTTGCCTAACACCAACGCGATGGCGATCAGGAAATAGATCAAGACCCATAGGGACGAGAGGAGTCCGGCTGTTGTGGGATTCAAGTTCAAGACCAGCGGGCTAAACAGATAAATCGGCAGGTTCATGAAAAAATGCAGCAGCATGGCCACAAACGTTCCGAGGAGCCAACGGCCTTTTCCGATGGAGAGAAATAATCCGAGACCTGTCATCATGCCGTGAATGAAACAGACTTGTAAGCGCTCGTTGAGAAATCCGCCGAACATGTACCACGGCGTATTTGCGTATGCGGGCACACGGGTGATCGTCCACGCGATGAGCCACGCTTCGCCGATTCCGAAACCGAAACTAATCGGCAACATCCACGCGCGCAGTTGGTTTTTATCAATGCGTTTGAACACTAAGAAGAGGATGACGGGGAGAAGCTTGGCGAGTTCTTCGGTGACGGGGGCGTACCATGCGGTGACGAAATAATACCAGTCTGTCTTGCCCATCGCGGAAAGGATGATTCCATCCAGCGGCTTGCGCACGTAAAACAACGCCAGCGGTTGCAGCGGTAATTCAATCAGCGCAAGCAGTAAGAGCGACTTTCGAATTTCTTTGGGAGTGAGCAGCGCTAACAAACCGGCATAAATGGCGGTAGCAAAAGCGGTCACAACAATGGCTGCGATGTAAATAGAATGCATGCGTTTGAGTTTCCCGGGTAAGGTGAAGGCGTCATAGCTCGAACAGCTTGAAAGTCAAATCGTAGAGGGATTGTTGTAGCTGATAAAGAAGGTAAGATGTGGAGATTGAGTTGTCATTCGAATTATAGTAAGAGGAGTCACCCGTGAACTCAACGTCCCCCTCGTCTCTCGCAGAATTCTTTGACGCTCTGATCACCGACGCGCGCGATTGGTGTAATGGTCGGATGTGGTTTGTGCGCATACCGCTCTGGCTCTATCTCGCTTATGTCGGCTGGAATCAATTCAATTCACCTGTCTATTACTGTAGTCTTTTTGGCGGCATCAATCTCGGAATTCATGAAGGCGGGCACCTGCTTTTTCGGTTCGCGGGAGAATTCATCTGCGTTGCAGGCGGAACCCTTGCGCAGCTTGCTGCTCCCATTATTACCCTCTGGATATTCTTCAAGCAGCGCGATTATTTTGGCATCGCGGTGGCCCTCGGATGGCTCAGCACGAATTTAATTAATGTGGGTGTCTACATGGCGGATGCTCAGGATATGGTGCTGCCGCTGGTGACTGTCGGAGGCGGCTCTGAAAACCAAGTCGTGGGTCACGATTGGCGCTACTTGTTTACCAAACTTGGCGTGTTGGGATCTGACAAAGCCATCGGTTTTCTGACGCGCGCGACTGGCTCCGGCATCATGCTGCTCGCGCTTGTGTTCGGAGCGTGGCTGATGTGGGAAATGGCGATTTCGGATGGGAAGCGGCAGATGGAGATTTAAGGTCGAGTCCATCGGGCCGCATATCTGCAATTAATTATTGGGTGCACTTGCATGGATACCATGTAACTGTTAAAATTATGACATTGGGGATGCGGCAATGATTCGCACGTTTGGCGATGACGCTTCGGCGGATATTTATAACGGTAAGCCGTCGAAAGCTGGACGCAAACGACTACCACTAGAATTGCACCGCATCGCTTTCCGTAAGCTAGACTATTTGGCACATGCCGGGACGTTGGAGGTATTAAAATCTCCGCCTGGAAACCGCCTCGAATTGCTACATGGAAATTGGTCGGGATTTTGGAGTATCCGGATTACCGTTCAATTCCGGATTGTATTTCGATGGCACGACAACGAAGCTTGGGACGTAAAGATTGTGGATTATCATTCATGAAAACAAACACACACACTACAGTCAACCTGCCCACACACCGATTGCCCACACATCCCGGTGAGATGCTGATTGAGGAATTCCTGAAGCCACTAGGGATCAGCCAGCTTGCATTTTCCAAGCATCTTGGCATTTCCTTGCAGCGCCTCAATGAAATCGTTTTAGGCAAGCGAGGCGTTTCGCCTGAGACGGCATGGCTTCTCGGAATGGCGCTGGGGACAGGGCCGAAAATATGGTTGGATTTGCAATCCGCGTACGATCTCTCGACGCATAAACCGATTCGCAAAATCCGTATCCTGTCTCAACTCAAATCTGCAGTCTTCTAAATCGATCGGGGTTTCTATTTCTTTCCCGACTCCAAATACGCCAGTAAATCCCGGATTTGTTCCGGGGTGAAGAGATCGAGCATGCCGTCAGGCATGATCGATTTCTCGGTCGCAGTCTTCTTCACAATATCCATGCGCTTTAAAACGACGGTCACCGCGTCTGCGTTGGTCACGCTGATCGTGTCGTCAGTTTCGGCGGACGCAAATCCGCTGATGCGCTGGCCGTCTTGCGTTTTGAACAGGATCTGCTTGTAACGTGCGTCCACTACTTTCGACGGGTAGACAATGTCTTCAAGGATTTTGTTGCGGTCGAAGCGTTTCGCGACGTCCGTCAATTCCGGTCCAATCTGTTTTCCGTCGCCAGCGAAGACGTGGCAGTTGATGCACTTCGCGGTCGTCTTGAACAGTTCTTTTCCAGCGGCGGCATCGCCATTTTGAGCGGTCTTGATGAACGCGTCGAGCTTTGCGAATTTCGCCGGGTCCTGGTAGCCGTCGCCCGAGAACTCCGGGATTTCGCGCTTGTCGTTTTTGTAGCTTTTCGCGTAGACCTTGGCCCAGAATGCGATCTGTTCTTCCGGTTGCGCCGGGAGATTCTTTACGGCTTTGTCGTCGATTGGCCACTTCTTCAATTGAGCCAGAGCCGCCGCGCGCGATTCGTTGGAACGTGCCGCGCACACCACCAAGCCATAGTAGAGATTCTGATCTTCAGGGTCCTCTTTGTACAATTCCACGATGCGGTCCAGCGCTTCGCCAGCCAATCCTCGGCTTGTCGAAGCCAGAGCGGTCACTGCGTATTTTTTGGCTTCGGCGTGTTTGAAACGCATCAACAAAGTCAACTGCGAGTCGTAAACCGCTGACGTGTCATCGAGCAGTTTTTCCATCTCACGAAACGCTTCGTCCGTCCCGACCGACGCGATTTTACCGAGCAGCAATTTGCGCTGATCGGTGTCCTTC
>Ga0194061_1000391_pt1 | contig 26769 bp, 25 predicted proteins | sample SepL2221m_MetaG_FD_163423 | JGI IMG/M metagenome (GOLD analysis project Ga0194061, IMG submission 163423) | Anoxic zone freshwater microbial communities from boreal shield lake in IISD Experimental Lakes Area, Ontario, Canada - Sep2016-L224-21m | ecosystem: Environmental > Aquatic > Freshwater >... | reverse complement strand
GGGCAGGGGAAGCGGTGGCCGATTCGGTCCGGTTGATCAGTGACCTGGGCAGTCGCTGACCTGGCAGGCTGGCCCCATGACCAGTACCAGCCGTACCTCAGCCGCAGCGGCCGCCACGACAAGCCCCGAGCTCGCCGCCCTGGCCGAGGCGGTGGGCCGTCGCCGGAACTTCGCGATCATTTCCCACCCGGACGCCGGCAAGACCACCCTCACCGAGAAGCTGCTGCTCTACGGCGGCGCGATTCAGCAGGCCGGCGCCGTCAAGGCCAAGGGGGAGCAACGCAAGGTCACCTCCGACTGGATGGAGATCGAGAAGCAGCGCGGCATCTCGATCACCTCCACCGTGCTGCAGTTCGACTACGCCGGCAGCACGGTCAACCTGCTTGACACCCCCGGCCACCAGGACTTTTCCGAGGACACCTACCGCACCCTGGCCGCCGCCGACAACGCGGTGATGCTGGAGGACGCCGCCAAGGGCCTCGAACCCCAGACCCGCAAGCTGTTCGAGGTGTGCCGCCTGCGGCGTGTCCCGATCTTCACCTTCATCAACAAGATGGATCGGCCGGGGCGGGATCCCCTGGAGCTGATCGATGAGATCGAGAGCGAGTTGGGGCTCACCTGCTGGCCGGTGAACTGGCCGATCGGCAGTGGCGATCGTTTCCGGGGCGTGATTGACCGCCGCTCCCAGCAGCTGATCCTGTTTCAGCGGGCCGAGCGGGGCCGCCAGAGCGAAGAACAGGTGTTGTCGGTGGCTGAAGCCCGCGCCTCAGGGGCCGTGGAAGCGGAACTCCTGGATCAGGCCCTCGAGGAACTGGAGTTGCTGGATGGCGCCGGCGCCGACCTGGACCTGGAGCTGGTGCACGCGGGCGAACTCAGCCCGGTGTTCTTCGGGTCGGCCATGACCAACTTCGGCGTGCGGCCCTTCCTTGATGCCTTCCTGGAGCTGGCCCAGAAACCGATCGGTCGCAGCTCCAGCGATGGGCCCGTTGATCCTCTGCGCCCCGGATTCAGTGGCTTCGTGTTCAAGCTCCAGGCCAACATGGATCCCCGCCACCGGGACCGGGTGGCCTTCGTGCGCGTCTGCAGCGGCAAGTTCGAAAAGGACATGACCGTGCAGCACGCCCGCACCGGCCGCAGCATCCGCCTGTCGCGCCCCCAGAAACTCTTCGGCCAGGACCGGGAAGTGGTGGAGGACGCCTACCCCGGCGATGTGATCGGCCTCAACAACCCCGGCATGTTCGCCATCGGCGACACCCTCTACGTGGGGCCGAGGGTGGAGTACGAAGGCATCCCCTGCTTCTCGCCCGAAATCTTTGCCTGGCTCCGCAACCCCAACCCCTCGGCGTTCAAGAGCTTCCGCAAGGGGGTGAACGAACTGCGGGAGGAGGGGGCCGTACAGGTGCTCTACGACACGGACCCCAGCAAGCGGGATCCGATCCTGGCGGCCGTGGGCCAGTTGCAACTGGAGGTGGTCCAGTACCGGCTGGAGAACGAGTACGGCGTGCCCACTCGATTGGAGCCCCTTGGCTTCTGTGTGGCCCGCTGGGTGGTGGGGGGCTGGCCGGCCATTGAGGCGGTGGGGCGCCTGTTCAACTGCAAAACCGTGCGCGATGCCTGGGATCGGCCCGTGCTGCTGTTCAAGAACCTCTGGAACCTGAACCAGTTGCTGGAGGACCATCCCGAACTGGAGTTGGCGGCGGTGGCGCCGGTGGTCAGCGGCGTCGAACCGATTGCCCTCTGAGGGGCTCCCGGAGGCTGTTTCGCTCGCGGCAGTCCGGCCGTCCCGCCAGACTCTTTCCAACGAAAGGTCACAGTCATGGCCGGGCCCCTCTGGTTGGTTCGCCCTAGCCGCGATGGCGGCTGCGATTACGTCCGCTTCCTCCCCGCCCAGGAAAAAGTTGAAGTTCGAGAAGGTAGCCATCTGCCTCCCCAGATGCCCCTGCTCAAGAGGCGTCAGTGGGTTCAGCTGGCGGAAGCCGAAGCCCGCAGTTTGCACTTGCAACAGGAAGGCGGTTATCGCTGCAGTGAGCCCCTGTTTTGAACAAGTACTCCCTACGCTCAGGCCAGCACGGCGCGTCCCGCGCAGGGACCCATGAACCAGGTATCTGACCAGGCCTCCAGCGACGGTGACCTTCCGGGTCCCTACGAACGGCTTGGTGTCACGGCGGACTCCAGCTTCGATGAAGTGCAGGTGGCCAAGCAGACGCGCCTGAAGGAGTTGGGCAACGACCCCCAGGCCCGCGCCCGCATCGAGGCCGCCTACGACGCCGTGCTGATGGACCGGCTCAAGGAGCGCCAGCAGGGCAAGGTCAGCAGTGCGGCCCTCAATGCCTCCCAGCGGGAGGCCGCCCGGCCCGCCACCGCCGCCACAGCCCCCAGCCGTCCGATCCTGCCCAGCCTCCCCTCGTTGCCGCGGTTGCCGGCGTCCCGCCTGGGCTCTCCGGTCCTGGCCGTGCCCCAGCTGCAACTGGCGGAGGGCCGGGAGCGCTGGTTCCCCCTGGCGGCCGATGGGGTGCTGATGGCTCTGGTGCTTCTGGCCCCGGGGGCCTCGCCCGAGTTGCTGCTGGCGCTGACCACCGGCGTCACCGTGATCAACCTCCAGCGCCGCAATGGCCGCTTCCTCGGGGCCGTGGGCTGGAGTTTTGCCCTGCTCAGCCTCGGGCTGGTGCTTGGGGCCCTGCTGCTGGGCCTGCTCCATCCGGCGTTGCCCCTGGGGCTTCCCCTCACCCCACTTCAGGTGCAGGCTCTGCCGGCCCTGCTGCTGCTCCTGCTGGGGGCCCTGCTGATCGTCTAGTGACTCCAGGCCCCGTTTGGCAGGGGTCCGTCACTCCTGCTGCACCAGGGCCACGCGGTTGCGGCCGTTGGCCTTGGCCAGGTCCAGGGCCCGATCGGCCCGATTGAACAGATCCTCGAACCCCTGGTCGGAGGGGCTGAGGCTGGTGACGCCGCCGCTGATCGCCAGGTGGTAGTCCTTGGGGGTGTGCACCCCGGGCATGGTGGCGGCCACGGCATGCAGGTTCTGGGCGAACACCATCGCGCTCGTCTCGTCCCGGCCCACGAGCAAGAGACCGAACTCCTCGTCGCCGATCCTTCCGATGAGATCCTGTTCCTGGAGATGGTCCTGGCAGAGCTTCGCGAACTGCCGCAGCACCTGGTCTCCCGCGTCATGGCCCCAGCGGTTGTTGATCAACCGGAAGTTGTCGATGTCCACGTTCACCAGCGAGAGGGGCTGGAGCCGTTCCCGGGTGTGGGCCACCTCCTTGGCTCCGAGCTGGAAGAACGGCTGGCGGTTGAACACTCCCGTGACCGGGCAGAGCAGGGCGAGATGGCGCAGCTCAATGTCGTGCATCACCAGCTCGGCGATCAGTTGCAGTCGCTCCACCTGGTGCGGCGTTGGGTGGTGGGGCTTGTGATCGATCACGCAGAGCGTGCCCAGGTTGTAGCCCCCGCTGGATTTCAGCGGAATGCCGGCATAGAAGCGGATGCGGGGCCCCTCCAGCACCAGTGGATTGGTGTTGAAACGGTCGTCCTCGAGGGCATCGGGAACGATCAACGGGTGGTCTCCAGCGATGGCATGGGCGCAGAAGGCCATCTGGCGCGGCGTTTCCTCCACCTCCAGTCCATGCCTCTAGAGAAACCACTGACGCCGCTCATCCACTAGGGAGACCAGGGCGATCGGGGTCCCGAGCAGGTCGGTGGCCAGATTCAGGATCTTCTTGAGGTAGGGATTGCTGGCCGTGTCCAGCAGGCCATAGCGTTCCAGCGACCGCAACCGCTGCGCCTCATTGGCGGGAATGGGGTAGTCGGGATAGGGAGCCATGGCGTGCGAGCGGCGCACCTGGGTGATCCGACCATAGGAGCACTGGGCCGCTCGCTAGCTCCAGGGTGGAGTCGTTCCGTACCCGTTCCCGTGCTTTGCCGTCCCTAGCCTTGAAACAGAGAGTTGGGGATCAGATCATGAACGAATGCACGATGGTGGAGACGGCCGCCAACGGGGCGACCGGCAACGAAGAGGCCCTGCGTCGGATCCGGGATCTGGCCCATAGCGATCCCTCCTTTGCGGCTGCCCTGAGGGGGTCCCGAACCACCGAGGAGGCCGCCCGCATGGCCGCATCCAGGAACATCAGGGTCCGCCCCGATGCCCTCTGGCGTCACCGGGGCAACCTCTTCAGCGGCGGCCAGCCCACCTGGCCCGGCTGATCAGCCCCGTCATTCCCCCGCTTCGCTGTGGCGGAATTGTTCCGACAACAGCAGGCGCTGGTATTCGACCGACAGGGCGCCCAGGTGGCTGTGGGCGGCCCCATGGAAGCGGGGGTCAATCTGGTCAAGGGCGCGTCCGCTGGGGACATCGGTGCCCAATACGAGCCGCAGTGCGTCGAACAGGCGCACCTGGTCGCTTTGCCAGGCCTGATACTCCACGGCCAGGGAATTCAGGGTTTCCTCGCTGGCGTCTCCCTGCTCCAGGGCGGCGACCACCCCCTGGAGTTGGGCCAGCCGGGCCGAGGTCACCAGGGCATGGGCGGAGCCGAACGCGGCCAGGGCATCGGCTGCCTCGCGGCGCAGCACCGACAGATCACGGTTCTTGACGGCCCGGTCCACCGAGAGCGGCAGCCGCACCCCCGGGCGCTTGGCCATCGGCGCGGCCGCCTTGGCCAGCCGCTTTGCCGTTGCGGTGTCTTGGAGTGCCGTTGGCGGCGGTGGTGCGGGCTGGTTCGACTGCAGCGCCGTGCCCCAGCGCAGCAGGGCAGCTCCAATCCTGTTGCGCAAGGCCCTTGCTGGCTTTCCCATCGCCGTTCCTTTCCTGGGGCCAATCTGATGGGTCCGGAGCCGCCCGAGCAGGGGGGAAAACCGTGCTGCCGCCATGGGGAGGATGGGCGCCCTTCTGTTTGCGCCGTCGAAGCATGGGGCCATGGGGTCCCGTGCGGGGAGACTGATCCGGTGCCCCCCCAAGCCGCCCTCCGATGACCCTCAGCTGGCAACGACTGACGCCGGTGGGACGGTTTCTGTTTTTGGCAACGATCACGCCGTTGATCGTTGCCAACGCCTGGGCCCTGCATGCCATCTTCCATTACTTCAATTCCCTGGTCACGATCGTGATCGGGGCCTCCCTCAGCGCCTTCCTGCTGAGCTATCCGGTGGAGTGGATGGTGAGCCGCGGCGCCCGGCGCTCCCGGGCCCGGGTGCTGGTGTTTCTGCTGGCCCTGGTGCTGGTGGTCGCCCTGGGTGCCCTGTTGATGCCGATGGCGCTGCTCCAGGCCCATCAGCTCTTCAGCCATCTGCATGTCTGGATCGAGTCCGGCCAGCGGCAGCTGGGGGCCCTCAACGACCAGTTCCGCCACTCGAACCTGCCCCTTAACCTCGATGTGCTTGAACTCCAGATCGGCGAACGGCTGAAGCTGGAACTGGAGAAGCTCGCCCAGCCCCTGCTCGAGGCGGCGGTGCTCACCGCCTCCCACCTGCTGGATGGGCTGCTGACGGTGGTGATGACCTTCTATTTCCTCCAGTTCGGTGACCGGGTGTGGGCCGGCCTGATCGGCTGGTTCCCCGCCGACCTGCGTCAGCCCTTGTCCCGGGCCCTGCGCCAGAGCTTCCACAACTTCTTCCTGGGGCAGCTGATCCTGTCCGCCTGCCTGTCAACGGCCCTGATCCTGGTGTTCACGCTGCTCCGGGTGCCCTACGGCTATCTGTTCGGCCTCACGATCGGCACGATGGCCCTGGTGCCCCTGGGGGGCACGGTGGGCATCGCCCTGGTGACGGTGCTGGTCACAATGGCGGATCTTGCCCTTGGACTGAAGGTGCTGATCGCCGCCTTCATCGTCCAGCAGCTGCTGGAGAATGGGATCGCCCCCCGCCTGCTGGGGCACGTCACCGGTCTCAATCCGGTCTGGGTGCTGATCTCGATCCTCACCGGTGCCCGGATCGGCGGGCTTTTGGGGGTGCTGGTGGCCGTGCCAACGGCAGTGATCATCAAGACCTACCTCTCCGTGCAGCAGGCCCGCCTCTATCCCCCGGGAGACCTGCCTGGGGACCTGCCCACTCCCCCTGATCCCCTGCTCCCTTTCCGGTGACGGTCGTGAGTTTGTTGATCCTCGCCTTCGTCGGCGGCCTGCTGACGATTCTCAGCCCCTGCATCCTGCCGGTGCTGCCCTTCGTCTTTGCTCGTCTGGGCCAACCGTTCCGCACCAGCATCCTGCCGATGCTGGTGGGCATGGCGGTGTCCTTTGCGGCGATCGGCACCCTGGCCGCCTTCAGCGGTGGCTGGGTGGGGCACGCCAGCCAGACGGGCCGATGGGTGGCCCTGGTGCTCCTGGCCTGCTTCGGCCTGGCGCTGCTCTTTCCGGCCCTCGCCGATCGGCTCAGCCAACCGCTGGTGCGGCTGGGCAACCGTCTCTCCCGTCGGGCCGACCGGGCCCGCCTGGCGGGCCATGGGGTGGGTGCCTCCCTCCTGCTGGGCGGTGCCATCGGCCTGCTTTGGGCCCCCTGCGCCGGACCAATCCTGGGCCTGATCCTCACCGGTGCCGCCATCGGTGGCGCCAGTGTCAACTCGGCCCTGTTGCTGCTCGCCTATGGCCTGGGGGCCGCCGCCTCCCTGGCCCTGGCCCTGTTGGCCGGCGGGCGGGTGGCTGGCGTCCTCAAGCGGTCCCTCGGTGCCAGCGAGGGGCTGCGGCGGGCCCTCGGCGGTGTGGTGCTCCTGGCGGTGGCGGCCATTGCCTTGGGCCTTGATCGCACCTCCTTCGCCACCTCCGCCCTCCCCGCTGCCGACGACCTGGAGCAGGCGCTGGTGACACGGTTCCGGCCCTCCGCCGATGTGCCGCCTATCGCGACCGGCTCAACCACCAATGTCCCAACCCCATCGCTGCAGCAGCCGCTGCCGGTGCTGGGTGTGCTGCCGCCGTTCCCACCGGGGCGCACCTGGCTCCACTCGCCCCCCCTGAGCCGGGAGCAGCTCAAGGGGAAGGTCGTCCTGATCGACTTCTGGACCTACTCCTCGTTGAACTCCCTGCGCACCTTGCCCTACCTACGGGCCTGGGCCGAGAAGTACCAGGACCAGGGGCTGGTGGTGATCGGCGTCCACTCTCCCGAGTTCGCCTTCGAGCGGGACATCGGCAACGTGCGTCAGGCGAGCCGCAAGCTTGGGGTGACCTATCCGGTGGTGATCGACAACGACCTCGCCATCTGGAAGGCCTTCGACAACCGCTACTGGCCGGCCCATTACTTCATCGATGCTCAGGGTCGCATCCGCCATGTGCACTTCGGCGAGGGTGCCTATGACAACTCCGAGCGGGTGATGCAACAGCTGTTGCGGGAGTCAGGTCGCCGCAACGTTTCCACGGCCCTGGTGCGCCCCGCGCCGTGAACCCTGCTGAACAGGTCTCTTCACAGAGCCAAAGAGGCCCCATCGTCTACCCCTTCCGCTCCCTGGACTTCTGGTCGCTTGTCTCTCGCCTCAGCCCACCACCGGCGCCAGTTCGTTGATCAGCTCCCGCAGTTCTTCCTCCTCCACCCGGTAGACCTCATTGCAGAAGTGGCAGGTCAGTTCGGCGTGGCCCTCGTCGCGAAGTATTTCGCTGAGCTCATCGCGGCCCAGCAGCTTGAGGGCGTTGACACTGCGGCGCCGGGTGCAGGGGCAGTGGAAGCTCACGTCCTGCTGGGCTTCGGCGTCCTCGAGTAGCTGGGGATCCAGGTCGGGGAAAATGTCTTCGAGCAGCTGCTTCAGATCGCCGCGGCAGTCCGCCAGCCGGGAGCTGAAGTCGCGGATTTCGCGGCAGCGATCCTCCAGCAGGGCCACCAGGGCCGGCTCATGGGCTGCCTTGGGCAGCACCTGCACCAGCACGCCTCCGGCAATGCGCACGCCGCTGCTGTCGATCTGCTCGCCCACGAACACGGCCGAGGGGGTCTGCTCGGAGTGGAGCAGGTAGGAGGCCACGTCGTCGCCGATGCCGCCGCTCACCAGTTCCACCGTGCTGCTGAAGGGTTCTCCCGTGCCCTGGTCCCGCACCACGTGCAGGTAGCCGGTGCCCGTGGCCTTGCGGAAGTCGAAGGCGGGCGTCCCATCGGCATCACTGACCAGGTCCAGCTCCAGGCCCGGCTGCCCCACGTGGCCCCGCACCGTGCCGTCGCGGCCGGCATCCACCATCAGCCCCCGCAGGGGCCCATCGGACTGGATGCGCAGGTTCACCCGCCCATGGCGCACCTTCATGGAGCTGGCCAGCAGCAGGCCGGCGGTCATGGCCCGCCCCAGCAGGGCGGTGGTGAGGAAGGAGAGGCCGTGGCGGCGGCGGGCATAGCGGCTGGTGACCGTGGTGTTGGCCGCCACCAGGCGGATGCCTCCACCGGCCGCGGTGGCCCGTACCAACTGATCCGCCATCGCCTTGCCTTTTCTCAGGGCATCGTACGAAGCCCCGGCAGGGGCCGCAGTGCCCCTGCCCGCAGTTCGGAGCCCTGCCCGATCAGGCCCCGGAACAGCTCCGGTTCATGGGTCACCACCAGCAGCACCCGGTCCTGGCTGAGCCGGCCCAGCAGCTGGAGCACCTCGTCCCGCACCGACCAGTCCAGGCCTGCGGTGGGCTCATCCAGCAGCAGCACCTTGGGCTCCCGCAGCAGCTGCACCGCCAGGGCCAGGCGCCGCTGCTGCCCACCGCTCAGCCGCTCCGGCGCCTGCTGCAGCGAAAGGGATCCAAGCCCCACCTGCTCCAGCACCTGCTGCACCCGTTCGGAGTCCAGGCGGCGCCGGCCCAGTTTCAGCTCCTGGCCAACGCTGAGGCCGAGGAAATGGCGTTCGGGAAACTGGAACACCAGGCCACACAACCAGCGGAGCTGGCGGGCGTTGAGGGCCTCGCCGTTCCAAAGAATCGAGCCCCGGTCGGGCTTCGCCAGCCCGCTGATCAACTCCAGCAGGGTGGTTTTGCCGCTGCCGCTGCGGCCTGCCACCAGGGCCGGCACCCCTTCCTTCAGGGTCAGGTTCAGGTCGGCCAGCACGGGCTCGGCCGCGGTCGCCGGGTGATAGCCCATGGAGCGGAGTTCGAGCATGCTGCCGCGCCCCGGGCCTCCAGGTGTGGCCCCAGCTTGCCGGACGGCCGTGTTGGATGGGGACAACTGCCGATGCCCGCTGTGGAGGTCCGCTTCCGTTCGATTGACCCGTTCAACTGCTGGCTGTGGCTCCGCTTTGAGCACCCGCCGGGCTCGGGGGAGAGGGGCTACCTCGACACCATCTTCGACAGCTGGTTTGTGCTGGGCAAGTTGGGGGGCTTCAACGCCGAGAACCTGCAGGCCCATGAGGAGGGGGTGGATCTGGGCTGGATGGCCTACGACAACGACGACGCCCAGTCGGCCCTGCCGGCCCTGATGCACAACCTGGGCCCCCTGGAGTACCGCGATAACTGGGGTCGCTGCTGGGTCGACCTGGGCACCAGCGATGCCCTGGCCCTCGATGTGCTGATCAACGTGTTGAACCAGCTCTCCAACGATGTGGTCGGCATCCAGGAGCTCGTGGTGGGCGGCGTCAACGAGGACTGGCCGGTGGAGGACCACCCCGACAGCCTCTTCCCTTCAAGCGACGACTGACCGTGGCCAGGGAGCTGCGGCGGCTGCTGATCGGCCCGGAGCGGCTGGGGCCCGAGTTGGTGCTGGAGCCCGAGGAGGCCCGCTACCTCACCAAGGTGCTGCGCTACGGACCGGGCGATCGCCTGGAGATCCTCGACGGCCGCGGCGGCCTCTGGAGTGCGGTACTGCTGGACGCTGGCCGGCTGGGGTTGGAGCAACCGGTTGGTGCCCCCCTGCGGCGGGAGCCCCCGGCGCCCATCGCCCTGGAGCTGGCCCTGGCGGTGCCGAAGCGTGACGCCGATCTGGTGGTGCGCATGGCCTGTGAGCTGGGGGTGGATCGGCTCCAGCCCCTGCGGGCCGAACGCAGCGCCCTGGTGGGGGCGATCCGCCCGGAGCGCTGGGGGGCGATCCTGCGGGAGGCGAGCGAACAGTGTGAGCGCCTGTGGTTGCCCGAGGTGGCGGACACCGCCGAGGCTTTGGCCTGGCTGGTTCAGCCCCCCACCGGCGGGGATTCACCGCCATGGGGCCGTTGCCGTTTGCTGGCCACCACCCGCCGCCCGCAGCTGCCCCTCTTGGCTGCGGTCCTGAAGGAACTGGAGGGGGCTCCGCCGCCGCAGCTCACCCTCGCCTGTGGGCCCGAGGGGGGCTGGAGCGAGGCGGAGGAGTCGGCCGCCATCGCCGCCGGCTGGAGGCCCGTGAGCCTGGGGCCCCGCATCCTGCGCTGCTCCACCGCTGCGGTGGCCGGCCTGGCCCTTCTCGACCACTGGCGCACCGGCCTGGGCGGTTCCATGCCGCTGCCATGATCGGGGCAGGAATGCGGCCCAGCCGCCGAGCCATGGACGGGGTCGCCTCAGGGAGTCATCTGGCCGCGATCGCCGAGCGGTTCGCCCTCGGGGGTGACCTTGGTTCGATCGAGGCGATGGGCAACGGCAACGTCAATGACACCTACCTCGTTCGTGTTCTGGGGACGCCGGATCGGCGTTTCGTGCTGCAGCGCCTCAACACCCTGGTGTTCCCGAAGCCGGAGCGGTTGATGGCCAACATCCATGCCCTCGGGGAGCACGTGGAGCGCCGTCTGGCGGCAGGGGATGGGCTCAAGGCTGACCACCGCTGGGAGGTGCCTCGGCTGATTCCGGTGCGCCAGGGCCCCCATCCCTGGGTGGAGGACCCGGCAGGCCACATCTGGCGCATGATCACCTTCATCGACGACGCCCGCAGCTTCGAGACGGTGGAGGATGACGCCCAGGCGCGGGAACTGGGCTATGGCCTGGGCACCTTCCACAGCCTGGTGAGTGATCTGCCGATTGAACGGCTCGCCGAAACCCTCGAGGGCTTCCACATCACCCCCACCTACCTGGAGGCCTACCGAGAGACCCTGGCCGCCACCACCGCACTCCCCGAACCGGAGTTGGCGTTCTGCCAGGCCTTTGTGGCGGCGCGCAGCGATCGGGCGGGGGTGCTGGAGGAGGCGAAGGGGCGGGGTGTGCTTCGGCTGCGGCCGATCCACGGCGATCCGAAGGTCAACAACGTGATGATGGATCTGCGCAGCGGCCGGGCCGTGGGCCTGGTGGACCTGGACACGGTGCAACCGGGGTTGATCCATTACGACATCGGGGATTGCTGCCGCTCCGGCTGCAACCCCCTGGGGGAGGAGACCCAGGATTGGCGGGCTGTGCACTTCGACCTCGGGCGCTGTGAGGCAATCCTGGCGGGCTACCTCGCCGCCGCCCGCTCCTTCCTCACCGGCGACGACATCGCCTACCTCTATGACGCCATCCAGCTGATCGCCTTCGAGCTCGGTCTGCGCTTTCTGACGGATCACCTGAAGGGCAACGTCTACTTCAAGGTGCGCCATCCCCGCCACAACCTCGAGCGGGCCCTGGTGCAGTTCCGCCTGAGCGAGAGCATCGAGGAGCAGGAGGGGGCCATCCGGGCGGTGATCGAGCGGCTGCGATGAGCGCTGCAGTGTCGGGTGAACGGGTGTTTCGGTTGCATCCCTTTGAGGCGGGAGCCCCCTGGGACCAACTGAGCCTGGAGGCGAGGCTGGTGTGGGAGGGGTCGCGGCTGTCGATCCGCTACCGCCTCAGCGGCGATCTGGCCTTGGTGCGCATCCCGACGAGCGACACCAAACCTGAGCGCCGCGACGGGCTCTGGCAGACCACCTGCCTGGAGTTCTTCGTGGCGGTGGTGGGCGCCGAACCCTATTGGGAGTTCAACCTCTCGCCAGCCGGCCACTGGAACGTCTATCGCCTCGACGGCTATCGGCTTGGGCTGCGGCCGGAGCCCGCCTTCCCTGCGTTGCCGTTCACCGTCGCCCAGACGGCTGATGTCTTTGAACTGCAGGGAGCCTGGGATCTTTCGGTGCTCGTGGAGCCCCAGCAGCCCCTGGCGATGGCGATCACTGCCGTCGTCGAGCTGCGCTCAGGGGCCATCGGCTACTGGGCCCTGGCCCACCCGGGTCCCGAGCCCGACTTCCACCGGCGTGACGGATTTCGCTCCCTGGAGCGATCGGAGACTGCCGAACCACCCTTCCCAGGCTAGGAAGAGGGGACAGCTGTCCCTTAACCGATGACCGTCCACCTCCGTGGGGTTCGCTCAGGCGCCGTGATCCTGCTCCTCCTGACGGCCTGGGGCGTGGCGCCCGCCGCTGGCCTGGCCCGTCCTGTCCGTGGTGGTGGTCTGGGGGGACCTGCCTCCGGTGCCGGTGTGCGCCCGGGAGCTGGTTTTGGTGCCCCCGGAGCCGGTCTCGATCGCACACCCGGCGTGGGCAGAGATGGTTTGGGCGGTCCGGCCTCAGGAGCTGGTGTGCGCCCCGGCGTCGGTGTGGGGGCCCCTGGGGTTGGCTTGACCCGGGCACCGGGGGTGGCGGCCCGCAGCACCTGGAACCCCGCCTGGGGCCGGACCGGTTACTGGGGAGCTCGGCCCTGGAGAGTGGGGTGGTACCGGGTGAACCCAGTGGCCTGGAACTGGTGGGCCCCCAGTTCAGCGGCCTGGGGGGTCACCAGCCTGGCCACCGCCGCTGTGATCAGCGCCCAGGTGGACCAGGCGGTGGCGGCCCATGCCACCGCGATCGCGGTGCCCAGCACGGCCTACCAGCTTGACTACGGCTCCCTCCAGGCGGTGGCCCCCTACGGCGCCAGCTTCACCTACCTCGTGGGCGGTGCCCCGTTGGCGGCCCAGGTGGATTGCCAGCAGGGATGGCTTAATGGCATTCCACCGAGCACCGCCGATCAGGCCCAGCTGCTCAACGCCGCATGCGTGGTGGCCTACGGCGCCAACCCTTAGCTCTGGTTTTCCTGCAGGGTGCTTCTGTCTGCACAGGAGCGAGCGGTTTGATCAAAGCGCCGCTGATGCCGGGTCCCGATGGTTGGGCTGTCGTCGTTTGGATTCACGTTCGGCGATCAGCAGCCTGTGCAGCTGATCGAGCACTTCGGCGGCCTCGTCGGCATGGTTGCGCCGCTCGTCTGGATCGGTGGAGAGATTCTGCAGTTCGAAGACAGTCCCGTCACCGGGCTCCAGCCGCTCCCCGTCGGTGGCGCTTTGCCCGTAGTAGTGGTTGAGCTTCCAGATCTCTTCGGCGCCACCGGGGCCGGTGGGGAGTGTGGTGATCACCGACTCGATGTTCGACGGCTGGGGGACGGCGTCATAGGGCTGCCCTGAGAACAGGTTGATCTGATGGGAGCCATGGCTTACATCGTCTTCGGTCATGAAGTAGATCGGCTTGGCCAGTTCGGTTTCAGATGCCTGACCTGTGAGCAGGGCACTGAGGTCACGACCCGGTAGGGGGTGCACTTCGCTGTGGGTCGCCTGGACGACAGCGGCGGCCTCCTCCAGGTTGATACCGGCAAGACCCAACAGGGTGGGGAGCAGGTCGACATGGCTGGTGGGGGTGCTGATGCCCCCTGACACGGGCACGATCCCAGGACCGCTCACCAGCAACGGAACACGGATCGCCTCATCGAAGGCGTTGCACCATTTCTGCTGGAGGCCGCCATGGGCACCGAGCAGTTCGCCGTGGTCCGAGGTGAACACGATGATCGTGTTCTCGGCCAGGCCGGACATCTCCAGGGCATCGAGGATTCGGGCGATGGCCTGATCCACCACTTTGTGGAGGTAGTAGTAAAGGCGGCGGTAGGCGTCATCGGTGGGTTGAGCCGACACCATCTCCGGCCAGGTCGCCTTGAACTGCTCCTGGCAGGCCGGGCGCCCCGCGAAGGAGTCGGCCTGGGAAGGGGGTTCCCCAATGGAGGGCACCGTGTCGTCGAAGCCGTTGAAGCCGAGCAGCTTCTCGTAGAGGCCACCGGCAAAGCTGATGTCGTGGGGATTCACCAACGAGGCCACCGCCAGCCAGGGCTGGTCACTGCCCCCCCCGCTGAGCTCGGCGAACAAGTCGGCCACCTGGTCGGCGTAGACGTTGTCGCGCACCGAGCCGCTGTCGGCCTTGGCTGCCCCATGGGGTTCCCGGCCGATCCAGCCGCTGAAGCCGAAGGGATCGAGCTGGTCCGCCTTTTGGTATGCCTCGACGGCCGCCGGAATCACCGCCCCGTTGTCGTCGGAGGCCTTGAGGCCCTCGTGGCTACCCGGGGTGGGCAGGTCGGCGTAGGAGATGTGCCATTTACCGCGGTAATGGGTGCGGTAGCCACCGGCTCGAAACCAGTCCCCCAGGGTGGGCACGCCGGTGGGATCCAGCCAGCCCATCGCCGGGTCGTTGTGGGGCTTGGCCAGGCCATCGGTTTTGGTCACCCCATGCAGGGAGGGGTAGTGGCCGGTGAACAGGGTGGCCCGGCTGGGCAAGCAGGCGGTGGAGCCGGCGTAGTGGCGATGCAGCTCTAGGCCAGTGGCGCGTAACCGGTCCCGAGCGGGTAGCTGGGTGCTTCGGAAAGCCGCAAGCGCATCGGTTTCGTAGGCAGGGGGATAACGCTCCTGATCCGTCATGATCAGGAGGATGTTCGGTCTTGCCATGGTTTGCCCTGGTTGGGGCCATGGTCATGGGTTGCCTGGGCAGGCGTCAAGGAACCGCTGCTCTCTCCCGTGAATTCCGACTCCCCCCCTGGTCAACGGCAGATGGGTACCCGCAGGTTCCACCCAGGTCCCCGGCCCCAGCGGGGCAAGCGGTGGGCCCAGGTCCAACGGGAGCAACGGCAGAATCGTTTTTATCGGCTACTGGACCGTTCCTTGGGATTCCGGTTGCTGCTGGCTGCAGGCTCGGCATTGCTGCTGTTAATGGGCACAAATCGCTGGGATCAGTGTCGTGAACAAGGATTCGGCTCGGGTTGCCTGCAACGTGATGCCGGGGGCATCATCAGCGTGGGCAACTTGGAAGCACTGAGTATCGCTACCGCGGCATTTTTGTATCTGCTGGAGGGTCGCCAACGCCGTCAACAACAGAATGTAGATGCCTTGAAGTTGATCCTGACTTTTCAACAGGCGGGTGCCAAATTAAGCTATGCCCGTAATGATGCTCTGGAGCAACTGAGTGAGGATGGCCTCTGGCTCGATGGGCTCGACTTGCATGGCGCCGATCTCGATGAACTGAACGGCCTGTGGTGCCCGTTGGCGGGAGGTGAACCTCCTCCAAGCCAGTCTGCGGAACGCCCGCTTTGAGGATGCTGACTTGAGCGGCTGCAATCTCAGCGACGCGGATCTCAGCCATGGCCATTTCTGTCACGCTGACCTGCGGGGCGCCAATTTGAAAGGCGCCGATTTGAGCCATGCTGATCTGCGTGGTGTCGACCTGCGAGGTGCCTGCACCGATGGTGCCCAGATCACCGGCACGCAGCTGGAGGGGGCGGCGCTGTCAGGTACCAGTTTGGAGGTTGTGAAGGAGTGACCCTGCGGGCACGCAACACCCAATCGATCTTTGCCTTCGGTTTGTCTGGTTAAGGTCAAGATCAATTGTGTATGTCTAGCTGTGTGCACACAGGGAGGAGCTGATTTTGCGTTCAGGTGATTGTCTGGGCCTTCGGCAATGAAGTAAGGATCCTTTCGGAGGCTTAAGCCTTTGCATCAAAGCTTCTCAGGCAGGCAACGCCCCAGGCGGCCAGTGCCCATTCAGCAATGGCATAGGCGGTAAGGATCGGGCTTGGCCAGCCATCCAATAGCAGGCTCAGGAGCCTCCCTGCGGCCAGGCCTGACATGAACACAATTTCGCTAATCAAGGCTGTGCGCATCAGGGGGCCGCCCCGAATGGCGCCTAGCAACCAAAGAACAATGGTTGCAAGGTAGAGCCCCATGATGGCTCGAAAGACATGGATTAGGTTTCCGTCAATGGGATGAACTTGCAAGAGCCAGGGCAGGATCCGATTGGGGTCAATGCCATAACTCAGTGAAATGGGTAGAAGTCCAGCGGCGGAAAAAAACAGATAGAAGCGACTTGATTTCATGTTTTGGCCGAGAGCGTTTTCAGGTTGCAACAAGTGTAGACGGCGAGCGGTAGGTCATTTTCCTCGTCACAACAAAAGCCGATCAAAAATGGCCCAAGGCTTGTATTCCTAGTTGAAATCACTCGATTTTGCTTCCTGGCTGAGTGGCCGAATCAGCCCTTCACCGCATCCCCCGTGGCGCTGGGAAGGATGAATCGCTGCAGGCCGATGAACAGCGCCAGCACGGGCAGGATCGACACCACCGACCCTGCGGCCACCAGGCGCCAGTCCAGGGAAAAACTGCTGGCCAGCTGCTGCAATCCCAGGGGCAGGGTGTAGAGCCGGGGGTCATCGAGAATGATCAGAGGCCAGAGGAAATCACTCCAGGTGCCGATGAACACGAACATCGCCAGGGTGATCAGATCGGCCCGGGCGGCCGGAATCATCACGTTCCACCATTCCCCCAGGGGCGTGCAGCCGTCGATGCGGGCCGCCTCCTCCAGCTCCACCGGCACCCCCATGAAACTCTGGCGCAGCAGGAAGATGCCGAAGGCGGTGGCAGCCTGGGGCAGGATCAGGGCCCAGAGCGTGTTGCGTAGCCCCAGCTGCACCATCAGCAGATACAGCGGGATCATCACCACCTGGAAGGGGATCAGGATCGTGGCCACCACCAGGGCCAGCACCAGCCCCCGCCCCTTGAAACGCAGCCGCGCCAGGGGATAGGCGGCCAGGGAGCAGAACAGCAGGTTCGCCACCACCGCCAGACCACTCACAATCGCGCTGTTGAGCAGATAGGGGCCGATCGGGTTCTCACCGAACAGGCGCCCGTAGGCCTCCAGGCTGGGTTGGCCCGGGAGTAGAGCCGGTGGCGTGGTGAAGATGTCTTCGGCGGGACCCTTTAGGGAGGTGCTCAGCAGCCACAGCAGCGGCAGCAGCATCAGCAGGGCCAGCAGCAGCAGCGCCACCAGTTGCACGGCCCGGCCCAGGTTTGTGGCGTTCTTGCCCGCTCTGACGGTGCTCAAACCCCCTGACGCTCCGCCACCGGCAACGGCGCTTTCTGGGGATGGAGGGGCAGGCTCTGTTGGCCCTGCACCAGCCGGTTCAGGGCGTTGACGAACGCCTGGGCTGCGGCCACCACGATGTCGGTGTCGGCGGCATGGCCGGAGTAGAGCACCCCCTGGTGACGAAGGCGAATGGTCACTTCGCCCATGGCGTCAATGCCCTCGGTGACACTCTTGATCGAGAACTCCACCAACTCGTTGGGTACCCGCGCCAGGCTGTTGAGCGCCTGGCAGACGGCGTCCACCGGCCCGGTGCCGATCGAGGCCTCCGTGAGTTCTGCCCCGTCGCTGGTCACCAGGGTGATGGTGGCGGTGGGCTGCAGGTTCGTGCCCGTGCTCACCTGCACCGACTTGAGGGTGTAGCGGGCCTCCGCCTGCTGGATGTGCTCGCTGACGATCGCCTCCAGGTCGCGGTCAGTGATCTCCCGCTTGCGGTCCGCCAGCTCCTTGAAGCGGGTGAAGGCGTCGTCGAGGTCGTCGCGCTCGAGGTTGTAGCCCAGCTCCTCCAGCCGCGCCCGGAAGGCGCTGCGGCCGCTCAGCTTGCCCAGCGACAGCCGGTTGTCGCTCAGGCCGATGGTGCGGGCGTCGATGATCTCGTAGGTGAGCCGGTTCTTGAGAACGCCGTCCTGGTGGATGCCGGATTCATGGGCGAAGGCGTTGGCCCCCACGATTGCTTTGTTGGGCTGCACGGCCATGCCGGTGAGGTTGGACACCAGCCGGGAGGTTTTGTAGATCTCCTCGGTGCGCACAGCGGTGAGAGGTTCGCTGCTGTCTGAGGCCCGGCCGAAGTAGGGGTTGAAGTAGGAACGGCGCACGTGCAGCGCCATCACCAGCTCCTCCAGGGAGGCGTTGCCGGCCCGCTCGCCGATGCCGTTAATGGTGCATTCCAGCTGGCGCGCCCCGTTCTTGACGGCCTCCAGGAAATTGGCCACCGCCAGCCCCAGGTCGTTGTGGCCATGCACCGAAATCACCGCACCCGCGATGTTGGGCACGTGGCGGTCGATGCCGGCGATCAGGGCGCCGAACTCGCCTGGGGTGGCGTACCCCACGGTGTCGGGGATGTTGATCGTGGTGGCGCCGGCGGCGATCGCCGCTTCGATCACCTCGTAGAGGAACTCCGGATCGCTGCGGCCAGCGTCTTCGCAGGAGAACTCCACATCCTCCACGAGGGAGCGGGCGTAGGCCACCATCTCGGGCACGATCGCCAGCACCTCGGCGCGGCTCTTGCGCAGCTTGTGCTCCAAGTGGATATCGCTCGTGGCCAGGAAGGTGTGGATGCGCTTGCGTACGGCTGGAGCCACGGCGTCGGCGCAGGCCTTGATGTCGCCGCGGGCGGCGCGGGCCAAGCCGCAGATCACCGGGCCCTCGGGGGTGCCCACCGTGCCGGCGATCCGCTGCACGGCGTTGAAATCACCGGGGCTGGCGAAGGGGAAGCCGGCCTCGATCACGTCGACCCGCAGGCGGGCCAGCTGTTGGGCGATGGCCAGCTTCTCCTCCAGGTTGAGGCTGGCGCCGGGGGACTGCTCGCCGTCCCGCAGGGTGGTGTCGAAGATGAGCACCCGGCCTGGATCCCTGGCCCGGGGGGGGGCGAAGCCGGCGGGGTCCGCGCCGGGGGAGCTGGAGCCAACAGCGGAAGCCATGACCGCTACAAGTCGAAATGAGTATGAGTTGAGCCAGTCTAGGGGCCAGGTGTCACCCTCACCCTCTCCAGGCCAGGCATGGAAGGGGGCTGGAATGGGACCGAATCGTCTGCCAGAACGCTCGGCGCCGGCTCTTGGGCCCCCGTGCTGAACCGCTGACGGACTGCTCCTAGGATGGGGGCCCCCCAGCGGAAGTCCATGGCCGTCGGCGACCTGGCCCTGGTCCTCCACGCCCACCTTCCCTATGTGCGCTCCAGTGAGCCGGGTTCGCTGGAGGAAGACTGGTTTTTTCAGGCCCTACTGGAGAGCTACCTCCCCCTGCTTGAGGTGTTGGAGGCCAGCCAAGCCAACCGCGCCCAGAGCCCGCGGCTGACCTTGGGACTCTCCCCCACCCTGCTGTCCCTGTTGGCTGCCGCCGATCTGCGGGAACGCTTTCCCCCCTGGCTGCGGCAGCGCCAGGAGCTGTTGAAGCAGGCCCCCACCAGCCACCGGGACGCGGCCGAGGCCCTGGCCGAGCGCCTGGAGGCCGCCTCCCGCCAGTGGCGTGCCTGCAAAGGCGACCTGCTGCCCCGCTTCCGCCGGCTGCAGCGCCAGGGGGTGCTCGATCTGCTCACCTGCGCCGCCACCCACGGCTATCTGCCCCTGCTCCGCCACAGCCCCGAAGCGGTGCGGGCCCAGCTGGTCACCGCCGTGCGGGAGCACGAACGGCTGCTGGGGGTGCGGCCCCAGGGCATCTGGCTGCCCGAATGCGCCTACTACGAGGGCCTCGACCAGTTGCTGGCCGCCTGTGGGCTTCGCTACGCCGTGCTCGACGCCCATGGACTGCTGCACGGCCTACCCCGGCCCCGTTATGGGGTGTATGCCCCGATCTGTTCCCCTGGCGGCGTGGCCTTCTTTGCCCGCGACAGCGAATCCACCCTGCCCGTTTGGTCGGCCACGGCGGGTTATCCCGGTGATGGGGTCTACCGAGAGTTTCACCGCGACCTGGGCTGGGATCTCAGCGATGCCGAAAGGGCTGCGCACGGCCTTGGCTCGGCCCGCCCCCTCGGCCTCAAGTTGCATGCGGTCACGGCCCAGGGCTGTCCGCTCGATCAGAAGCGGCCCTATGGTCCCGCCGCTGCCCGGGCCAGGGTGGTGGAGCACGCGGCCCACTACCTGTCGGGTCGGGCCGAGCAATTGGCGGGGCTGGCCCAGGCCATGGACCGGCCGCCCCTGCTGGTGGCCCCATTCGATGCCGAGCTCTTCGGCCACTGGTGGTACGAGGGCCCCTCGTTCCTGGCGGAGTTGTTCCGCCAGGCGCCGGCCGCAGGCGTGGGCCTGGTAACCCTGCGCCAGGTGCTGGAGCGTCCCGTCAGCCTGCAGCTTTGCCGCCCCTCCCCCTCCAGCTGGGGCCAGGGGGGCTACCACCACTACTGGCTGAACGAAAGCAACGCCTGGGTGGTGCCGGAATGGCACCGGGCCTCCAGCGCCATGGTTGCCCGGGTGAACCGGGGTGTGCGCACGGTCCCCCAGCGGGCGCTGCTGGCCCAGGCGGGCCGGGAGTTGCTGCTGGCCCAGAGTTCGGATTGGAGTTTCATCCTGCGGGCCGGCACCACCACCGAACTGGCCCGGGAGCGCATCCAGCGCCACCTGGATCGTTTCTGGCGGCTGCTGGATGCGATTGAACGGGATGTGGACCCTCCCGCCCACTGGCTCAAGGCGGTGGAGGCCGAAGATGCCCTGTTCCCGCTCGTGAACGGAGCCGACTGGGCCAGTCGATGAGTCGCCGATCGCCCGTGCTGGAGCCAAGCCAGCAGCGGCTCCTGGTGGAGCAGGCCCTGCCGGTTGAGGCCAGATTGGACGCCGAACTGGCGCGCCGCTGCCTGGAGCCCCCCCGCCGGGGCGGGCTGCGGGTGCTGCAGCTCAACCTGGGCCGCCTCTGCAACATGCGCTGCCACCACTGCCATGTGGATGCGGGGCCCGACCAGGGATCCACCCAGATGGGCGAGGTGGTGGTGGAGCAGTGCATGGCCGCCATCGCCCGGCTACGGCCGGAAGTGGTGGATCTCACCGGCGGCGCTCCCGAGCTCCATTCCCACTTCCGCCGCCTGGTGAGCGGGGCACGGGCCCAGGGCTGCCATGTGATCGATCGATGCAACCTGACGGTGCTGCTGCTGCCTGCCCTGGTCGATCTGGCGTCGTTCCTGGCGGAGAACCAGGTGGAGATCGTGGCCAGTCTTCCTGATCCAGAGGCCGAGGCCACCGATGCCCAGCGGGGCGAGGGCACCTGGGCCGGCTCGATCGAGGCCCTGCGGCGGCTCAATGCCCTCGGCTACGGCCAGGGGGATCCCCAGCGGGTGCTGACCTTGATGAGCAATCCGGCGGGCACCCGCCTGCAGCAGATCACCCCCTGCGACCAGAAGCGTTGGCAGCAGCAGCTGCTGGAGGCCCATGGCGTGCGTTTCGATCGCCTGATCGGGCTCAACAACATGCCCATCGCCCGCTTCCTCGATCAGCTGCGGAGCGATGGCCATGTCAACTGCTACTTCAAGCTGCTCCACGGTGCCTTCAATCCCGGTGCCCTCGCCGGGTTGATGTGCCGCGACACCCTCTCAGTGGCCCCCGACGGCCGTCTGCACGATTGCGACTTCAACCAGATGCTGGATCTCCCCCTGGAGTCAGCCCCCGGCGAGGAGCCCACCATCGAAACGGTGGTGGCTGATCAGATCGAGGGCAGCGCCATCCGCTGGGGCAACCACTGCTACGGCTGCACCGCTGGCCAGGGCAGCTCCTGCAGCGGCGCCACTGCCGCCGCCTGATCCATCCGTTTGAGGCCGTTCAGGGCCGCAGCAGCCGGCCCAGCAGGGCCAGTTCCCGGCCACGCGGTTCCATCAATCCCCAGCGCACGTCTCCGTTGGCGGTGGCGAACAACCGCACCATGGCCCCCACCAGGGCGGCCACGGACAGGGTGTTGGTTAAAAAGCCGTACCACTGCGACGGCGACAGGGCGAAAAAGTTGCGGAAATGGGCGCGCAGCTGATCCTCGCGAAAGCGCATCAGCTTCTCCAGGCCAAAGCGGTAGAGGGCATGTTTGCGGCGCAGCTCCTGGGGCCAGAGGCCGTCCCAGGCCTGCCGGGCCAGCTCCTGGGTGGGCCGCTGGGGATCGCTGAGCCCCGCCGCGATCGCCTCGGCCAGATCCGGAGCGCGCCGTAGCAGGGCACCCACCAGGTAGCCGGAGGCGGGATGCACCATGGAGGCCGCACCGCCGAAGCCCACCACCGGCTGGTCGAGGAAGGGCAGGGGCAGGTTCATGGGAAAGAGGCAGTGCTCTTCGTGGCCCACCGTTTCCACGCTGACCCCCCGGGCTGCCAAGCGGCGCAGGAGCCTGTCTTTGAGCAGCTCGAAGGGCAGCGGCGGCGCCAGGGCCAAGGAGGTTTCCTCCACGAAGTAGGTGCCCCCCCCCAGATCCATGGCATAGAGAAAGCTGGGTGGTTCCAGGCGCTCCTGCTCCGTGAGGTGGCCAGAGCGGTAGTCCATCAGCACGAACTGGCCCTGCTCCACGGGGGGCGCCGAGAAGGTGCCCACGATCCCGTAGGCGGCCTGTCCCGCCACGGGGCCCTCATCGGGGTGGCGCACAAACACCGGTTGGTGGCCGCTGGCGTCCACCACCAGGCGTGCCTCCAGCTGGTGTCCCTCGGCGGTGCGGACCCTGGATTGGTGGTGGTCGTGATCGATGGCCACCGCCCGGCCCCGGTGCCACACCAGGCCGGCTGCTGTGCCCTGGTCCAGCCAGTGCTGTTGCAGCTTCCGCTTGTCGAACAGGCCGTAATCACGGCCATGGGGGGTGGGCTCCTCCCCGAACCAGCTGACACAGTTCGACCAGCGGTGGGCCAGCAGGTGGCCCAGCCCCAGCTGGTCCACCTCCTCCCCCCAGATGCCATAGGTGTTGGCCCAGGGCTCCGATGGATCGGCGGCCGAGAGGGCCGCCACGGTCACGCCTCGCTCCAGCAGGGCCGTGGCGATGGCCAGGGCCGCTGGCCCGGCGCCGATCACCAGCACATCCATCAGCTGGCGGGGGCTTCGTCCGTGCCGCCGACAACCTCTGCAGCGATCACCACTTCGGTGACCTCCTCCCCGTCCTCGCCAGCCGGCGGCACCAGCACCACCTCTGCGAGGCGATCACCGGAATCGAGCCGCTGCAGGCGCACGCCCGTGGCCGCCCGTGATTGCTGGGGAATGGCATCGGCCTGCATGCGCACGATCACCCCCTTCTCGCTCACCAGCAGCAGCTCTTCGCCCGCCCCCAGCACCTTCAGGCCCACCAGCACGTCGCCGTCGCGGCGGAACTTGATCGCCCGCAGCCCCAGGCCGGCCCGCTTCTGCAGCCGGAACTGGTTCACCGGCACCCGCTTGCCCAGGCCGCTGGCGCTGGCCACCAGCACCCAGGGACCCTCGCTCACCGTTGGCTCCTCTGCTTCGCCATCAGCCTCGTCATCGGCTCCATCTGGGGAGCTGTTGGCGATCTGATCGGCGAGTTCCACCGGCAGCACATCCATGCTCACCAGTTCGTCGCCGGGCCTCAGGGCCATGGCTCGCACGCCCCGCGCCGTGCGGCCCAACGGCCGCAGCTCCTCGTCGGTGATGCGGAAATGGATCGTCATGCCCTTGAGTGAGCCGATCAGCACGCTGTCGCCGGGCAGGGCCAGACGCACCCAGCGCAGGGCATCCCCCTCCTCCAGGCCGATGGCGATCAGGCCGTTGGCGCGTATGTTGGCGAAGGCCGAAAGGCGGGTGCGTTTGATGTAGCCGCCGCTGGTGAGCATCAGCAGCTGGACGTTGTCCTCAAAGGCGCTCACCGCCAGCAGTGAGGTGATCGCCTCCTCCCGGGGGATCGGTAGCAGCTGCACAATGGGTGTGCCCTTGGCGGTGCGGCTGGAGAGGGGAACCCGGTAGGCGGGCAGGGCATAGGAAACCCCCCGGTCGCTGAACAGCAGCAGGGTGTCATGGTCGTTGCAGCTGATGAACAGCTTGACCGCCTCTTCCCCCTGGCTACGGGTGCCGGCCTTGCCGCGGGTGCCGCGGCTGGTGGCCTCGAATTCGCTCACCGGCATCCGCTTGAGGTAGCCGTTCTCGGTGAGCAGCACCACCGAGCGCTCGTTGGCGATCAGGTCGATGTCCTCAAGGCCGCCCTCGAGGTCGAGGATTTCAGTGCGACGGGGTGAATCGAAACGGGTGCGGATCGCTCCGAGCTCCTCGCGGATCAGGTCGAGCACCCGCTCACGCCGGCCAAGGATGTCCTTGTAATCGGTGATCTTGGCCACCAGATCTTCATGCTCGAGGCGGATCTTGTCGGCCTCAAGAGCCGTGAGGCGCCGCAGTTGCATCTGCAGGATGGCGTCGGCCTGGATTTCGCTGAGGCCGTGGCGTTCCTGCAGCAGGGCTCGGGCTGTGGCGGTGTCGGAGGCGGCCCGGATCAGGGCGATGATGGGATCGAGCTGGTCGAGGGCGAGCAGCAGGCCCAGCAGGATGTGGTCGCGTTCCTCCGCTTTGCGTAGCAGGTAGCGGGTGCGCCGCTCGATGGTCTCGATCCGGAAGTCGAGGAACACCTGCAGCATCTTGCGCAGGGTGAGCAACACCGGCTCGCTGTTCACCAGGGCCAGCAGGTGGGCGCTGAAGTTGTTCTGCAGCGGTGTGAGTTTGAACAGGTTGTTCAGCACCACCTGGGGATAGGCGTCCCGCCTGAGCTCGATCACGATCCGCATGCCGTCGCGGTCGCTTTCGTCGCGGATGTCGGAGATGCCTTCCAGCTTCTTCTCGTTGACCAGGTCGGCGATCCGCTCGATCAAGGAGGCCTTGTTGGTCTGGTAAGGGAGTTCGGTGATGATCACCGCATCCCGATCGGGGCGCCCCGGCACCTCCAGGGTTTCGATCGAGGCCACCCCGCGCATGGTGATGGAACCCCGGCCGGCGAGATAGGTTTCCCGGATGCCACTGCGGCCCAGGATCTGGCCTCCGGTGGGGAAGTCAGGGCCCGGAATGATGGCCATCAGCGCCCGATCCTCGAGATCCGGGTTGTCGATCAGGGCCAGCAGGCCATCGATCAGTTCGGTGAGGTTGTGGGGGGGGATGTTGGTGGCCATCCCGACGGCGATGCCGGAGGAGCCGTTCAGCAACAGGTGGGGGACCCGTGCCGGCATCACCGTGGGCTCCTGCTGGGATCCGTCGAAGTTGTCGATGAAGTCGACGGTTTCCGCTTCGATATCGGCCAGCAGGCTGTCGGTGGTGAGGGCCTGCAGCCGCGATTCGGTGTACCGCATGGCGGCCGGGGGATCGTTGTCCACCGAGCCGAAGTTGCCGTGCCCGTCGATCAGGGGCATGCGCATGGAGAAATCCTGGGCCATGCGCACCAGGGCGTCGTACACCGCCGTGTCGCCATGGGGGTGGTACTTACCAAGCACTTCCCCCACCACCCGGGCGCACTTCCGGTAGGGCCGATCACTGGTGAGGCCCAGCTCGTACATCGCATAGAGGATGCGGCGATGCACGGGTTTGAGACCGTCGCGGGCATCGGGTAGGGCCCGACCCACGATCACGCTCATCGCATACTCCAGATAGGAGCGCGACATCTCGATGCGCAGGTCAGTCTGGATGATCCTGCCGTCGGATTCGCCGGGACCGGTGGGATCCGCCATGCAAGACCAATTGAACCAGTCTGCACTTTATCGAAACCCCCGCAACGATGCCTCTGCCGTCCCGATCGGAAGCTGACCTGCAGGAACGGCAGCGGCGCGGCGATCTACGGGTGCTCAGCGCAGCCGATTACAGGGCCCTGGTGGCCCGGGTGGGGGTGGAGGAGGCTTTTGGGGCCACCGATGTGGTGGTGGCCGCCAACGCAGAGTTCACTGACCACGCCAGTCTGCGGCTGAGTCTTGGCCCCGCCGATCCCCCCATCCGTATTCGCGATTTCCGTTTGGGGGGAGTGGGGGGCCAGGGGGGCCATGGCGGCAGCGACCTGGTGCTGCCGATCGGCGGTGGCTTGGGGGAGCCCCAGCGCCAGGGCGGTGCCCAGGTGCTGGGCGACCTGCTGGCGGGCCGGGAGGTGGAACTGGTGGCCAGCGGTGAGGCCACTGCCCTCCATCCCCGCCGGGAGCTGGAGAGCCGCCTGAACCTGGATCGAATCGGCGCCGGCCAGTTGCTGCTGCACCGGGCCATCGGCGAAAACGGCGTGGTGGCGGTCAGCAGCGCCGAGGGGATCATCCGCAGTCCGTTCGGCCCCCTGCTTGGTCCCTACGCCAGTGCCCTGTTCAGCTGTGGGGGCAGTGGCAGCATCGGCCTCACCATGCCGGGGCTTGCCCTGCTGGGGCCGGGCTCCCCGGTGCTGGTGGGCGGAGCCATCGGTTGGGTTACCGGCGCCGGCAGCGGTCACCAGTGGGGCACCCGACGGTTGCCCAGTGGCCACGCCAGGGTGCCTGGGGCCGTGGCGGCCGTAAGCGCCGACCTGCATCAGCTCCGCTCGGAGTGGGTGCGGCCGGCCTTTTTCGAGGGCCATGGCAGCAGCCTGATGGTTGCGATCGCCGCGCCGGTGCCCCTGATCGACCTCACGGTGGCCCGTCAGGCGGCGGCAGAGAACGATCAGCTGGAGGCTCCGGTGTTGGATTTCTCGATCCCGAGGCGTATCAAGCCTGGATTCGGCGGCGTGCCCTACAGCCAGCTGCTCACCGGCAGGATCCAGGTGGATGGCCACCAGCTCAGCTGCGCTCCGGCCCATAGCCCGCGTTTGGCGGCCGGCATCACCCTTGAGCTGATCGAGCGGCTGTGCCAGGGCCGCTTCCCCCTGCGCTTGCCCGCCGTGCCCCTGACGCGCCGATCAGCCCTGATCCCCCTCGAGAGCTGACCCAGGGGGAGAGGCTCTCCAGGGGGAATCGGCCGTAAGCTCCCCCGGCGAGCCCATCCCAGGCGACCGATGGTCGAATCCTCCGCCCCCGGGAACGGGGACACCCTCGAGAACACCCCCCCCGATTCCGGCGAATCCGCCGCCGTGGAGGCGCCCGGCACCACCACGGAGCTAGCCGCAGAGGCTGCAGTTGCGGAGGCTCCAGCTGTGGAGCCCCCCAGTGCCCCTGCTGAGCCCCCAGCTGTCGAGCCCCCGCCAGTCGAGGCCGAGCCTGCGCCGCTCCCCACCCC
>Ga0194061_1000390_pt1 | contig 26882 bp, 24 predicted proteins | sample SepL2221m_MetaG_FD_163423 | JGI IMG/M metagenome (GOLD analysis project Ga0194061, IMG submission 163423) | Anoxic zone freshwater microbial communities from boreal shield lake in IISD Experimental Lakes Area, Ontario, Canada - Sep2016-L224-21m | ecosystem: Environmental > Aquatic > Freshwater >... | reverse complement strand
GCACATAATATTGGCCACAACGTTGATTTCGATACAACTATTGTCTTATGCCGAAAGCATTGGACCTGATAGTCATTTTCCCGATAAAAATAATACAGAGTGGAGTTTGACAGATTAGGGAATAGCTGTTGGCATTATTTCTTCGATGGTAACTATTTGGGCGTATTTTAATAAGTCACAAACAAATCGAAAATGACGAACAAAAAACGCAGGGTGGCCCACCCGATTCGGGTTGGTGAGCGAAGCTCACAAGAAGCCTCTCCCAAGACGCCCGCATTTCTGCGATTCGCGAGTCTTGGAATAACGGGAGCGTTCACGAAAATTTTATTAATTGTTTTGTGCAAGTCCCCGTAATTCCCGTAATTATTTCGCCTTTCCCGTCGTCCGCCGTTTACTCTTGATCTCCCCCACAATCTGATCATGCGTCAATCCCGCCAGAAGCGCGTCGCGTTCTTCCGTATAATTCCCATGAGCCGGTGAAAATTGGCGGATAAACCGCGCCGTATCGACAATCCCCATTTCTTTGTTTAGTAACTCCATCGCCTGCGCTGTGACTTCCGCGATTGGCTTTATTTTGATGTCCATCGTTCAAAACTCCGGGACAGAAGGCAAATTGTTTTACCAATGAAATATCGCGACCGTTGTTCTGAAATTTCTATTGCTATCAAATCTCCGTTATTCCAAGGCATCGACAAATCTTTCGCGCCAGATTGTTCGGAATTTCGGTGTGTCGTGGGACTGGTTGCATGGTCCTGTTTTGGGGGTTCCACCAGATGGAGTGGCCACTTCCTTCGCGTTTCAATTCACAACCATGCTCTGTCAAATGTCGAATCAAATCACCGCGCTTCATCCGACCTCGACAATCTGCCGTATTGTTCCGGCGGGCGCCATTTTCAGTGCGTCCTCCACGCGCAATTCATGAAGCAATTCGATTGCCTCTGCAAGACTTTTCTTGGCCTCGTCGATGGTTTTCCCCTGTCCGTGCGCTTCTGGAAATTCAGGGCAATAGGCAACGTACCAACCCTCGTCTTGCTCAATGAGCGCCGTATATTCGTGCTTCATGAAAACTCCTTGATTTACAATTTCGGTAATGTGTCAAAACTGTTCACTCTTACCGAAAACTCTACTTAGAATCTACCGAGTACTGAAAAGAAGCGCAATCCTAAAATCGATAACTCCGGAATGGCGGATGGCCCACCCAAATCGGATTGGCCACCCACGAAACGCTTTCCTTTACTTCTTCTCCTCTTTCTTATCCTTGTCCGCATCGAGCACCAACGACACCGAATTGATACAGTAGCGCAGGCCTGTCGGTTTCGGGCCGTCTTCAAAGACGTGGCCGAGGTGGGCGCCGCAGCGTTTGCAGGTTACTTCGGTTCGGACCATGCCGTGCGAGTTGTCGGTGATGTTTGCGACGGTGCCTTCTTTGGCCGGCTTCCAAAAGCTCGGCCAGCCGGTGCCGGATTCGAACTTCTCGGTCGATTTAAAAAGCTCGTCGCCGCATCCCGCGCAACGGTACGTTCCGGCGATGTGCGAGTTGTGAAATTTGCCGGTGAACGCGCGCTCGGTGCCCTTTTCGCGCATCACATAATACTGGTCCGCCGTCAGTTCCTTCTTCCACTGCGCGTCTGTCTTGGGCAGTGTCCGAGCCTTCGCAGCTTCCACAGCTACAGCCTCCTTTTTCACTTGTTCCGGCGTCAGCGCCGCATCTTCAGCTCCACATCCGCAGAACGAAACCACCACCACCGCGATTGCGGCGAATCGAATCCATGACATACGCTTCTCCTTTTTAATTCCCTTACAAGGGCGAATGAACACGCCCGCCAGTACACCCATAAATGTTACGGCTCTCAATTTAATTTCAACGAAATCGAGCGAGAAAAATTCGCCGCCCTGTTTCGTCACGCTCCGACTTCACGCCGCTGAAACGCCATGAACCCTGGCAGCGCCCAGCCCAATCCGCGAATCACGCCCATCCACAATGCGGTGTGCGCCAGGGCCAGCGACGGGATTTGCTGTCCATCGACGAACGCAGCCGGCCCACCCGCAGCTTGAAAATCCGGGAACAATCCTAGAATCATTTGCAGCCGCGTGATCGTTTCAATCTGCAGCGCATTCGCCGTCACGTCCAGCAGTCCTGAATCCTTTAACCGCGTCATGTCGCTGCGCAACAAATCAATCACATGCCGCGACATCTCGCCGCTCATCACCAAGATCACGCCCAGCGCCACAGTCACCGGAAACGAGAGCACACCCGACCAACTCGCGGTAATGATCGCCAGCACCCAGCCCTGAATGGCCATCAACGCGAACGATTTTACCAGGTTCGGAAGAAACCCGTCAGCCGCCACGCCATGCTGCACACCCTTCGACCGCGACACGATCAGCGAGTACGGTGGATACTTCGAATTCGCTTCGCGAGCCGGTTGATAAATAGTGACGATGAACGCAGACGGCGGTGTTTTCTCGCGGTCCAGAAAGTACTCAAACGGTCGTCCGCGCGGAATGTTTTCAGTCCGATCCAAGAACAATTTTTCGCCGGGAACGCCAGCTGTGATGCGCACATTTGGGATGTGTGAGAGGCTTGACAGAGTCGATGAAATGGCGAAGCGCAACGAGCGCTGTGCGTTCCCAACCGCAGGATCAGGCGGGGCGAATCCGAGCGCGAGAGACGTTCCGTGTTTGACGAATTTCAACTCCGTCGCGCTTGGAGTTGAATTCGCCGGGCTTGAATAGTCGCGCGTCGTCAGCGCGTTTCGGTCGAGTTCCATCCACGATCCCGTCCCTTCAAGGCTCGACCGTTCATGCGTCTCCGCGCGCAACGGCACCGCTCGCACCAGCGCCGAGCAATACACCATCAGGATCGCAAGAAAGCACAGATCAATCGCCCAGAATCCCAGCGCTTTGCCGGTCAAAATCGCCCAACGCGGAAGCGGCTTCGCGCCAATCGTGTGCATGATCCGCGACTCAATTTCGCGCGCAACAGACAGGGCTGCGAGCAGCACAATCAACGCCGCGCCCAGCAATTCTCCGCTTCCAATACAGGTGTTGAGAATCAAGCGCGCTCGCCCCGCGTGCGTCCCGTCCGCGTCCGAAAAATAAGCAATCGCTCCGGGCAACAACGAGAGCAGCAGCACCGTCCACAACACTTTTAACCGCAGCCCTTCTCGAAACGCCAAGACTGCCAGCGCGTACAATTGCCGCACCAACCTCCGCCCGCGCGGCCACACCAACATCGCAAACATCGTCCCAACCAAAATCCACACCATCGCAATCGCCGGGGCGGGGGAGAGCGGATTTTGAAGGGAAGAATAGATGTCTGTCAATACGTTCAGCATGTCAAACCTCTGTGTTTCTGGTTTCGTGTTGAACGTCGAATTCATTCAACACGAAATCCGAAACGAAAACCGATCACTTCAATTCATTCGCCCAAACCCTGAAGCTTTTCAATTCCGCATGACCAAACGACGTCGTCAACGCACAATCCACCGCGTCGCGTCCGCGCCCCATCAACACGCGTCCAACACGCGGCGTGTTGAATCGCGCGTCCATCGTGTACCACACGTTGTCGAGATACACTTCGAACCATGCGCTGAAATCCATCGGCGACGGCAGAGCTGGAATTCCGATGTCACCCAGATACCCCGTCGCATAACGCGCTGGGATATTCAACGCTCGGCAGAAGGTGATCGCCAGATGCTGGAAGTCCCGGCACACGCCCGTCCGCTCCGTGTACACATCCCACGCTGTTTTTGTCGGCCGCGCAAATTGATACCCGAACAACACGTTCGAATGCACCCAATCGCAAATCGCCTGCACCCGCGCCCAGCCCGGTTGCGTCTGTCCGAACAACTGGAACGCAATATCGCTGAAGCGGTCCACTTCGCAGTAACGGCTCGCCAACAAAAACGGCATCGCATCCACGGGCAATTCGCCAATCGTGTGCTGCTTCGCAAATGTGTGCACAAAATCTTTTTCACCGTTATCAAAGACCACGTTGTCATTCGACAAGCACAACCGCCCCGCCGGAGCGAGAATGCGCCCGCACCGGTTTCCGAAACTGTCGTAATAGTCCATGATGGGCATCGGCGGATCAATCCGGATCGCTTCCGGTTGGTTTAAATTCTGCGAACGCGTTGGATGGATATACAATTGAAGCAACATCGGCGTGGGTGCGCGCAATTCAAACACAACTTCATGGCCGCATTGGATGAACATTCGATCCCCTTATAAGGGCTCAACGTCAGCGCCGTTGATCGTGTGAGCATGCACGAAAAAAAGCCTCGCCTCGTCCTGCGTTTGGAACCGGTCTGAACAGCGAATGTGACGTTGTTCACTCGTGCTTGCTCTCGTCACCGCCGGACCGCTCCGTCGCTGCCGAATTGTGCTTCTCTTCGCTATCGCCCTGCGCCATCATGCGCGAACTGTCCGACGATTCCGCCGACCGCCGAATCGACGGCCGCTGCGGCCCCGCCACCACGCTTATCTTACGCAAACGGCGCCCTTCCCGTTTGGTGATTTTAAACGATAATCCACTGTTCGTGATCACATCACCTTCTTTAGGAACGCGTCCGGCCAATTGAAACACCAACCCCGCGATCGTCTCGAATGATCCTTCCGGTTCTTCAAAGTCTGGGAAAATCTCTTTGAACCGTGCAATCGGCGTCTTCCCGGCAAACACCAAGACTCCGTCCGGTGTGCGTTGAATATCCTCGGGTTCGTAATCGTATTCGTCCTGAATCTCTCCGACGATTTCTTCGATCACATCTTCAAGCGTCACCAGTCCCGCCGTGTCGCCGAATTCATCGACGACGATGGCCATGTGAATCTTGCCGCGTTGGAAGTCTTTCAACAGCTTCGACACTGACATCGATTCCGGAACAAATGCAGGCTCGCGAATCAAATCGACGAGCTTGATCAGCTTGGGGTCTTGGAGGGTATAGAGGAGGTCTTTGACGTACACAATGCCTTTGATGTTGTCGAGCGTCCCATCATAAACCGGCAGCCGCGAGAATCCTTTGTCGAACGCGTCCTTGATCGTGGCTTCGCTGGAACGCAATTCCAGTGCGTCCATGTCCGGGCGGGGAACCATGATTTCACGAACCGTTTTGTCATGGAACGTGAACACGCGTTGCAACATCTGCTGCTCGTCTTCCGTGACGACACCGGCCTTCTTGCTTTCGGACAGCAACATCAACAATTCTTCTTCGCTCATTGCAAGCGCGTGGGACTCAACCGCTTTTAATCCGAAGCGTTTCAAAATCACTCTCGATGATCCATTTAGCAGCCAGATCAACGGACGGAATATCGCCAGACACAATTGCATCGGGCGCGCAACATACATTGAAATCGTTTCAGGAAATTGCAGCGAAATGCTCTTCGGCATGATCTCGCCGACGACCACATGAACACTCGTAATCGCGAACAACGCGATGGCCGTCGCAACGCCATGGTCCCAGACGTTCGAATGTCCATCGGGCAAATAGTGGCCAAAGAGATATTCGAGTTTATGCGCAACGAACGGTTCGCCGACCGCTCCGAGCGCGAGGCTCGCCAGCGTGACGCCGACTTGCGTCGCTGAAATATAGCGATCCATCTGCTCAAGCGACTGTTGCACAACCGTCGCAGCGCTCACGCCCTCGCCGATCAGCTTTTCAATCCGCGTCTTCCGCACTCTGACGAGCGCATATTCCGCCGCAACAAAAAACGCGTTGGCCAGGATCAGCAGTATAATGATAAATAGATTTAAAGTGACGTCGTCATTCATCTCGTTTTGATTTTAGCAGAAAGCATTCAATTCGAAAGTCAATTCACAGAATTGCGTTTTCGTCGGGTGGGTTAAAGTTCGGTTAGTCGGCATTGAATCAAGAGCCGCACACGTGAGTAAGCGGCAACATCCCAGGCGATCCCTGTAACCTGTGCCGCTTACTGACGTGCGCGGCTCGTGTTAAATTGAAACGCCGATTTTGCATCCAACATTCGAATGAATCCCGATTTCATCCGTCCTCGTATTGCAATTGAATTCGTGTTCGAGTATCGTGACACGTATATGCGTATGGGGGCGAAGTCAGTGGCGGGACAGCCATCTTCCAAGAACAAACAAGAGAGTCAGCGGGCGAGTGGCAATTCGGCTCGAATGGCTAAATCGTCAGCATCCCCATCCAAAGAAAAAGACTCCGAGAAGTCCAAGTCCAAAGATAAGCCAACCGATAAAAACGCCATCAAAGCTGCTGAACGAAATTCTCAAAGGCTGGCGCGTAGTCTTGAAAAGCTCGCTGACAAGTCTCAAAAACCAGACAAAAGCGAGAAGAGCGACAAATCCGATAAAAAGAAGGAACTCGACACCGCACGGCTCGCGCCGCCCGCTCGTTTCACTGAAAACATTCCCGTCGTCGACGAGTGTCTCGATGTCGCATCGATGTCCGACGAAGACCTGATGAAGCTCTGCCAAGAAGGCGACGAAAGCGCGTTCACGATCCTCTTCTCGCGTTACGAAACCCAAGCGCTTTCCTTTATTCATCGCTTGATCGGCGACCAAAGCCGCACCGAAGCACTCGGCCAAGAAGCGTTCCTGCGCATTTTTAAAGACGCCAAGAGCTATCAATACCCGCGCAGCTTCACGACGTGGTTCTACACCATCGTCCGAAATCTTTGCAAAAACGAATTGCGCTGGCGCTCACGTCACCCCACCGTTTCGATTGAAGAGAACATCGGCCATTCTGAGAATAGCAGTTCCGACCGCGCCTCGCGCATCGGCGACATGTTGCGATCCGAAAGCACCGACCCGCTCGAATCCATGGTGCTCCGCGAACGCAACAGCCGCCTCGAACGCGCCATGGACGAGCTTCCCGATTTGGAACGTGACATTCTGATCTTGAATCGTTTTCAAGGTTTGAAGTATCGCGAAATTTCCGAAATTGTTGGTGTACCAATAGGTACTGTCCGAGTGCGAATTTACTCCGCTCTCGAGACGCTGCGAAAATCGATCAAAGACTATTTTTAGTAGTTGCAATCTGTTTTAAGTGGCACGGGCTTTTAGCCCGTGCATTCAAGATGTATTCGCCGCGTTAATACCGCGCACGATTGTGGAGTAATTACGAACCTACGGTAATAGGAATCATGGACGCGACGGCAAAAGGTACATTGATGGATTGCGAAGGCTGCGGCGAACTGCTCGCGGACTTCCTCTTGGACGAGCTTCCCGAATCGGAAGCCGTGCTCGTTCACGAACATTTATTGATCTGTGTCGATTGCATGAAAGCCTACCGCGAACTCAAAGGCACCGGCAAGGCGCTCGACGCCGTGGCCTCCATGCAGCCCGTCACGAGTTCGCCCGATTTCAAAGCTGCCGTTCAAGCCAAAGCAAAAGAAGAGTCCGAAAAAATCGTCTCGAAATTACCCCCGGACAAACGCCTCCGTTTGGAAGCTCGGCGCGAGGCGCGTCACAGCGTACGCATGTCTCGACGCATGCCGCCGCCCAAAGTCTGGAGCCCCGGACTGTTCGTCCTCGCACTCGCTGCCGTGTTGATTCTCGCCGCGATTCTCTTCTGGCCCACTCACGACAAACCGCTGACCCGCGTCGCGCTCGGGCATTTGGCCGTGTCTGTGGGTACAGTCGATCAATTTTATAAAAAAGAAAAGCAAACCTATTCGCCCGTAGAAGAAGGTAAGAGTTTCCTTCCCGGTGAGGCATTCAAAACCCGCGAATCCGCCAGCGCTCGTTTTGACCTAGCCGACGGCGGCTCCATATTCGCCGGACCATCCACGGATATTGCGTTCCATTTCCCTCAGGCGTTCCCAGGACAATGTTCCGTCCTGACAGACAACGGTGAAGTCGGATTTTTCCGTCCTGACCCGTCCGCAAACCAGTCCGCCTCAGGCGATTGGGAATTCAAATGCGACGCCGGAACCATGACCATCAGCCAATCAACACACGCCTACGCTCACGTCATCAAGCACGAGAAAATCTGCAACCTCGAGGTCTCCGTTCTCGCTGGCAGTGTCCATTTGAAATCACGCGACGGCAGTAAACACGAATCGCTCTACGCCGGTCAGAAGGGTACGATCTCGACAACCGACTCCGTGATCGTCGCCTCCTCACTCACCGACGAACGCCCGCCTGTCTGGCGCACTGACCTCACAACGACATCTGATCTCGCCGCGTTGTTCGGAGGTAAAGTCAAGATTCTTTCACGCCAAACCGGCCAGCTCAAAATTGAATTGCGAACCAATCACGAAACGCCGTTTCACGATTGGGTCTCCGAAATCCCAGGTGTTGCGATCTCGGCCAAAGATGGGCATTTGGTCTGCCCAACAGGCGTGCGCTGGAAGCTCGTCGCGCCCTTCGTTCGTCCGTTGCAATACGAACTGAAACTCAACGCCGAATCGCGTCGTGACACCAGCTTCGCTTTCGCTTACAAAACAGCATCCGGCAGTGTCGCAGTCGATGTCTCGCGCCAAGCCGTTGAATTGTCCGTTGAAGAAGTCGATAAGCTCCGCCGCTCCGACAAAATCTTCGCGCGCGGCCAGCCAAACACCGCCGAGAGTCTCGTCCTGCACTTAAAACAGGAAGGCACGGCTAAAGACTTTTCCGCTTCTTTGAACACGTCAACCAGCAAATCGAAATCGATTCTCCTCTGGAAAGCCAAGCCCGACGCTGCCGGAGAACTTTGGTTCCAAGCACTCGTCGAACCGCTTTTGCTCGACGAAATCATCATCACCGGAACGTTGTCCAGTGACTGGATCCGTGAAAAATTGAGCGGCGCGCAGTAGTACCGTGGAGCGGGATGCAGTTCTCGCTCATATTTAATCCCGTCGCTCAATCAAAATTCTGAATCGTCTTCGCACCCGTATTCGCCGCGATTTCCTCCGTCGCATGACGCAATCGCTTCGCCATGACCCGCAACACATCCAGCGCAAAATACGGCGTCTGGCTGACCATGAACGTGAAACTCTCTTCGTCAACAGGCACAACCTGGCAGTCCGTTTTTGCCATGGCCGTTGCGCTCCGCGTATGGTGTTCGATCAACGCCATCTCGCCAAAAATATGCCCGACAGCGACGGTCTCCAGAACCACACTTTCGCGGCTTAACTCGACTTTCCCTTTCTTTACGACGTACAGAAACATCCCCGGATCATTCTCACGAAAAATGATCTCGCCTGCCTTGTAACTTTTGACATTGTCGCCATACTTTAAGAATTGGATGCTGGTTCGTTCTTTGGCCATCGTTTAGAGTCCTTAATTCGTGGCATTGAAAGTAATACTCGGCAGTTCTTACACTACAAACTATTTAGCTGCGGTCAAACGCACCCGCGTTTTCCTGGCTGAAGAAATGACTGCGGACACCTTCAAATGACGTCAACCAATTCGTCCCGCCTGTGGCTCTGGTCGGCGGTTCTCGCAATCGCTGTCGCCGCCGTTTACGCCAACAGTTTTCACGGCGTTTTCCATCTCGATGACACGCGCAGCATCGTGCAAAACGAATCGCTCCGAACCCTCACAGCACCCGCTACTCTACTCCTCCATCCCGACAACGTCACGCGACCATTTGTGGCATACACCTTTGCAATCGATTACGCAATTTTCGGAGCAAATCCCGCCGGTTATCACGCGCTCAATATCCTCATCCATCTCGCCAGTACGCTGCTCCTCTTCGGAATTCTGTGTCGGACATTGCTCGCAGAAAAATGGACTGGTCAATTCGAAAGTTCCGCAACGCCGCTCGCGTTTTGTATCGCGCTGATTTGGTCGCTGCATCCATTGAACACGCAAGCCGTGACGTACATCGTTCAGCGCATGGAGAGCATGATGGGCATGTTCTTTATGCTTGCTCTCTACTGCATGATTCGAGGTTCCGAAACGAACGCGAACCGGTCACGCTGGCATCTCTGCGCGACGGTAGCCGCAGTACTCGGAGCCGGCTCGAAACAAGTCATCGTCGTTCTTCCATTCGTTGCACTGATCTATGACCGCTGCTTTATTTCCGGTACTTTTCGCGCGGCACTCAAACGCGCCCCAGCACTCTACATCGGTCTGTGCGCGTCATGGCTCGTTGTCGGCGTGACTTTGATTCTTACAAAATCATTCTTTGCCGCTGGCCTCGGCATGAACAATGTCACACCATTTAATTACGCGTACTCTCAATTCGTTGTGATCATTCACTACATCCGCCTCGCGTTCTGGCCGGTCGGTTTGTGCTTGGATTACGATTGGAAAATCGAACGCGATCTCGCCCGGATTCTGCCCTGCGCCGCGCTCGTGCTGGGATTGCTCGGAATTACCGCGTGGCAGCTCCGAAAAAATACGGCCGCCGGAGTCTGCGGAGCTTGGTTCTTTCTCACGCTCGCCCCAACCTCCAGCATCATGCCCATCGCCGACCTCGCCGTCGAACACCGCATGTATCTCGCACTCGCGTCCGTAGTCGCCGTCACAGTGATCAGTCTGTTCGCACTCGCTCGAAAATTACTCGCTCAATCAAATGAACCCACGCCGCTACCACTCCGGGCAATTGTCGCGCTCAGTGTTGTGTTGGGATTAGTGCTGGGAGGCGCGACCGTTTCGCGCAATGCTGTCTATGCGGACAGCATTGGGATGTTGAATGATGTCATCGCCAAACGTCCTGAAAATCCGCGCGCTTATGCGGCACTAGCGATGGATGCGCTGAAAAAAGGTGACATTCAAAAGGCCACCGAAAACGTTGATAAGGTTGTTTTGCTCCGCCCGAAACTTGCCGAGACGTACTATATGAAAGGCCTTGTGCAGTATGCGCAACGCGATCTGCTTGGCGCTATCGATTCCTATGAAACCGCGCTCTCGATCAACCCCAAAGCATCGTTTGGATGGTCCAATCTCTGCGACGCGTGGACTGCCCGCGACAAAAACAACGCCACTATTCGCGGCATCGCCAATGCTCTGAAAACGCGTTCGAATGAAGCCAGAGTTCACATGGACATGGGCAGCGCACTCGCCGCAGCCGCGCGGTATGACAGTGCTGTTTTAGAATTTAGCACAGCTTGGAAAATAGACCCCACAAATGAATCTGCGATTATGAACTGGGGGAAAGCGTTTGAACTCTTGGGCCGTGAATCGGACGCCATAACCGTCTACCGTACGTTTCTGGCCCAAAATCCATCGCGCTCCGGAGTTGCCAACGCCTGGGCGTGGATTCTCGCCACGTCTCCCAACGAGATCATTCGCAATGGAAAAGAAGCGGTCACGCTCGCCGAGCATGCGTGCGCCCAAACGCAAAACAAGCATCCGCTCATGCTCGACACACTCGCCGCCGCCTACGCCGAATCAGGCCAGTTTCCAAAGGCCATCGCCGCCGCCGAAAGCGCGCTCGCGCTCGTCCCAAAGAACTCCACGTTGGCCAACGAAATCCAGGCGCACTTGGCGAAATACAAAGACGGTAAGCCGCATCATGAAGCAAAGTAAACGCTCTATTTCTTGGACGGAGCTTTCGACGAACTGGATTTGGATTTTTCTACTTTCGCCGGGGCCGGAGTTGAATGACATCCACATCCCGTTGCGCACCCGCCGCCTGAAGTTGCCGAACTGGTATCGGTGGCCGTCGCAGTCGCCGCAGCGGGTTTGCTCTCGCTCGACTCGCTCACCGCTTTGCCGCCGCTGCTCTTCTTATAATCAGTGAGGTAAAATCCGGTCCCTTTGAAAATGAACCCACCGCCACCGGAGATTTTGCGTTCGCCCTTCTTCGCGTTGCATTTCGGACACGTTTTATTCGGCTTCGCAGTGATGCTCTCAAAACGCTCAAATTCATTTCCGCAGGCGGTACAGGCGTACTCATACGTCGGCATGTCAAGATTTCCTTTAATCCGTGTCTTTATGGCCAGATGTTCTCTTTCTTTGTAACAGTCCGCGGGAAGAGAAGCAAATCAAAAGCCGGAGCCGCAGCGGTTCTCGGGCGTGCGAATTTGCAATTGGAAGCGTTGCAATTATCATGCACCACATGAGTTCTCAAACAGCTACATCATCCGGGCGCGACGCAGTCGTGAGCGCCCGCCGAATCATCGTCAAAGTCGGCACCGCGCTGCTCACCGGCAACACCACGCGCGTCAACCAAAGCTTTATCAAGCGTCTCAGTGCTTCTGTCGGCGATTTATGGAAACAAGGCCGCGAGACTGCTATCGTCACGTCCGGTGCCATCGGAGCAGGTTGCGGTGTGCTCGGATACAAAGAGCGCCCCAAAGTCCTCGCTGAAAAGCAAGCCTGCGCGGCTGCCGGGCAAGTCGAGTTGATGAAATATTACTCGAACGCCTTCGCGAAACAGAAGCCTCAACGCGCCGTCGGCCAACTGCTGTTGACACGCGACACGCTCACCACTCGCCGCCGCTATTTGAACGCGCGCAACACCATGATGACGTTGCTCGGACGCGGTGCGGTCCCGATCATTAATGAGAATGATACCGTCAGCGTCGAAGAGATTCGTTTCGGTGACAACGACAATCTTTCCGCGCTCGTCGCCGGGATTGCCGAAGCTGATCTGCTCGTGATTTTGACGGATGTTGACGGCCTGATGGATTCCAATCCGCGCACGAATCCGAACGCGAAATTGATCCCGACTGTTGCAAGCATGACGCCTGAAATCGAAGCCATGGCGACGCCACTTGGCTCCGCATTCGGTACCGGTGGAATGGTCAGCAAACTCCAATCCGCGCGCATCGCCATGGCCTCCGGTTTCGGCCTGGTTCTCGTCGCCGGCCACGATCCGGAAATACTTCTCGATGTCGTCGCCGGAAAAGAAGTCGGCACCTATTTCGTCCCACGCTCCGAACGCATTGGCGCGCGCAAGCATTGGCTCGCGTTCACGGCACTCCCTAAAGGAGCCATCGTCGTCGATGCTGGCGCGCGCAACGCGTTGATCGGCGGCGGCAAGAGCCTGTTGCCCAGCGGCATCACGGATGTGCTCGGAAAATTCAACGCGCTCGACCTCGTTTCACTGACCTGCGACGGTCGTGAATTCGCCCGCGGAGTCTCTAACTTTTCAAGCACCGACACGCATGCGGTGCGCGGCAAAAAGACAGCGGATTTGAAAGCCATTCTTGGAGCGGACGCTTCTAAGGAAGTCATGCACCGTGACAATCTCGTCATCTTTTAGGCGCTGAATTCCAAACTCAATTATTGACTTTGACCTGCAAAACCTGCACACTGCGGTGTAGTTGGAAATAGCTAGTTTATCGTTTCGTACTGCCTTCGAGATCGGGATATTTTCATGTCAGTCCATCACCAAAAATTCAGCGTCAATTTCAAGTACGATGTCGTCTTCACGCGCAATCTGTTCGCTCCGGAAAACCGTACGATTGTGGACGTGCTGCCTAAGACAGGCACGCCTGCGCGCATGGCGTTTTTCATCGACTCCGCCGTCACAGAAAAATGGCCCGGTCTCGCCGACACCATCGTTGAATGGGCGGGCCGTAACAAAGAATTCGTGGTCCTTCCCGAACGCCCGATGACGGTCCCCGGCGGCGAGGAATCCAAAAATAATCTGATGTTTGTCCAGCGTATCACGCATCAATTGCAACGCATGCAGATCTGCCGACATTCGTATTGCGTCGCCATCGGCGGAGGCGCCATGCTCGACGCCATCGGGTTGGCCGCGGCCGTTTTCCATCGAGGCGTTCGGCTTATCCGCGTCCCAACGACAGTCTTGTCCCAAAACGATTCCGGGATCGGCGTTAAAAATTCGATCAATCTCGACGGCGTCAAAAACCTGATCGGTTCGTTCGCGCCGCCATATGCCGTGTTGAATGATTCAATGTTCCTGACCACGCTTGAAGACCGCGATTGGTATGGCGGTATCTCCGAAGCGTTCAAAGTCGCGATCATTAAAGACGCTGAATTCTTGTCTGAAATGGAACGCCGAGCCGACGCGATTCGCGACCACGATCTCGACGCGATGGAGTACGTTGTGAAGCGCTGCGCCGAATTGCATCTCGACCACATCGCGACAGCCGGCGACGCGTTTGAAATGGGGTCAGCACGTCCATTGGACTTCGGCCACTGGGCCGCGCACAAGCTTGAATCGATGACCAACTTCGAGCTCCGCCACGGTGAAGCTGTCGCCATCGGCATCGCACTCGACGTCTATTGCGCTGCACGCCTCGGCTTCATTTCAGACGCTGATCGCGACCGTATCTGCACCGCGATGCGCCGCTGCGGCATGACGCTTTGGCACCCGATTGTTGAAAAAAAGAGCGGCTCAGGAATGTACATGGTCCTCAACGGACTCGAAGAATTCCGCCAGCATTTGGGCGGACGCTTGACGCTGACCATGCCCGACGGCATCGGCAAAAAAGCCGAGATCCACGCTCTCGCCTCAGAGATCGTCGCCGACGGAATCCGCTGGCTCGCCGAATCCCAAAAAGCCGTCGCGAAGTAATTTTGTGAGTGATGGCCGGGGGCCACGGCGCAGAGTTCTGTTCCTTGGTCCCCGAGCGTAGTACTCATCTCTTTTTTATTGCCGTTCTTAGCGTCTCTGCGAGAAACCGTTCGTGTGGAATTAAAATAAATCCCGCGCCCGGTAATTTTTTCGGATCGCCACGACCTTCGCTTTTCGCTCCGCAACCAACCCGCTCGGCAAATCAATCGTCTTCGGTCCGCTCTCGGTATTAAACAACCGCCGCAGCGCCTGCGCGTGCCGGTGCGTGAAATTTGAGTCCTGCAATTTCCACAGTGTTTTCAAGACGTCGAGCGCGTCGGCGATCTCGTCCAATTCCGGCGGTGATCCCATGCTGGGAACAGGCAGCTCAATAAAGCCGTGGCTTCCAGCGTGCGCAAAACTCGCAAGCCAGTCGCGTCGCCACGCCCGCTTTGCCGCGTTGATGTCCGCCTCTTCCGCCAGTCTCCACAACGCTTGCCGCGCGCCTGGATGAACCTTCCCGGCAAGTATCGGCAGCACCTGGTTTCGAATGGCGTTGCGCGGAATATCGTTGTCGAAATTCGTCTGGTCTGTTCGATACGCCTGCTTTTTTTGTTTCAAATAATCGATCACTTCAAACCGAGTGCATCCCAACATCGGGCGGACGACCAGAATCTCATGTTCCGCGCGAGCGTCTTTCGGCGTGAGAATCAGTTTCGAGTCGCCCCAATCAATCTGCTCCGAAACGTCCGGTTCTTCTTCTAAGCGCAGCGGCCCCGTCCAACCAATTCCGCGCAACCCTTCAGAACCCGTGCCTCGGCAAATTCGGTACAGTACCGTTTCGATCCGATCATCCGCATGATGCGCGACGGCGACACAATCTGAATTCGACCGCAATGCCGCCGCAGCTAAAAATGACCGCCGCACAATTCGAGCGGTCTCTTCCAGTGAGCGCTTTAATTTCAACGCCATCGCCGGTGCGTCCGCGTGAGCTGTGATCAGTTCGATGCCATTTTTTTTGCAGAGAGCCAACGAAAATAATTCGTCATCGCTGGCATCTTGACCCCGTATGCCATGATTCAAATGGGCTGCGACGATTTTGAATTTGAGGTCGCGCTTTTTCGACAGTTCAAGCATGCACAAAAGTAGCGCGATGGAGTCCGGCCCGCCCGAAAGCGCGACGAGCACGCGACCGCCTGTGGCGATTAATTTCCGTTCGCGAATGGCATTGCCGACAAGAATGGGAAGGCGCATAGAGGTCACCGGGGTTGCGGGCTACGCCTTAAACAATTCGCCTTCCAAAAAGTTCTTCAGCAACGTCTCTCCGCCCTGCGTCAGAAAACTTTCCGGATGGTATTGGACGCCTTCAAGCGGCCATTCGGTGTGGCGGATGCCCATGACTTCGCCCTGGTCTTCCGTCCGGGCAACGACCTTTAAAAATGGCGGCAGCGTCTCTTCGCGGACAATCAACGAATGGTAGCGCGTCGCTTCGAACGGGCTCGGCATGTTTTCGTACAGGCCTTTGCCGTCATGCGTGACGCGTGACGTTTTGCCGTGCATCAAGCGGTCCGCGCGATTCACTGTCGCTCCGAACGCAGCTGCAATCGACTGGTGTCCAAGGCACACGCCCAGCAACGGAACTTTTCCTGCAAACTCCAGGATCGTGGCAACCGAAATGCCCGCTTCTTTCGGTGTGCAAGGGCCGGGGGAAATAATGATCTTCTCGGGTCGAAGTTTGTGGATTTCTGGAATCGTGATCTGGTCGTTGCGCACGACCTTGAGGTCCGCGCCCAATGCACCCAGGCATTGAACGAGGTTGTAGGTAAACGAATCGTAGTTGTCGATGACCAAAATCACGCGCGTCGGACTCCTCATTGAGAATGAGCGAGTATCATACGCGACGAATTAAAAATCGCAACTCTTCAGACTAGGCAAGAGCCGCGCACGTGAGTAATCGGCAAAACAAGGGAGCGAGTAAACCGTCATGCCGCTTACTTGCGTGCGCGGCTCTTGGGTATTCTACGCCAGCTCAAACGCCGACATGAGCAGCGATTGAACTTCACCCATCAGCGCTCGAATGTCCTTGCTTGGAGTAATCGACTGGCGGTGCATGTCCAGAATCACTGCGCCCAAATTATCCAATTCGCCGCCTGGAGCCAGCAGAGCTGGGATGATCGGCAGCGTCTTTAAATCGGCGATATGAACTTGCGGAAATACGACGCCGTTTTCGCCCGTTACTGCAATCAAATACTCGCTGTACAACTTCGTATTCAAACACACGCACAGCGCATCAAGCGAAACGGCCTGCGTCAACTTTGCATCGCGAGCCGCATCGAAATCGCGCCCGTGCACATCCAGCCCTTCGTGGGCCGCACTTTTTGCAAAGGTCACGTGGACTGAATTCCGCACAAAATAGCGTTCGCGATCCACTGTCGCAATAATGCCCTTCGCGGTCTGTCGCGTGATCAATTTCTCGGAACGATCATACAAGGCCGCATCACGCAACTGGCAATTGAAGGGGCGACCCGGATGCGGCGGGAAATGTTCGAGATGCTTGTCGTATTCAATATAGCGACCGGCCCAATGAATCGGCGTGAATGTATTGAATTCGGATCCATCGATAATTCGCTTGTGAATGCGCGGATCATACGGTTTTTCCGATCCTTCTTGAGTCGTAAAAATTCCGTTAATGACAGTCCCCAACAACCTTTTTGGAAACGGTTGGAAGCCGGTCGAAATGCCGTCTCGGACTTCAAACAAGTCCGACATCGGAACGCCCAGCTTCTCCATCTGGCTTATCTGCGTCCGAAGCTTCGGCTCCAGCGTATTGCAAAATCGTTTCGACGGCCCGTGCGACAGTTGCGATTGCGGCGTCTCGCCATCGCCCGTCGCGACAATCGAATTCATGCCCGGTGCCGTCTTGCGCACTCGAAGGACGCATGTCTCAACGACCCGCTCGCCGAACAATCCGGCATCCAACGGCTTGATCGATTCAATCGTGTGCTTCAACAACATTTCGCGTAGCGCTTTGTATCGCGCATTGCGCTGGAACGTGGACGGCACCACAAACGCCATTACGCCGCCCGGCTTCAACATCGCCAGAGCGCGTTCAATGAACACAGCAAATAAATTGATCTTCCCCGTGCCCGCCGATTCAAAGCGGTCGCGCAACGACAGCAACTGCGTCTTGCTCAGCCCGCGGCCTTCGACATACGGCGGATTTCCGACGATGCAATCGCACTGTCCGTCCAACTCCGCAATCGGAGCGAGCGCGTCGGTGTGGCGCAAATCAAGATGAACATCGCGGTCCAATCCGCTGCTCATAAACGCCAATGTGCGCAGCGAAAACTCCGCGACCGCGAGTGCTTTTTCATCAATATCAACGCCCGCGATTTCATGCGTCAACGCGTCTTCGGCTGCGAGCTCAGGTTCAATCCCATTTTCAATCCGTCGAGCAAATGCGCGACGAAACGCTTCAATCAAAAACACGCCCGCGCCACATGCAGGATCCACCACGCGCCGCGCGCCGACATGCAGGTCTTCAATAATCGTTCGCGCAACAGCCGGAGGCGTGTACACGCAGCCTTCACTCATCCGGTTCGCTCGGCCAAATTGATCCGTCTGAGCCGCACGTAATTTTAAATCTGAATGCTGCCGCGTGGCGTTCAACCACTCGCCTAATAGCGCCGGATCACTCCACGCTGCGCGGGGCAGTTCATCAAAAATGCCTTCTGGAACTCGGACTCGAACGCGGTCCACTTGCAGTGCCCCCGCCAATTTATCGAGCCATCGCGCCGGGATGCGACTGGAGGTCCGAGCGACGAGTTCTTCGGCAAGAGCCACGACCAGTGCTTCCGGACGCATGGCCGGACAGTTCCGCAAAATCGGTACGAGCAGCGCATTCAAATTGAGTGGCCGCGCGCGTCCGGCAAATTCATGCGTACGAATGATGCGTTCCACCGGAGCCAAATGCTGCGCACGGTGTAGGATGGGCGACGGAACGGACATGGGATGGGTGAGCGTCATCGTAGTCATCATTTAATGTGCTCGACCATTTCTTGGAACGAATGAAGTGAAATTTTGAATTTAATCAAATAAAGTAGTGATAAGTGCACATGTCATAGGAAAGGACGTGACGAGCAATGCCCCTGATCTCCATCGCTGAAGCCTTCTCTTTCATCCTCGAACGAATCCCCCGCGCCCCGATTGAGCGCGTCGCCTTGGGACACGCGCTCGGGCACTACCTCGCCGAAGACGTGCGCGCGGATCGCGATTGGCCGCCGTTTCATCGCAGCGCTGTCGATGGCTACGCTGTCTTTTCGGTTGACACACGCGCCGCGCCGGATGTGTTGGAACTCATTGAAGAAGTCGGTGCCGGTACCGTTCCGACGCGCGTGATTGCCCCAGGGCAAACGATTAAAATCATGACCGGCGCACCTCTGCCTGTCGGGGCCGACGCCGTCGTTATGCGCGAGCAGACTGAAATCCCGCGCGATGGGTTCGTAAAATTTAAGACCGCTGCCCGCGCGGGGCAAAACGTCGCGCGTCGAGCCAGCGATTCGCACACCGGAGACGTCGTGATTCGTGCAGGCGTTCGGATCGGAGCCGCTGAAATCGGCGTCCTCGCTGCGGTCGGTTGCGTGGACGTGCCTGTGCGCAAACTGCCACGCACCGCGATCCTCGGAACTGGTGATGAAATCGTCGAGCCGCACATCGTCCCCGGCCCGGCGCAAATCCGGAATTCTAACAGCCACCAATTGCTCGCTCAATGTTCGGAGCAGCGCATTGAAGCGCGGTATCTCGGTATCGCTCCCGACAACCGCGATGCAACCCGCAGCATGATCGAAGATGGCTTGAAATCGGATCTGTTTATTTCCACCGGCGGTGTCAGTGTCGGCGATCATGATCACGTCGGAGCCGTCTTCAAAGAATTGAACGTGGATATTCTCTTCGACCGTGTCGCGATCAAGCCTGGTAAACCCACGACGTTCGGACTTAAAGGAGACACGCTCGTCTTCGGACTTCCCGGCAATCCAGTCGCCGCGTGGGTGTGCTTCCATTTATTTGTGATGACGGCGGTGCGCGTCCGGTGCGGGGCGGCTGAACCGCTGCCGCGCTGGTATTCGTTGCCGATGCTGGAAGGCGCAACCGGGGCGGGGGACCGCACTACTTTCCGGCCATGTAATCTCGTCGTTCATGATGGTGAAACGAAAGTCAAGCCTGTTGATTGGCACGGCTCCGGCCACCTTGCCGCGCTTGTCGGGACTGATGGTTTGTTCGTGCAACAAGCCGGAGTCGAAATCGCAGGTGGTCAACGTGTCACCTTTTATCCGCTTTCGTAGCTGTCGTTTTCGGACAAGTCGATAGAATGTCGACGTGAGTTGCATCGGAGATTCCGTGATTTCGAAAGACGTTTCAAAACTTTCGCATGTTGATGCGCAAGGCCGCGCGCGGATGGTTGATGTTGGCGCGAAGGATGTCACGCGACGCGAGGCGCAGGCTGAAGCGTTTGTTAAAATGAAACCGGCGACGCTCGATCTGATCGTCTCCGGGCGAGCGCCTAAAGGGGACGTGCTTGCCGTCGCGCGGATTGCCGGGATTCAAGCGGCGAAAAGGACGCACGATTTAATTCCGTTGTGCCACGCGTTGGCGTTGTCGGCGGTGCACGTTGAATTCGAACCGCTTGCCAACGGTCGCTTGCGTATCGAAACGACCGCGCGCTGCGATGGCAAAACAGGCGTTGAAATGGAAGCGCTGACTGCCGCTTCCGTCGCGGCGCTGACGGTGTATGATATGGTGAAGGCGGTTGATCGCGGGATGACAATTCAACGCGTCGGCCTGTTGAAAAAAAGCGGTGGCAAGAGCGGCACATGGGTTCGCAAAGGGAAATCAATATGATGATCAAGCAGAGTGTGGCAGCGTTGGCGCTGGTGTGTTGCATGTTCGGAGCGGCTGCGTCCGATGTCCAAAATTATTCGAGCAAAGAGCATTCGTTCAGCTTTCAATATCCCGCCAAATGGGAAAAGAAAGATCGCATCAGCGGCACAGCGGTCACGGTGCTGGCTCCAAAAGGCGACGGTAAAGACGCTTTCCGCGCGAATGCGAACGTGATCGAGCAGGACATTCCAGCGGACACGGATTTGAAGAAATTTGCCGACGCCTCGCTCTCCGTGATGGACAAATTGCTCGAAGATTATAAGGAAGTCGAGCGCAAGGAGATCACCATCGGAACGACTCAGGCCGTGCGCGTGACGTACACGCACACGTTCGAAAAAATACCGGTCAAGTCGATCCTTGTGTTGGCCGTCAAAGGCAAAAGCGGCTACGCGATCACGTGCGGCGCGGAAGTCGCCGTATTCGATACGTTCAAGCAACCGTTCGACGACATCATCAATTCATTCGCACCGTCGAAGTAAATGTGTACCGCCGGCGTCGCGTCGGCAAGGATTAGAAACGTGCCGGCGGTACAGGATATGAAAAAACAAAAACCCGTCGTACTGCTCGTCGATAAAATCCATCCCACCTATCTGGCGAAACTGGAGCGTTGCGCCCGTGTTGTTCGGCCGGATGCTTATGACGAAGAGTCGCTCGCCGCGCTCGCTGAAAAAGAGCAGATCGATGCGATGATCATCCGTACTCGAGGCTGTGTGACCGAAAAGATTCTGCGCGCGTCGCCGAATTTGAAGATCGTCGGACGGCATGGAATCGGCGTTGATCACATCGACATCGACGCCGCGACTCGCGCCGGGATTTGGGTCGTCAACACGCCTGAAGGCAGTCGTGTCGCTGTTGCTGAACACACGTGGGCGATGATTCTCGCGCTCGCCAAAAATGGCCCGCGCGCGGATCGTGCTGTTCGTACTGGCGATTTTCCATTTCGCGAGCGTTGCAAATCCATAGAACTGCGCGGCAAAACGCTCGGCGTCATCGGCCTTGGTCGGATTGGTACGACCGTCGCCGACATTGGCAAACGCGCCTTTGGCATGAACATAATTTACACGGACATCTTGAAATTCCCGGCCAAAGAAAAGCGTTTAGGCGCGACGAAAGTGACGCTGAAAAAGCTCCTCGCGTCCAGCCAGGTCGTTACGCTGCACACGCCGTTGGATGCGTCGACCGAAGGCATGATAGGCGCGGAGCAATTAAGTTGGATGCGCCCGGAAACGTTTTTGATCAACTGTGCGCGTGGGGCAATTGTGGATGGCGCAGCCTTGGCGAGCGCCTTGAAATCAGGCACTATTGCTGGTGCCGGGTTGGACGTTTTCGTCCCGGAAGAACCGCCGTTGGATCACCCATTAATGAGTTGTGAAAACGCGATCTTTGCTCCGCATTCGGCTGCACAAACGCCCGAAGCTAATCTTGCTTACGCCGAAGTCGTCAACGATATTCTGCTGGTCTTGAGTGGCAAAGCGCCCAAATTTCCGTTGAACAAAATCAAGCGGAAGAAATAGGATAGTCGTTCCTTGGGAGCATCGCCTGACATGCTGTAGCCGTTCCCCCTCTCCCCTTGAGGGAGAGGGCGGACGAGCGTACTCGCTCGCCGGGTGAGGGGTAACCGCTGATTAACCGTAGCGTGTTGGGATTAATCAACGATTACCCCTCACCCCGCGAGCCGAACAACTGGCTCGTCGGCCCTCTTCCTCAAGGGGAGAGGGGAACGGCAACGACTCGCTTCGCTCGTGTGACTTTTGCTGTGCGCGGGTTATTACCGCGTCAACTTTGCGAGTTCCGTTTTGCAATATTCATAGATGCCGCGCTCGTCATCGTTTGATGGCGTGTAATCTCTCATGAATTGAGCCATATGCGATTTGCCGGACGAAATCGTTTGTGTCCGGCGGATCAGGCACATCCCGATGAATCCGGACGCGATCAAATCTTTCTTCGTCGGCGACAAACGCAACACCGCTTTGAATTCGTCGCTGGCCTTGTTGTAGGTCGTGAAGACGACTTCGCACTCTTTGTCAAACGCCGCGCAATCGCGTTGAGCAGCGAGTAAATGCGGATCGTTTGGATTGCGCATCTTGCGGTCAATGCCACGAATTTTGACCATCACAAATGCGTTGGCGATGGCTTCTTTTAACGCCACTTCGAGTGGCGGACGCCGCTTCATTAAATCTTCCCAGAGCACTTGCGCTTGGTTGAAAAACGTTTGGCCCAATCGTTGGTGGGCCTGCATTGTTTCCTTTAATTTGATCGACGCTTGATACACCGTAATGGCTCGCGTGAATTCCCGTTGCTTAACGAGGCCATCGGCTTCCAGCACCATCTTCATTTCCGGCGTGTCCAGATTCTCTGCCTTTTGGACCACTGGACTTTTCGTCTTGAAGCGCTCCTGCGCCTCGCGCCCCAGCGTCAGCGCTTTCAACGAAAAATCGGTGCCGGGATGCTGTCCTGCGACCTGGAACCAATTCAAGCTCACGACATAGTCATCATCGCCGTGCGACTTCGCGAATTTGTCGGCGACTTCAAACGCCTTGCGCGCGTCGTCTGATTCTGCGGTCGAATTGGGATCAACCGGTTTTACGGGTGGAGTCGGTTTCTTCGGCGGCGCGACGTATGCAACACCAGACTTTCCGCGCATTTTGTCGAGCGCTGCGTCAATCGCCAGCGTCGAACGCTTTCGCGCCCAATACAATTCACTGTTGATTTCAGTCGCCAAATCACTGTTTGAATCCTGCGCCGTTTCAAGAATCCCCGCTGCTTTTTCGAGATTGAAAATACACGTCGCCATCTCGTCGGGCGTGGCATCGCGGTTGGCGGTTGCTTTGAGAATCTTCAACGACTCTTCTTTAAGCGCACGCGCTTCAGATTGTGGATCAGCTTGAACGTTGAACGATACTGATATCGTGAAAAGGAGAATCATCAACGAGTGATTTACGTGCAGACGCATGAATTCGTAAACTCCTGAAATGAGGCTCAGTCACTGACTACCCCGTGCTGTGAAAGATGACTAATTATCCATGATTTTACTGCAACATCTCGACTATTTCCGCAATTCTCCAAGGAAGTAGAAAAAATGTGAATAAACGGGTGCGCTTAGCGTACTAACACCTGTACCCCCGTCAGTTCGTTCGAACTTCACAAAACGAGATTGCGTTGAAACGCGATGCGTCGGTTTAGGTGGAGAATTTTTAAATAAAGGGAGTCCGTCCGATGAAACGCAGTCAATTCGCCTCCGCGTTGTGCGCCGTTGTTGCCCTGGCATTCTTGGCTCAGCCGATCCTGGCCAAAAAAGAATTTCTCGAAAAGCTGAAAGAATGCTACCCGACGTTGGACGCCAAGCTTGCGAAATGCACGACCTGCCACGCAGCGGAAGGCAAAGATAAACCGGGCAAGAAGAATCTGAATGCCTACGGCAAAGATTTGCAATCCGCTCCAGAAGCCAAGGCTGCGATGGGCAAAGAAAAAGGCAAGTTGACGCCTGACGAATTAAAAGGTGTCAGTGCGGCGATCAAGGCTCTCGGCGCGAAAGACAGCAGCGGCAGCGGTAAGAGCAACGATGACAAATTCAAAGCGGGCGTGAATCCGGGGTCGAAGTAAGACGTAAGAGTGATCGGTTTGTAATTCGCAACATGGCTCGCCCCGCTTTGTTTTGCTGAGCGAGCTTTTGCATTCAGCCCCTTTTGTGGCTGAATACAAAAACAGGCGCGAATCATCGCGCCTGTTTCTGTTTTACATCATTCGACTCGACTGTCATTACTTCTTCGTGGGAGCAGCAGGCGCACCGCCGTTGTCTTTGCGGTATTTGGCGAGGGCTTTTTTGTCGGGCATGCTCTTCGCATCGCCGGGGTTGGAGCCGAGGGCCAGTTCTTCTTTGTTCGTTGCACCGTCGCCGTCGGAATCAGCGGATTCGATTTTCTTCAACACTTTTTCCAGCGTCTTGATTTCGGCGTCGGTGAATTTGCAGTCGTCATCCTTCTTGGCTGGCTTCCTACCTTTGAGATCCTTCATGTCGGGATCGTCGGCGACTGCTTTTCCGTATTTGTTCAGATTCTTCGCGTTGGGCTCTTCCTTGGCTTTGATTTCGTGACAGAGGTCGCACTTGCCGTTCTTTGCGTCGAGTTCATACATCTTGCGCGCTTTATCCAAGAACGCTTTGTGTGCGAACGTCGGGGCTGCGACTGCCATGACGGCTCCAGCTGCCAGAGCTCCCGCCCAACCCATATGCTTCGTCTTCATCATATCTCTCCTGTTCATCCTGATCCGGGCTGCACCCGCGTTTGGCCCGCTCGATACCACACTGACTTTTAAAACTTTTTTTTATTCATTTCCAGCGGCAAATTCCACTGGCATGATGTGAGCACGGTATACACCGTGTTTCGCAGCTCTTTCTGCTTCATAGCTATTTTCTTGCGAGTTCACACGTGCAGTTGATTTCAGCACATAAAGTGAAATCCGCATCATATTTGTTGAAATATTGAGAGATCTCAGTCTTAAGTCATTCAGAAGATCCGATTCACGTGGCTGCGCCATTTCCGCGCACCTGCTGAGACTGAAACCTTTTTTGGGAGCCAAACGAATGAAACACCACCGACTCGCCGCCTGTTTTCTATTGGCGCTGCTCTGTTGCTCTCTTCCTCGTGCGTTTGCTGCTGGCGTCATGCCCGACCAGCCCATTCTTTACGTCACGCAAGTCCCGACGCCGGACAACGTCAACAACATCGTATCGACGTTTGGTAATCACGAAGCCAAATCCGCACACGCTCCGCGCGGCGGCGATTTGATGATTCGCTACGTTGATGGAACGGTCAAGAATCTGACCGCTGCCGCCGGGTATGGAAAAACAGGTTTCCAAGATTCCACGTCTATCGCTGTCCGCCAGCCGTGTGTGCATTGGACAGGCGCGAAAGCCGTCTTCAGCATGGTCATCGGTTCGCCCGCTTCGGCCAACGATACGACGCAGTATTTCTGGCAGCTGTACGAAATCACTGGCATCGGCCAAGGTCAAACGCCGGTCATCACCAAAGTTCCGAACCAGCCGTCGAACTGCAACAGCATCTCGCCGATTTATGGCACCGATGAGCACATCATCTTTATTTGCGACCGCGCGCGCAACGGGGCGGGGCACCTATATCCGCAGTTCGATGAATACCGCCTCGATCCCACCAACACGGGTTTGTGGAATCTGGATCCGACGTCCGGCAGTTTGTTCTTGATGACGCACCAACCTTCGGGCGCATTCTGGCCGTCAATCGATAGCTACGGGCGCGTGATTTTGACTCGCTGGGACCATCTCGAACGCGACGTCACCGCTGACGCCGACACCGTCAGTCAAACCGGCACGATCAAAGGCACGTTCAATTTCGCTGACGAATCCGCCGCAGCTGCAATCCTTCCGCGCCAAGAAGAGGCGTTTCCTGAACCGTCGCCGATTCGTCAGGACCTTGTCGTTGGAACGAATCAGATTCCGATGGAATTCAATCAGTTCTTCCCGTGGATGATCAACGAAGATGGCACTGGCGAAGAGACGATTAATCATATCGGTCGCCACGAAATGCGCTTCGCGTTGGGGCGCTCGTTCAACGATGATCCGAACCTCGTCAACTTCAATTATGCGACGTCGCAGCCGCCGCGCTTGAACCAGCTCTTCGTCAACAACATGCTGCAAATCCGCGAAGATCCGGCGCACCCGGGACTCTATATCGGTGTCGATGCAAACGAATTTGGCACGCACGCTGCCGGGCAGCTCTACTCGCTCAATGGCCCGCCCAATCTTCCGGCGGATCAAATGAAGATCACCTTTATCACGGATCGCTCGACCGAAGGTGTGACGCAGGAAGGCTCGAATCCTCCGCCGCAACACACTGGTCACTATCGCAACCCGCTGCCGTTTTTGAACGGCGCGCTGGTCTGCGCTCATACGACTGAAGCGCATACTGATTTCAACATCGGCACTGCGACGAATCCGGCTTCGCGTTATGCGTTTCGCTTGAAGAATCTGATGCAATCCGGGAGCCTCTGGATTCCTGATCAAACGCTCACGTCCGGCACCACAAAGTCGGTCAGCTATTACACGCCCGTGGGGCTGGTTGCGTACTCTGGTGTGATGTGGGAACTTGATCCGGTCAATGTCGCCGTCCGCACGAAGCCTGTCGCTGCCGCCTCGCCGTTGGGGGCGCCCGAGCAAATGATTTTCGATCAGGAAGGTGTCAACGTATCGACGTTCAAAACGTATATGGCGCAGAACAATCTCGCGCTCATCGTCAGCCGCAATTTGACGACGCGCGATAAAGCGGACAAGCAGCAGCCGTTCAATCTGAATGTGGCTGGCTCGAATGGCGTCCAGACGGTGGTCACGTCCGGAAAAGTCTACGACATTGCAGCGTTGCAAATCTTCCAGGCGGATCAACTGCGTGGCTTGACGGGAACGAGCGCTCAGAATGCGCCGCCGCTTCCGGGCCGACGTCCGGTGGCCGTGCCGATGCACGATCCCGCTGTGAACAATCCACCGAATCCGGGCGGTCCGGCGGGCAGCGTGAAGATCAGCACGCTGGATGGATCGATGGC
>Ga0194061_1000387_pt1 | contig 26991 bp, 15 predicted proteins | sample SepL2221m_MetaG_FD_163423 | JGI IMG/M metagenome (GOLD analysis project Ga0194061, IMG submission 163423) | Anoxic zone freshwater microbial communities from boreal shield lake in IISD Experimental Lakes Area, Ontario, Canada - Sep2016-L224-21m | ecosystem: Environmental > Aquatic > Freshwater >... | reverse complement strand
CCATTCGCCCGTTAATAAAGCGGCGGTGCGCTTGACTCTAAATCAAGCATGCCGCCGCACATTCGATCCACCCATTTCATCCCGTCTATTTTTTGCACCTATTTATTCAAAACGGATCGTTTATTGCAGGCAGCGGGTTTGGCGGCAACGTCCGACCGGTGCCAGTGATTGGTTTAATTTGGATCCGGTGAAACGTGCCGGCGCAATTGTGGAAGCCGACCCCCACGGCATCTTTTCCGGGAAGGCTCCAGGACTGTTCAATGCTCACGTTCTCGTATGATGTTGGGAAGCTGCATGCCAGGCGACCGTCGATATAGGCTTTAACACCAGACTTTCGGACACACACCACAGATGTATGCCGGACTCCGTTCGTCACGAAACCTGGTGCGATCAGAGAAGTCGGGTTGGAATCGCGTCCCGCTCCGTTGACGACATCGAAACAACACACGGACGAAATGTCGATTTTCCACATGAACTGTCGCCCTCCAACTGAGAGTATTTGCGCGATGTCGCTGTTGCCAGTGTGGCGCGTGAAATCGATGCGGAAGTCATATTCCTCAGGCGGCGCATAATTGAGTTGATAACGCGAAAACTTGGCTGCAGGTGTGCTAAGTGCTCCGTTGTCGGCTTGCCACTTTGTGACTAAAGCATTGCCGCGTTCGACAGTAGTCGGCATGAGATCCAGCGCATCGCGCCAATACGTGTCTGATTGAGAATTGGCGGCGTCGACATCCGTCGGAAGTCGTGCGCCTCGACCTGTTACGGCGCGAATGGCCGCGCTGTGAAACGTGACTTCACAGCGCCAACTGGCCAAACCGATAACGCTGTGATCGGGAATTCTATAATCGATAGAGCATAGATGTAACGCTTTCGCGATTTCGATTTTACGATACAGAACGCCATTGACGTAAGCGCTTAGCGTATCGCGACGAACCTCAATAAGCGCCGTGTGGCGGACGTTATTCGCAAGCGCTGGGCGTTTGGGACCTAAATCAGGATTTCCGGAATGGATGCCGAAATAGCAGGACGACCAGGAGTCCATTTTCCAGAGGCAGCTTTTACCGTTGGCTGGGAAAATAATATTGACGTCGGTGTTGCCTTGTGAGCGTGTGAATTCAATTTTTAAATCATATTCTTCGGGCGGATGATACGGTATCGCGATGCGGGCGAACGAACCGGGGGCACAGATAAGATCGGAGCCGTTGCGCTTCCAATCCCCCGTCACTCTGTCGCTCGCTGGGTTAGCGAATCCAAGAATCTCTTCGGGCTTCTCCAATGCCGGATTCAACTCGCGTCGAGTCGTCGTATCGACCAGGGTGTTGGGATCTACAGGTTTAGGCGCACCCGTAGAATCTGCTGGAATGAACGACGTATCGAGCGAACCCGAGTTTGAGTTGAAGGGTTTGCCAGCTACGGCGCGCGTCGCATCGGGCTTCGTGTCAGTAAGTACGCCTGTTGGCACCTTCTCGGCCAAGCGCCAGAATAGAATCGACAGGAGCAGGACGCTTGCTGCCGCAGCGATACCGAGTGCCATCCATAGACTGCTCTTTCCCGTATTGGCTACCACAAAGAATGGTTTGGCTGCAGCAATAGACGCAGCAGGTTGGGCGACCGAACCTTTAGCAATGATGGCTTCTACTGAACTTGCGAGTGCAGGCGAGGCGTGAAGAAAGATGTTGGCGCCAAGCAGTCCGATCAGAATTTCGGCACTGACGGGGCGATTAGGAACATCCAGACGCTCGCGCAATTCCTGGATACCTTTGCTGGCGTAGACACGCAGTGTGCCTGAGGACATGCCGAGGACTTCAGCGACTTCATCATAACTCAAGCCGTGTTCGTAATGGAGTGAAATCGGCAGGCGATAGCGTTCGTCAAGCCTGTTGAGCTCGGTTTCGACGGAGGCTTTGATCTCTGAGGCCTCTGCGGCAGCCGCGACATCCGTTTGGTGAGTCTGTTTCATCGACGCGTCCTTTTCGCGTAATCGGCGGCGCGACTCGGTTCGGAAATGATCGCGTGCCGCGTTGGCGGTAATTTGGAAAAACCAATTGCGCAACGGGTTACCCGACAGGACCGGAGTGGTCGCGGCGACGGCGCGGAGATAGGCCTCTTGTAGAATATCCTCGGCATCAGCCCTGTTGCCACAAGCTCTGAACGCGAGGTGTAATGCGGCGTCACGAAATAGAAGCAATTCGTGATTACGGGCGGCGAGCGCCAGGAGAAGCGTATTTTTTTCGGACGTCAAAGCGACGCTCATGTCGACCTCATGGGCTGAAACACGTTCTAATAACGGCACTGGTTTCCTGAATAGTAAACTGAACAAAATGATAAGTGTTAACAGAAATTTTTAGAAAATAATGACGTACCCAGCGGGTCATCCTCCGTTACTTCGTTGATTTTAAATCCATCGACCACACCTCTGCCGTTCGTTCTCGAGGACGCTCTTCACCGTTCGGTACAATACTTTTGTCATTCCATACAACCATTGGCACGGTAGCTCGCGAAAAGGGTACGGCTCCGAACGTGGACCACGCATTTTTCTCAGCATCAAATGCCAGAGCCTCTTTTGGAAATCCGGGATGTTTGATTAGGGGCTTGAACTGAATGTTCGCTCCATCATCGCCCGAAAAAATTACAAGCGCGTCGCCGACGGCTGCAGCTGGCGTTGGTGCTGCGACTGTTGCGCGCGGCAGGTCCGCCAGACGCTCCCAACGGTTTTCGCCGGGATGAAAACGGTATGCGTCGCGCAGATACTCACGCACCGGTTTTCCGTCCGGGCCCGCACTTAATGACGCTCCGCTGAAGAGATAAAACGCTCCGTTGCGAACGCCTGCGACAGCCAGCATGCGCGCTGGGCCTGGGCAGTGCGGGAGCTCGATCCAGGCGGGAATTTTTTCAGTAAGATCGAGTTTCCAAAACGTTTTTAGCGCGGTCGTGGATGTCGGTGATTCGAGACCACCTGCGACGAAAATCGTGTCGCCGATTAATGCCCCACACGCATTCGCACACGGGCGCGGAAGTGCTGGCAACGTGTTGAATTCCAGCGCTCCATTTTTAAACGTCATTCGAAACACATCGGCGTAATGCCGAATCGCATCGCTCCCGCCGATGCAGATCACACTGTCGCCAAGCGTGATCGACACGCCGTATCCCAACGCGCGTGGAAGTTTCAAACCACTGCGCCACACACCATCCGGCTTTTCCAATATGAAGACTGAATCGTGCCAGACTTTTTGAAACGTCTCGCCCCATTTTTCGCCCTGAATGTTGGCACCGCCTGCGACGATCAACGCGCCCCCGCTGACTCCAGCAAACGGTGCGGCGAAGCCTTCTCGGTCCGGGATCGGCGGCAGTTGGCTCCATTGCATCGGCGAGGCGTCCGCTCCTGTCGCGATGTTTATATTTAAAACAGCAAGCGCTAACAACGCAACCGCCGAGATGCGACATGTCATGACCATTCCTCGACGGCGTGAACTGGATGGGGTGTTTATCACGTTGTTGTGCCGCATCGATTCTTCCCCGTTTAAGCGCTGTCGAATTCGACGTGGTATGGTATGATTATGATGGTACTTAATTCAAATGCAAACGAGAGCCGTACAATGGCCGTAGCTGCGAATACCGCACAATCGAAGAGCGATGGGGCCGCGAAACCGTATGTGGTTTTTGCGCGGCGCTTTCGTCCGCAGACGTTTTCGGATGTTGCCGGGCAGACCGCTGTCACGAGTGCTTTGCGTCAGGCGTTGATGTCCGGGCGACTCGCTCAAGCGTATTTATTGTGCGGACCGCGCGGTGTCGGCAAGACCAGTCTCGCGCGCATTTTTGCCAAGGCCTGCAACTGCCTGCGCGGGACCGGGCCGAATGGTGTCGCGGAAGAGCCGTGCAACGAATGCGATGCGTGCCGCTCGATTCAAGAAGGCAGCAGCCTCGACGTAATCGAGATGGACGCTGCGACGAACCGTGGCATCGAAGAAGTGCGATCGTTGCGCGAAAATGTCGGGATCGCTCCGGCGGAATTGCGCTACAAAGTCTACATCATCGACGAAGTCCACATGCTCACGCGCGAAGCGTGGAACGCTTTTTTGAAGACTTTGGAAGAACCGCCTGCGCACGTCAAATTCATCTTTGCGACGACCGATCCGAACGATGTTCCCGAAACAATTTTGAGCCGCTGCCAGCGTTTCGATCTGCGGCGCATTTCGCTCGCGGACATCGTCAAACGGCTGCGCAAAATTTGCGATGCTGATGCGATCAACTACGAAGAAGCGGCGCTCTCACGCATCGCCAGTCTGGCCAAGGGCGGATTGCGCGACGCGGAAGGCATGTTGGATCAGGCCGTGAATCTCGGTTCTGGATCGATCACTGACGCGATCATTCGCGAGCTGTCGGGTGCTGCGCCGGACGAGTTGATCTTCGAGATTCTTAAAGGGTGCGCGATCGGGAACACAGCAGAGGTTCTTGCGAAAGCTCATGAAGCACTTGAAGCGGGCGCTGATCCGGACGACATGCTGGCGGTGTTGAGCGAGCGTTTGCGTTCGACGGTGCTGTCGAAAGTGTGCGGAGCGGAATCGCCGCTGCTGGAAGGCCAAACGCATCTCAAGACGTCGTACGTTGAATTGGGAAGTGTGCTGAGCGAAGACCAGTGTTTGATGCTGATTCAGTTGTTCACGAACGCGCGCCGACAGATGCGCGACGCTGCCCAGACGCGGCTGCCGTTGGAAGTCGCGTTGATCCGCGCGTCACGTGCGCGCGAACTGGTGGACTTGAGCAAATTGGCGAGCGTGTTGGAATCGAATGCTGGACGAATGCCCGCTGGAAATCCCAGCGCTCGGCCACCAAATTCTGCTCCTCCACCGCAGCAATACGGGGAGGGCCCCCGCCCAAACCCGGAAGGCCGACCGGCTCCCGTTAGTGCCCAGCCGGCGGCCGCCCCTCAAAGTCAAACGAGTCAACCGATTCAGAAGAGTCAATCGATTCAACCGGCTCGTGTCGCGTCTGCGGAAGACGGAGCGTCGTCGAGCCTGATGGCGTTGTGGCCGAGCGCGGTGACAGTAATCAAAGGGCAGAAGGGCGGCCCGATTGTAGCGAGCGCGCTTGCGCATTCATCCGTTTCGTTCGACGCCGATCTTGGCGAAATCACGCTGGGATCGAGTTCGCCATTTTACCGCGACGCGTTGAGCAACCAGCAGAATCAGCTCGCGCTCAAAGCGGTGCTCGCTCACGTTTACGGTCGCGATTGGACGATCCGGATTATTGACGCAGCGCACGTTCCGACCGCATCACGCGCTGCTGCGCCGACTGCTCAAGCGGCGTATACCGCTCCGGTGACACCCCAGCGCAAGCCAGTGACGGGCATGGCCACGACGCCGTTGAGAGCGACGCCAACGGCTGCGCAGATTCAGCGACCGACTGTTGACGCGATGTCAGAAGTGCCGCCCAGCGAACAGTGGGAACCGGAAGACGAGTATGTCGATTCCGGCGCGTTACCGCTGAATTTGCCAGTGCCATCGGGCGAAGATGACGCAGCTCCGCTTCCGCCTGAAGAATCGGATCGTGACGAAAAGCCGTCGATGGTCGTTCAAAAAGTTGAGCCGCCACAGGTCGCCAAAAATCGCGCACCCACGCGGACGATTGCGATTGATGCGAGTTTGGTCGCGGGAAATCCGCTGGTCCAGGCGATTTTGCAGGGAACGAAAGGCTTGTTGTTGGAAGTGTCAAAGAGCAGGAAAAAGGAAAGCGGCGAGGCGACTTAATCGCTGCTCTTGAAAGGACTCACCCCACGTGTATTACGTTGCATTACGGATGTTGATGGGCGACACGGTCAAGTACCTGGCGCTGGTTTTCGGGCTGGCGTTCTCGACGCTGTTGGTCGTGCAGCAAGGCTCGATTTTCACTGGTATCATGCGCCGCACCGGCGCGAACATTGAGACGATTCCGCAGGCCGACATCTGGGTCATGCACCCGGCCACGCGCTATTACGACGAACACAAACCGATCGAAGACACGGCGCTGAACCGAGTGCGCGGAGTCGATGGCGTCGATTGGGCGGAGAAGCTTTTTCTGGGAGGCGGTGAAGCCGCGTTGCCGGACGGAACGTTCGCGCATTGTCTGATCGTCGGCGTGGACCGTAATTCAAAAATCGGGCTGCCTGAAGTCTTCACATCGGGGTCGCCGAAAGGAATCGAATTGCCCGATGGCGTGCTGTGGGACAATCTCGGTTTGGCGCTTTATATGAAGATCAAAGACGGCGACAAATTGGAGATCAATGATCGCCGCGCGGTGGTCGTCGGACAGGTCGCCGCCAAGCGCGCGTTCCTCTCGAATCCGACGATCTACACGACGTACGAACGCGCACTGGCATATGCGCCCGGCGAACGCAAGCGACTCACGTTTGTCGTCGTGCATTGCAAGCCCGGTGTGGACAAAACGAAGGTCGCCCGAAACATCGAACGCGTCACCGATCTCGGAGCGAAAACGACCGACGAATTCTTCTGGTCCACGGTCGCGTTTTTTCTGAAGAGCACCGGGATTACGATCAACTTTGGCATCACGATCATGCTCGGAATGATCGTCGGTATCGCCATCGCCGGGCAGACGTTTTTCACGTTCACGATTGAAAATGAGAAGCAGTTCGGCGCGTTGAAAGCGATGGGTGTCTCGAATTGGAAGCTGTGTAAAATGGTGATGTTGCAAGCGGCAGTCGTCGGTGTGATCGGCTGGGGCATCGGCGTTGGGTTGTCGGGATTGTTTGGATTGAGAACCGATTCGCGTACGATTGTCGCGTTTTTAATGACGCCACAACTCTTGCTTATTTCGTTTGCGATCATGCTCTTCACCATCACGGCCGCAGCGCTGCTCAGCATTCGCCGCGTCGTGAACATCGAACCGGCTATTGTTTTCCGTTAATACGTGTGTTCTCTCAGCCCCGAAGGGGCGACATAAACTGTTCGCATCCGGTGCTCTAAAAATTTTATGCCGCCCCGTTGGGGCTCAGGGTTGTTTGCGGACGTGAACCCAGGGCTTACGCCCTGGGCTACATTATGTCGCCCCTTCGGGACTGAAAGGCAGTTCGTAGTTAGATCATAGAGTTATCGAAAGCCATGGGGATTTTAGATGCCGATTTTAAATCGTTTTTGTCTTGTTATTGTTCTTGTATGTAGCGTTGTGCTGGGATCGTTTGCTGCCGAGCCGGAACCCAATCCAACCATCGAGCAGTTCATCGGACGTTACCGGGCTGACCGGCAGGCGCTCGGTAATTACTACGAGACGATGCGGCCTTCGACGTTTTTCGACGAACGCTTGAACGCGCTGTACACCGAGTGGCTCGACAAACTCGGGCCGTTTAATTTCGATTCGCTCGACCAGCAAGGCCGCATCGATTTCCTGATGTTCCGCGATTCATTGCAGCATGATCGCGCGGTCATTGCGCGGCAATTGAGCAAGTTCAAAAGCATCGAACCGCTGATCCCGTTCCGTGCGACGATTCAGGAATTGGAAGCGGCGCGCAGTCACATGAAACCGCTCAACGGCGAAGCGGCGGCGTCGAAAGTCACCGCGATCCCGGATCAGATTAAAAAGCTTCGTGAACGGATCGAGAAGGGGCGCAAAGAAAAAGAGAAGGATAAGGACGGCAAGAAAGACGACACGAAAAAGGAGGACGAAAAGTCGAAGCCTGAAGAAGCGCCGATTAAGCTCGAACCGATGCAGGCCAAACGCGCGGCGGACGCGGTGAACGAATTGCGCGGCGCGTTGAATGCGTGGAACGGGTATTACGATGGCTATGTTCCGGAGTACAGCTGGTGGATGAAGAAGCCGGTCGAAGAAGCCAATCGATCGATGGAAGAATTCGCGAAATATTTGCGCGAAGAAATCGCCGGGTTGAAAGGCAAAGATGAAGACCCGTTGATCGGCGAGCCGATCGGTGCCCAAGCGCTGGCCGAAGACCTCGCGCGCGAATCCATTCCGTATACGGCTGAAGAATTGATCGCGATTGGCGAGCGCGAATTTGCGTGGTGCGAAGAGCGGATGAAAGAGGCCGCGCACGAAATGGGTTTGGGCGATGATTGGAAAGCCGCGCTCGGGAAAGTGAAAGAATTGCACGAGCCGCCGGGCATGCAGGATCAGTTGATTGCGGCTCAGGCGCGCGAAGCAATTGAGTTCGTGAAGAGCCGGGACCTCGTGACCGTTCCGAAATTCGCTGAAGAAACGTGGCGCGTAACGATGCTGGGAATTGATGGGCAGAAGACGATGCCTTACGCGGCATACAGCGGGCTGCAACTGCTCGCGGCGTATCCGCGCCAAGAGATGAAACATGACGACAAGCTGATGTCGATGCGCGGCAACAACCGTCATTTTCAGCGCATTGTGACGGCGCACGAATTGATTCCGGGACATCATTTGCAGTCGTATTACGCGCAGCGCTACCGGACGTATCGCGAACAATTCTGGACCTCATTTTATGTCGAAGGCTGGGCGCTTTATTGGGAGATGAAACTCTGGGATTTGAATTATCCGCGCGGACCGGAAGACAAAATCGGGATGCTTTTCTGGCGCATGCACCGCTGCGCCCGGATCATCGTTTCGTTAAAGTATCATCTTGGAAAAATGAAGCCGAATGAGATGATTGACTTCATCATGCAGCGCGTCGGCCACGAACGGTTCGGAGCGACAAGTGAAGTGCGGCGCTTTATCCAAGCCTCTCCGTTGTACCAATGCGGCTACATGCTGGGCGCGCTGCAACTCCGCGCCTTGCATTCGCAAATGGTCGGAGCAGGCAAAATGGGCGAGAAGGAATTCAACGATTCCATTCTAAAATACGGCCCGATCCCAATTGAATACATTCGCGCCGTGATGTTGGTGACACCGTTGACGCGCGAAACGAAAACGAGTTGGAAGTTTGCGGAGCCCAAACAATAGACACAATCATGTTCAGAGGGATGCGCATGCAGGAGAAAACGCTCGACATTTTGCGTTTTCCTTTGGGGCGAACTTGCTAGGATTAGTACTGTCATATACGCGGTTTTCGTTTCGCTCAACTTCGATTGGATGAACGACCATGGCCGGCATCACCCGCACATCCCACGTTCCTGAAGACGGTCCGCGCCCCGTGAATTTGCATGAGTTTTTCAAGCAGGTCAACGACCACTCGCTGGCTAGCTTTCGCAACCAACGGCGCATTCTTTCTTTTCAACAATACCTCGACGCATTTTGCATGAAGCCCGTGCAACTGGGCCGCAATGCGCCGCAATATGTCTTCGATGTCTTCAAGCATTTTGGGACGCGCAAGGTCAACGGGATCGGCGGAAAGTACACGCGCTTCACGCTCTTCGACGCGCCTTGGGACAACGGACGCGGCGCACTCGAAGGCCAGGAAGGCATCCAGCTCGAACTCGTTCGCCACCTCCGCCGCTTCGCCGTCTCCGGAACGTGCGATAAGCTCGTGCTGATCCACGGACCGAATGGTTCGGCGAAGAGCACTGTCATGAATTTGATTTTCCGTGCGCTCGAACATTACTCGACGCTCGATGACGGCGCGCTCTTCCGTTTCAATTGGATTTTCACTGAAAAGGGCGAGGGGAAGGGAATGGGTTTTGGGACGAAGCCCGACGACCTTCCGCGCGAGACGCTCGCGTTTATCGACGAGACGTTGATCTCGTGCAAGTTGTCGAGCGAGTTGCGTGAACCGCCGATTTTCTTAATTCCGGTCGAGCACCGCGCACGATTGCTGGATGAATTGATTACGCGGCACGGAAACGAACCGCATGTGGCCGAGCGCCTGCGTGCGCCGTATTTGCGGGAAGGCACGCTGTCGATGAAGAACAAGCAAATCTTCGACGCGATTCTGACGGCGTATCGAGGCGATTGGTTGAAAGTCATCCGCCATGTCCAAGTTGAGCGCTATTTCATTTCCAAACGCTACCGCACCGGCGCGTCCGCCATCGAACCGCAACAGGCTGTTGACGCGTCCGCGCGCCCGACGGCGTACGAAGGCGGCATTCAATTGCCGGTCATGTTGCAAGGTTTGCAGATGATGGATTTGAGCGGCGAGTTGATTGAAGCCAGTGGCGGCGTGGTCGAATATTCGGATTTTCTGAAACGCAATTTAGAGCTGAATAAATATCTGTTGAGCACTGTGGAACGCGGCGAAGTCACGCTGCCGGGTGTGCTCGCGAAATTGAATCTTGTGATGCTCGGCACCTGTAACGAGAAGCAGTTGTCGGCGTTCAAAACGACGCCGGATTTTACGAGTTATAAAGGGCGCATCGAATTGGTCCGCGCGCCATATTTGCTGGAGTGGCGCAAAGAGCGCGCGATTTACAAACCGTTCCTGGATGAGATTCGCGAGTCTCGGCACGTCGCTCCGCACACGGCGGATGTCGTGGCGTTGTGGGCGGTGATGACACGGCTGCGTAAGCCGGAGCCGGGCGCGTATCCGGCTGAGATTGCGTCGGTCATCAAGCGCCTGACGCCGCTTGAAAAGGCCAAATTGTACGACGACGCTACGGTGCCTGAAGGATTGAATTCGGAAGAGAAGAAACTGCTCCGCTCGCACATTCCAACGATGCGTGACGAGTACGTCGATTCGATGGCGGAGTTCGAGAATTTTGTGTGCGCGGCGTACGAAGGCAGGCGCGGGGCGTCAGCGCGCGAAATGAAATCGTTGTTGAGTGATGCGGCGTCGAATCAAGAGCGTAAATTTCTCTCGCCTCAAGGCGTGTTCGAAGCGATGGAAAAAGTCTTGCACGACCAGACGGTTTACGATTTTCTGCGGATCGAACCCGACGAGCAGTACCACGATTGCGAAGCGTTTATCGAAGCGGTCCGCAACGAGTATTTCCGCTGGGTGTCGCGCGAGGTGTACGACTCGATGGGGTTGGTCGCGGAGAGCGAATACGACCGGCAGATCGAGGATTATTTCAAGCATGTTCGCGCGTCGGTCTCGGGTGAAAAGATTCTGAATCCGCGCACGGGAACCTACGAGGAGCCGAGCAACGCGGTGATGGACGGCGTTGAGCAGATGATGGCGTTGAAGGAGCCGGCGAAAACATATCGGAGCAATTTGATCACACGCATCGCTGCGTATTCGCTGGAGCATCCCAACGAAAAGATTGATTATCACGACGTCTTTAGTGACATTTTCGATGCGTTGGAAGTGAGCTTTTACAAAGCGCAAACGCGCGCGTTCACGCAACTCGCACGCTACGTGCTTGTGTTTGGTGGCGAGGACGCGGCGCTCATCCCGGCGCAGGAATTACCGAGAATCGAAGGCACGTTGCGGGTCATGCGCGACAAGTACCGCTACAATGACGACAGTGCAAAAGAAGCGATTGCGTTCATGTTGACCACGATTCAAGCGACGACTAAAGACACTGTGAAAAAGTAGGGCGGGCGGTTGACACACTTAAAAACGGAATTGCATTCATGGCGAAGAAGTCTTTAAAAAAAGAGCATCGAGAGGACATCGTATTGCCTCATTTCAAGACATTGACGGATGATGAGTTTTCGCAACTGTGCAAGGATGTTCAAGGCCATATCACGCCACCGGAATTGTGCCGGGATCGAAATGGTGCACCGGTCTTCCTGAGTTTTCCAGCGTACTGGCTGGTGAAGTCCGAGCCGGATGTGTACCCGATTGAGCAGTTGAAGAAAGACGGATCAACGGGGTGGACGGGTGTGCGGAATTATCAGGCCCGGAACTTGATGCGCGATTCGATGAAGGTCGGTGATGGCGTCTTATTTTATCACAGCAACGCCGATCCAAAGGCGGTCGTGGGCGTTGCGAGCGTGATCAAAACCGGCATCCCAGACCCGACGCAATTTGATCCCAAAAGCGAGTACTTCGATCCGAAGAGCAAACCTGAAAATCCGACGTGGATCATGGTTGAAATCGGTTACGTTAAAACGCTGCTGCGCCCCGTCACACTCGAACGATTAAAAGACAGGCCCGGGTTGGAGAACATGATGTTGACGCGTCGCGGTTCGCGCTTGTCGGTGCAACCAGTGACGCAAGACGAGGCAGAAATCGTACTGGACATGGGGCGGGGTTGAATGATTCGCGATCCTCATTTCGGATGCGTTTGATCGGAAAAAGACTTCCAAAATCTTGAAAAGAGATTTGAACCCAGCACAGGCTTTTTGTAGAGTGTTTTCATTACAAAACCCGAAGTCCTCAAGGAGTATTCAGTGGGCAATTCTGTGAAAATGATCGGTCGTGTTCTGACGTTGTCCGCGCTTATGCTGGCGTTCTCCTGCGTCATGGCAGCGGATGAAGCCGTGAAGCAACCTGCTCCCGCAACGGTGCCCGAAGCGGGCGCATTGCCGCCTTACTTCTTCCCGTGGCGCGATGGATTGTTTGCCAGTGCGGCTGGATTTGTCGGCGTCAAAGACGTGTGCTTCCCGTGCCAGAAAACTGAGCTGCTGAATGTGTGCGGAATGTGTAATCAGTTTGAGGTTAAAGCCGCCGTTCAAAGTGGTCCGGCTCCTTTAGTAGTCGTATTGCTTGGTGTCGGTGGTCGGCCCGAAGAAGATTTCAGCAAACTCTGGCCGTCGTGGTTTTACGAAAACGGCTGCCATGTGTTAACGTTTCAATCGACGTTCCTTCAGACGTTCAATTCCCGAACCAACCACGGCGTTCCCGGCAACGTGTGGGCCGAGACCGAGTATGTCAAGTCCATCATTGATGCCTTCATCCATCAGAGTTCCGCAGCCGGGCGTATCACCAAAATCGGTGTCGTCGGGATGAGCTATGGCGGCGTTGAAGCTCTGATGCTCGGCACGATGGCGGCGGACAAGAAACTGCCGTTTGAAATCGCCGCGATCCAAGCTTACTCGCCTCCGATTCGCATTGACCGGAGCGCCAAGATCATCGATGGTTGGCACGCTGAAACCGTCGGCAAATACTCGCTGATCGAACTGGCGAAATTACAGAAAATTCAACCCGATCCGACGAATCCGGAATCGCCCATTGAACAGGATAAGCTGAAGGCCGCAGTATCGACGATTTTTCGCATAACGCTCCCGGCGCTTGTAGCGTACAGCGACACCGAATACAGCTTGGGCCGCTTGCCGCGTGGGGATGAATTCACTGACAAATATGTGCGCTTGGATTACGCGTCGAAGTGGACGTTCTCCAAGTTCGCCTACGGCATGTCGTATCCGTACTGGCAGAAAAAGCTTGGATTATCGAGCGTTGATCCGTTGATTCTCGCGGCCGATCTATCTGCTTTGATCGAGAAAAATCCCGCGACGACTGAAGTCATTCTCGCGCAGGACGACCCGTTGAATTATCCGGCTGACATGGACGCCTTTAAAGCGTTCGCGAAGGACAAGCGGGTGACGATTCTTCCGAATGGTGGGCATCTCGGCTTTGTCAGTTTGCCGTGGACGCACGCGAAATTGTTGACGTTGTTGAACGCAAAGTAATCGTCATGGGGAATCCAGCTGCGCATTCCCCCGGATTTCGCAACCTTGTACACGCCGGCGTTTTTTTCGTCGTCGGTCTGCCCATGCTGGCGCTGGTGCGGTTCAATGCCGAGTATCTTTGGGTTGCTAATCTCGACCTCTGCATTCTTGGTTTTCTCGCGTTTGGAACGCTCTTTAATGCGTTCATTCTCCGTTTCATTCCGGGCCTGAATCGCGTCTTGCGTGGCACCGAAACGCGTGTGAACGGCATCTGGCTTTATCCGTTTATGCTGCTGGTCTGCTTCGCGATTTTTCCATATTACGCGGCGTTCGGAGCCTGGGCCGTGATGGCCTGCGGCGATGCTCCTGCGAGCTTTTTCGGTCGCCGCATTCCTCATCTTAGACTTCCATGGAATAAGAAAAAGACCGTCGCCGGAGTGCTCGCGTTCACGCTCTTCGCGATGGGTGCAGTCTACATCTCACTTTACCTGATGCCGTGTCCGCTTTTTTTGAAAAAAGACGGCTCGCCTGAATTGCCGTACGTCTGGACTTTTGCAGCGCTGGCGGCGTTGAGCGGTGCGTTGATTGAGAGCATCGAGACAGCCATCGATGACAATCTCCGCGTCCCGATTTGTGCTGGGACGATACTCGTCGCATCGGCCCATTTTTTGAAATTTTCGACACTGCATCTGCCCGAGACCACGCACGTCCAGCCGCACCGCTTGGTCCACGCGCTGATTGCTAACGCGTTGCTCGGCGTGGCGGTGATGCTGCTGCGCTTCGCGGACCTGACGGCAACGCTCGTTGGGATGGCGCTCGGAGTCTTGATTTACTTTTATGCGGGTTGGCAGGGCTACGTTATTTTCGGAATCTTTGTCGGCATGGGTAGCGCGCTCAGTCGCATGGGTCTTGAACGCAAAATTGAGAACCACACGGCTGAGGCGAATAAGGGCAAACGCGGCATCTCCAATGTTGTCGCGAACCTGCTGGTTCCGGCGCTGTGCTGTGCGGCGTACCCGCTGCTGGGCGGACGCCCGTCATTGCTGATGGCGTTCGCTGGATCGATTGCTGCTGCTATGGCCGACACAGCCAGTTCCGAAATCGGAGTGCTTTCGCCCAACGAACCGTGGCTGATCACGACCTTCAAAACAGTCCCGCACGGCACGAACGGTGCGGTCTCGCTGCTGGGCATGTCGGGCGCGGTCGCGGCCAGCGCGGTGATCGCGACGGCCGCTTACGGCACAGGCTTCTTCCCACTCGCGTTTGGAGCCGGAGCACGACTGACACCATGGATTCTGTCCGGAGCTTGGATGACGATCTTCGCCTCGGGAATGCTCGGGACTTTGATGGACAGCCTGCTGGGGGCGACGTTGGAAGACCGAGTAAAATTCATCGGGAAGGGTGCTGTGAACTTCGCATGCACGTTGACGGGTGCAGCAACGGCGGGGTTTGCGATGGAGGTGTGGGGATACTTAAGCGTACGATAGGAGTTCGACGTACCCACGTCATAAGCATGTCTCATTGCTCTTTATTTTTAATAATATTTTACACTGGATGTAGCACAATTTGGTTTATTAAGCTCTATACACAAAAGAACAGAAGTGTATGTAGGTATATCTTGTATCGAGGTTCAAGGTGATGAGAATCCGTCTTGCGTTCGCACTACCTACGTTTTTCATTGCCTGTGTCCTCGACGTTACGGGCGCTTGGAGTGGGGAAACACCTGGGTCTGGGTTCGCGTTGACGATCAAGCCATTTATCGGTGAGCACTGTCTGCGTTGTCATTCGGCTGAGAAGAAAAAAGGTAAGCTTGATCTGTCTCCGCTTGACGACAACATGGAGCGCCACGCCGTTGTCTGGGCGAAAATTCTGGATGAATTGTCCCAGCATTCCATGCCGCCGGAAGACGAAAAGCAGCCTGACCGTGCAGCACGTGACCGTGTCATCGCGTGGATCAGTTCGCATCTTCCTGCGTCCGCTCAGCCCAGCATAACGCGCACTCTCCCGCGGGGTGGAAACCTTGTCTCACACGAAAAACTATTCTCCGTTTCTCCCTCCGCAGCCACCGTCACCGCTTCGAATCCGCGCATTTGGCGGTTGCGACCGGACGCATATGTCGGACTCGTGCGCGATCTGACGCGTCAGAAAAATGGGGCGATTACCCAGCCATTTACACTCATTGGAGACCGTGGAATCAAGGACTATGCGGGACTCTACAGTATCGACGAATCAAGCACTGAAATCCTGCTCCGGAACGCCGAAATGATTGTCGAATTACAGACCGCACATGAGATCAAAGACGGTAAGATTCGAGGTAAAAACGACACCGTGGGTGAGTTCGTCAAACTCATGGATCTAGCGCTTGAACCCGACCGAAAACAAATTGAAAACGCTATTCAAAGTGAATGCCGGATGGTCGTCGGACGTGACGCGAGCGCCGACGAATTGAATCGCTATATGTCGCTATACGATGCCGCCACAAAAAACGGCGGGCACATCCCGGCGATCAAGACTGTTTTGCAAGCTATTGTGCTTCGAAGTGACGCGCTCTTCCGTTCTGAAGTGGGCGGTCCCTCCCCAGACGGATCCGGACAGTGGATGCTGACTCCTGCCGAACTGGCTCGCGCAGTGAGCCTCGCTCTGTGTGATCGTCGCGAAAACGGTATCATACAAGCAGCGCTTAAAGGGGAACTGAAAACGCGCGAGCAACTTGCTGTGCACATTCGGCGCATCCTCTACGATCCGAAAATCGAGAAGCCGCGCGTACTGAAATTCTTCCGCGAGTACTTCGATTACGACCGCGCGCCGGACGTCTTCAAGGACAAGCCCGTCGATAAAATCAAACACGTCCCTACTGTGCTCGTCAGCGATACAGACCGCCTCGTGCTTCATATCGTCGAATCCGATAAAGATGTTTTCAAACAATTGCTGACGACGACGCAATCATTCGTGAATTTTACGACCAAGAAAAATAAACAGACTCGCACCGAAGATCCTGCGCCCATGGACATCGTTCCGCCACCCAATCCAAACTCAAAAAACATTCCGGAGTGGCTGGCCGGTGTGGATAAAGTATACGGCTTTGATGCGTGGCCTAGTCCGCAGCCTACTCAACTTCCCCCGGATACGCGCATGGGAATTCTAATGCAGCCCAGTTGGCTTGCTGCCTACAGTACCAATTTCGACAATGATCCCGTGCGGCGGGGGCGCTTTGTTCGTGAACGACTGCTCGGCGGCACCGTTCCAGAACTTCCCATCGGAGTCGTCGCGCAGGTTCCTGATGAACCGCATCGCACGTTCCGAGATCGCCTTACTGTCACACGAGTGGAGCAATGTTGGAAGTGTCATAAGCAGATGGACGAACTCGGACTGCCGTTCGAAAACTTTGACCACTACGGTCGCTTCCGAAAAACGGAGACCGTCCGGGATGTTGACGCCACTGCAAAGCACATTGATAAAAAGGGCAAAGCGTTGGGCCCCGTGACGCGCGAAGTCGATCTGGTTACGTCTGGGAAAATTGTGGCGAGCGGTGATCCCGCGCTTGATGGCGACGTCAAAGATCCGCGCGAAATGCTTCAGAAGCTGGCAGCATCCACCCGCGTCCGCCAAGTCTTCATCCGTCATGTTTTCCGCTTTTTCATGGGACGCAATGAGACGCTTGACGACGCAAAGACGTTGCAGGACGCTGATCGCGCCTATGTCGAAAGCGGCGGAAGTTTCAATACGTTGATTGTTTCATTGCTGACATCAGACGCATTTATTCACCGCTCACCGCCCAAACCGATTCAAGGAGAATCGAAATGACACGTTCTTTTTCACGCCGAACTCTGCTTAAGAATTTAACGCTGGGAGCTGGAGCAACGCTACTCACACCATTTCTAAATCAGATTGCAGCACATGCTGAAGGAGACAAAAATGCCGCGCGAAAGCGCGTTATTTTTGTGGTGCAAAGCAACGGACTCAACCCTGCGCATCTCGTCCCGGAGGGGATGAAGCGCCGCCCCGACGGGCGCAACGAAAGACCACAAAACGAGACGCTCGAAGAATTCAGCCTTACTGACAAAACGCTGCACCCGGCTATCGCGGCACTCACGCCATTTCGTGAGCGTATGACAGTGGTGCAAGGATTATCAGGGTGCATAGCAAAAAGTGATCACTCAGCTAACCATGGGGCACTCGGCTGCTATCCGGCGAATCGCGGCCCGATGGGGCAGACGATTGACTCGGCAATGAGCGATGCGCTTCCCGGGACGTATAAGCACGTTGCACTTGGATTGAACGGCGAAGATTCTCCGATGAACTATCGCATCTCCGCTTCCGGTCCCGGCAAGGCGCTCCCAATTGTGTGTTCGCCCGAACTTGCATTTAAATCGCTCTTCGGCAGCGTCGCCGAAGGATCGGGGCGTCTGGCGTTCGACCAGAAAACGAATCTGCTCGATTTCATGGCCGACGACGTACGCCGTTCGCGCGCATTGCTCGTGGGTGACGAACGACAAAAACTCGACCGCTATTTGGAATCATTCGAAGCCCTTCACGCACGCCAAAAAGAACTCCTTGCTAAAGCTGATGATTTGAAGAAAAATGCGCCCAAGCTGGGCGACAAAATCAAGACGAGTGTGTCAAGCCTAATCCTCGAAGCACAATTTGAAATTGCTACTGCTGCGATACTTTCCGACCTGACTCACACCGTCACTCTCACGTCTGGCGGCGGGGGCCAGCAGTTCGGAAAATTCCCGGAATTTGGCATACCTGATCTTCACCACATTGGACACGGCGGTTCTTATGGGGATAAAAATTACGAACAGTGCTTTGTCGAACTGCGCCAGTTCCACGTGAAACTGATCGCTGGATTGGCGGCTAAATTGGCCAGCGTCAAAGAGGGAGATGGCACGATGCTCGACAACAGCCTCATCGTGTATCTCAGCGACTCCGGCGAAAGTCACCACCCCAACTTGCGTGAATGGCCGGCCGTGCTGATCGGGAACCTCGGCGGAAAGCTGAAGACATCCGGACGCTATTTGCAATTCCCTGCATACGAAACAAAGAAGCATCGCACGATGGCGAATCTCTACTGTTCGTTCCTCCACGCAGCTGGAAAACCATGCGACAAATTTGGTGTTCCAGACAACGCGTTGAAGGATATCGATCAAACTGGACCGCTCGCAGAATTACTCGCATAAATTGGGAGAACGACTCGATGCACCGATTGCTAGCTGTTTCCATACTTTTGCTTGCACTTGGGTGCATTGCGCATGCAGCCGATGCCAATGCGCCCTCCGAAAAAGTCATGCAACATCTCGGCGCGGCTACCGTGAAAATGATTCTGGCTGCAGAAAAGGGCGAGGTCTTTCGTGTCGGCAATTTGGAATATGAAAAGGCAGGGACGCTTGAAACACTCGGTGGGCGGCTGATTCAAGGCACCGGAATAGTCATGTCGAAGGATTTTCTTGAGCGCTTAAAAGCAACGCTTCTCGCAGAGAACACCTATTTCAAATCCGATTCGAAAGGTACAGTCACAGGTGTCGGTTACCGCTTGACCTTGCCGAGTGGAGTGGTTGAAATCAGTTGTTGCCTGAAGAAGGGCAATGTCTGGATCGTGACAAAAAACGCTGAAGGTACAGTTCTTACAAAAGGTGATCGTCGAGGTTTTCGCGACGACACGTCCAGCCCCATGCGCATCCTCGCCGCCGAAGCACTTCCGGAAGATGCGGATGTGCAAAAGTGCAAACCAAAATAAAGTACGTTGAATAGTTTCAAAAATTCGATTCCTTCATCGCGACTCCGCAGCTTCTGTTGTAATCTAAACGAGTGGATGTGGTACCATTTTGTTGTCTATCGGATACGGGTTTTTGCTCATGCGTGTGAACTTTTATTTGATGGTGAGTTTGATCGGTTTCGGCGGGATCGTTATGGCGGGCGAGATTGATTTCTCGCACGACATTGTGCCTGTGTTGCGGCAGCATTGCACGGAGTGTCACACGGGCGCGAAGAAGAAGGGCGGGCTGTCGATGAATTCGCGCGCCGACCTCTTGCGCGGTGGCGAAAACGGGGCGGTCGTTGTGCCAGGAAAGAGTGCCGAGAGCAAGCTCTTTAAGGCGGTGATTTCGAAAGAAGATGATGTGCGAATGCCGCCGCCTGGGGGCAAGCATGAGGCGTTGACGCCTGCTCAGGTAGAACTCGTTAAACGGTGGATCGATGGTGGTGTGCAGTGGACCGACGGGTATTCATTTTCGAAGCCGTCGTACGACCCGCCATTGCTGCCGCGCAAGCCGGAGCTTCCGCCTGTCGTTGAAGAGCGCACGAATCCGATTGATCGCATTATTGACGCCGATTTCGCCAAGCGAAAAGCCGCTCGCCCGGGCGGCATTGATGATGGCGCATTCCTGCGGCGCGTCTCGTTGGATGTGCTCGGGCTGCTCCCAACGCAAGAGGCGCTCGATAAATTTGTGGCCGATCCTGCGCCTGATAAACGCGCACGTGTGATCAAAGAATTGCTCGCCGACGATGTCGACTATGCAGAGCATTGGCTCACGTTTTGGAACGATCTGTTGCGCAACGATTACGCCGGGACGGGCTATATTGACGGCGGACGCAAAGCGATTTCGGCGTGGCTTTACAAGTCGCTGATCGAGAACAAACCGTATGACCAATTTGCGCGTGAACTGCTGTCGCCGAACTCAGAGAGCGAGGGCTTTGCGCGCGGCATCAAGTGGCGTGGAACCGTCAGCGCTGGACAGGTCGTGCCGGTCCAATTTGCTCAGAGTGTCGGGCAGACGTTCCTTGGAATCAATCTGAAATGCGCGTCGTGTCACGATAGTTTTATCGACAAATGGACGCTCGATCAGGCGTATGGACTTGCTGCGATTTATTCGCCCGAGCCTCTGCAAATTCATCGTTGCGACAAGCCCAATGGAAAGACTGCGAAGGCGTCCTGGTTGTTTCCGGAGACCGGCAACATCGATCCGAGCAAGCCGCCCGCCGAACGCTTGAAGCAGCTTGCGGAGTTGATGACAGGTCCGAAGAATGGTCGATTCTCGCGGACGCTTGTGAACCGCCTCTGGCATCGCACGATGGGGCGGGGGATCGTTCATCCGCTCGACGCGATGCAGACCGAACCGTGGAGCGCGGATCTGCTCGATTTCCTCGCGGTGGATTTCGCCGAACACAAATACGATGTGAAGCAGACGCTGGCACTGATCTGCAATTCTGCTGCGTATCAATCGCGCTCGGAAGTCTTGAAGCCGGGCATGGACGATCATGGTTATGTCTACAACGGCCCGCGTGCGCGGCGCTTGTCCGCCGAACAATTCACGGACGCGGTGTGGTTGTTGACTGGCACGGCTCCAACGAAATTTGATGCGCCGATTAAACGCGGCGCGCCGGAGAAAGTAGCAGCCGTTCCCGCCGCCACTCCGGTTGCAGCTCTGAATGGTAAATGGATTTGGTCTCATGACAACTCGACTCCGGCGAACGCGGGCGAGACGATTACGCTGCGCAAGACGATCACGTTTTCCGCGCTGCCTGATTCGTCTGTCGGCGTGGCCACGTGCGACAACGAATTCACGCTGTATCTCAACGGCAGCGTGATTGCGTCGTCCACTGCGTGGGAGCAGCCCATCGCGCTCGATTTCGCAAGCAAACTGAAGAAGGGTGTGAACGAGTTTTTGGTCGTCGCCAAGAACGGTGGAACCGGTCCGAATCTGGCTGGGTTCTTCTTCGAAGCCACATTCAAAATCGGCGGCAAACCGCAGACGCTCGCGAGTGATGCGACCTGGGAATGGACGTCGGCGAAACCCAACGCTAAAGGTGTCATCCCGGCAAAGCCCGCGCATGATTTCAAGCCTGCGAAACTGGTCGCGAATCCCGGGGCGTGGGAGTCGATCAATGATGAATTGAAAGCAGCGCTAGGCCGCGAAATTGTCGCCAGCAAGCATATGGTCCGTGCGTCGTTGATGAAGAGCGACATGCTGATGCGCACACTCGGTCGCCCGAATCGCGAGCAGATTGTGTCAATGCGCCCGGATGATCTTTCGACTCTGGAAGCGATGGATTTGATTAATGGTCAGATCCTCGCCACGCGTCTAGAAAACGGCGCGCAGAACGTGCTCAAGCGGCAATGGAAATCGAGCGACGAGTTGACGCGCTGGTTGTACGCATCGGCGTTGTCGCGTCCGGCGAACGAAAAAGAATTGGCACTCGCGCGTGACGTTCTCGGGACAACACCGACATCGCAGAGCGTGCAGGATTTGATTTGGGCGGTGCTGATGTTGCCGGAATTTCAGTTCGCGCGGTGAACGGCGTCCCGCTCCACGATTTGATACTAGACACTTTGAACGACGTGAATTTAATAGGAAAGAAGCCATCATGAAACCCCTTGATCTCGACCCCGAAAATCCGCGCCGTGATTTCTTGAAGAAGCTCTCAGCTGCTGCGCTCGCCGCGTATGCCGCTGGTGCGCCGTTGCTGGGTGATGACAAAGAGAAAAACGGTCAGCCCAAAGCGACGGCGGATTCGTGCATTATTTTGTGGATGGCCGGCGGAATGGCCGCGCCTGAAACGTTCGATCCGAAGCGCTATCAGCCGTTCGTCAAAGGGGCGTCGGTCGCCAAGATGCTCAGCACGTTCCCGGCGATTGATACGGCCGTTGACAACATCAAGATCTGTCAGGGACTTGAGAACGTCGCGAAAGTCATGGATCGTGCGACGTTGATACGTTCAGCGACGCAGGCTGATCTCGGACACATTCTGCATTCGCGGCATCAGTTTCACTGGCACACCGGCTACATCCCGCCGCAGACCGTTGCCGCTCCGCACATCGGCGCGTGGATGGCGCGTGTGCTCGGACCGCGCAATCCCGTCATCCCAGCGTTCATCAATATCGGTCAGCGGCTCGAAGGTGTCGGCGAAAGCGAAGAGCTGAAAGCGTTCACGACGGGCGGATTTTTTGGCAACGAATTCGGTCCGATGAATCTGCCGTTCCCGGAAGAAGCCGGCCTCGCCGTGCGCCCGCCGAAGGGCATGGAACCGAACCGCTTTGAAAGTCGCCAGGCGCTTTACCGCAAGCTCGTCGATCAGACGCCGCAGCGCGAGGTGATGAGCGATTATCAGCGCGAATCGATGCTGCGTTCGATGGAAAACGCGTACCGGTTGCTGGGATCGAAAGAGCGTGAAGCGTTCGATATTTCACTCGAACCGAAGGCGAGTTTCGACGCGTACAACACCGGGCGTTTTGGGCGCGGATGTTTGCTCGCGCGGCGGCTCGTCGAAGCCGGGGCGCGCTTCGTTGAGGTCACGACCGAATACATACCATTCGTGCATTGGGACACACATGCGAGCGGCCACGATACCGTTGCGAAAATGCACGCTGAGATGGATCGTCCGATTGCTCAACTCGTCCGCGATCTTGATGCGAAAGGGTTGCTGAATCGGACGCTGATCGTGTTGGCGAGCGAGTTCAGTCGTGACGCAATGATCGAAGGCATTCCAGGTTCGTCCGCGCGCGATCAATCGACCGCGCGATCCGACACGCTAGAAGAGCCGAAGCACTACGGATTGCATCGGCATTTCACTGGCGGGACGAGTGTCGTGATGTTCGGCGGCGGAACGAAGCGCGGGTATTTGTATGGCGCGACAGCGGAAGAACGCCCGTTGGTCGCGGTCAAGAATCCGGTACCGATCACCGATCTACATGCGACGATTTTCAACGCGATGGGAATCAGTCCGAAGACGAAGTATGAAATTGAGGGGCGACCGTTCTACGCCACGGAAGACGGCAAGGGGCAGGCGGTGAAAGAGTTGTTTGTGTAGAGAGACACGCACGTGTTGAAAAGTTTACGAACTTTGTGCGTGAAGGGTTTTGCCAATCCGCACTACACAATGAGTGGAAAGATTCTATAAACATATCATGCCGCTCTCATGGAACGAAATCCGACATAATGCGATCCAGTTCTCGCACGATTGGACTGATTCTACGCGCGAATCTGCCGACAAGCAGACGTTTTGGAACGAATTCTTTGTTGTATTCGGAATTCGGCGCAAGGTCGTGGCCAGTTTTGAAGAGCCTGTCAAGAAGATCAGTGGGCACTATGGTTTTATTGACCTTTTCTGGCCGGGAATGCTTTTGGTTGAACACAAAAGCCGTGGCGAGGATTTGGGGAAGGCCCAGTCGCAGGCGTTTCAGTATATCCACGATCTGATCCGCGAAGGCCGACAGGACGAAATTCCGCGCTACGTGGTCGTGTCGGATACTGCCCGCATTGCGCTCCATGATTTGGAGCCGGATGAATCGGGCGAAACGCCATTGTTCACGACAACATCCCGTGTTTTGACGACTGAATTTAAACTGCGCGAATTTCATAAAAACATTCAAGCGTTTGCATTCATACCTGGATACAAACAGCAGACTTTTAAGAATCAAGACCCGATCAATCTTAAAGCGGTCGCGATTATTGGCAATTTGCACGATACGCTAACTGATTGCGGTTTTAGTGGGCATTCGCTTGAGCGATTTTTGGTGCGCGTCCTTTTTTGTCTATTCGCTCAAGACACGGGAATTTTCGAGCGCCAAGCGTTCAAACTTTATATTGAAAACCACACCAAAGAAGATGGTACCGATCTGGGGGCGGGTCTGGCGCACCTGTTTGAAATCCTGAACACGCCTGAAGACAAACGACAGACAACTTTGATGGAGGATCTGCGCGCTTTTCGATACATCAATGGAGCGTTGTTTAAAGAATTCCTTGGTATCGCAAGTTTCAATCGCGACATGCGCAATGCACTATTGGCCTGCACACGGTTTGATTGGTCGTCAATTTCTCCCGCTATTTTCGGATCACTTTTTCAGGCGGTAATGCTGCCGAAAGAACGCCGCCAGGCTGGAGCACATTTCACCAGCGAACGCGATATTTTGAAAGTGATTCGGCCTCTCTTCCTTGATGACCTTCGAAGGCAATTTGAATTTGCGAAAAGAGACGTAGTAGCGCTGAAGCAGTTGCAAAAAGAAATTGCCCAGCTTCGGTTTCTTGATCCTGCCTGTGGATGTGGAAATTTCCTCGTGATCGCCTACCGCGAATTACGACTGTTGGAATTGGATATACTCAAAGCACTTCGCGGAAAGGGTGAACTCAGCCTGTCCTTCGTGGACGTGGATGCTTTCAACGGAATTGAAATCAACGAGTGGCCGGCGCGCATTGCGGAAGTTGCGATGTGGCTGATGGACCACCAGATGAACAACATGCTCTCCATCGAGTTTGGATCGTACTTTGTTCGACTGCCGCTGAGCAAGCAGGCGAAGATTGTGCATGGAAATGCGCTTCGAATACCTTGGTCTGTAGTCATTAAACCAGAAGAATGCAGCTACATCCTTGGAAATCCACCCTTCGTTGGCAAGCATTTGATGAATTCAAAACAGACGGAGGATATGAGGGAAGTCTGGAAAAACAATTCAGGAATTGGTGTTCTCGATTATGTCACGGGCTGGTATTGGCTGGCTGCCCAGTACATCAAAGGTACTAAGATTGTTGTTGGCTTTGTTTCCACAAACTCAATTAGCCAAGGTGAACAGGTCAGCGCTCTTTGGCAACCGCTCTTTAGGACCGGCATAAGAATTCATTTTGCATATCGCACATTCAGTTGGGAAAGTGAAGCACGTGGCAAGGCGCATGTTCATGTGGTGATCATTGGGTTTGCGAACTTCGATCCAATTGGAAATCTTATTTATGAGCATCATAACGATATTGTGTCTAGGATTACGGTGAGGAATATCAGTCCTTATCTGATGGATGGATCGAATATTGCCGTAGAGTCACGCAGGAAACCGTTATGCAATGTGCCTGCGTGTGAATACGGAAACAAACCGACGGATGGTGGATTTTTGATTGTCGAGGAAAGTGATCGCAAGAAGTTTTTGGCGGAGAATCCTGGCGCGAAAAAGTATTTACGACCCTTGCTTTGCGCCGAAGAATACTTGAATAACATTCCACGCTGGTGTCTCTGGTTGGTAGACGCGCCTGCTGACGTTATCCTTGATAATCCGGGAATAAAAGAGCGGGTGAAGGGTGTTCGCGATTTCCGACTCGCGAGCAAGAAAGAGCCCACGCGTTGCAAGTCCGAAACACCGACGTTGTTTGCCGAAATTCGGCAGCCAAAGAAACGGTATTTGGTATTTCCGCGACACACATCTGAAACGCGGAAATACATGCCGTTCGGATATTTTGAGCCCAATGTCATCATCCACGATAGCTGCTCCGCGATTCCGAATGCAACGCTCTATCACTTCGGCGTACTTTCCTCTTCCATGCACATGGCATGGGTTCGAGTGGTTTGCGGGAGAATTAAATCGGACTACCGCTATTCAAGTAATCTCGTCTACAATAATTTTCCGTGGCCAGAGAACGTTACCGAAAAGCACAAGACTGCCATCGAAACGGCGGCGGAGCATGTTCTTGCAGTTCGCACTCAATGTTTGGAAATGGGCAGTACGCTGGCCGAAATTTATAATCCGCTTGCGATGCCGCCCAAGTTGGTCAAGGCACACGCGAAATTGGATGCCGCCGTGGACAAGGCTTATCCCAAGGCACCGTTTGAAAATGATCAGCAGCGTATTGAGTTGCTTTTTTATCTTTATGAAAAGCTGACCTCGCCGTTGTTGCCGGTGGCGAGTAAGAAACGGCGACGATGAGGATAGGAAGAAAGATGCGATTTTACGATGTAAATTATCGAGATTTTGATTGAAAAAAGCGGATCAAACTCGTTGTATAATAGCGGGGGTGAAGGGTAGCACGAAGCGTATTGATACATAATATGAATCGGGTGCGCACGATGTGATTGTGTGGGAAGGGATGATTTGCGACGCCTTCGATTTAAGTCGCCCATTCAGGGCTCATTTCATAACCATGCCTGGACCTAGGCCTTACGGCCTAGGCTACATTATGCCTCCCCTTCGGAACTGACGACAAGGACAGGGATATTTCGCATCCATACATTCAATTGAAAAGTTATCGCAGAGTTGCACAATGTGATTGTTGTGTAATCTGTTTGCCACTTACTTACGTGCGCGGCTCTTGGCGGTTTTGAGCGCACGATGTGATTGTGTGGAAGCGAGTGGCGTTGTTATAGTGTGGGCATGTCGAAACACTACAGGTTGTGGTCGAAGACATCTCGACACCATGCACATGTGCATGTTTGGGAGCGAGAATCGAGTTTCGTGCGTGAAAATCAGCGATTACGCCACCTTCTTCGTGCTCCAGCGTTGCTTCAATCCGTCCAGCGCCACGTACACCACCGGCGTTGTGAACAGGGTTAGCGCCTGGCTCATCAGCAAGCCTCCGACAATCGCCACACCTAGCGGATGCCGCAACTCCGAGCCTGAACCGCGTCCCAGCGCGAGTGGCAGCGCTCCCAGCAATGCCGCCAACGTCGTCATCAAAATCGGACGGAAGCGCAGCAGACATGCTTCGCGGATCGCTTCTTGTGCCGTCTTGCCTTCCTCGCGTTCGGCTTCCAGCGCGAAATCGATCATCATGATCGCGTTCTTCTTCACGATGCCGATCAAGAGAATGATGCCGATCAAGCTCATCACGTCGAGCTGGAATCCGA
>Ga0194061_1000385_pt1 | contig 27101 bp, 25 predicted proteins | sample SepL2221m_MetaG_FD_163423 | JGI IMG/M metagenome (GOLD analysis project Ga0194061, IMG submission 163423) | Anoxic zone freshwater microbial communities from boreal shield lake in IISD Experimental Lakes Area, Ontario, Canada - Sep2016-L224-21m | ecosystem: Environmental > Aquatic > Freshwater >... | reverse complement strand
GCGCGGTGGTGAATCGGGGGAACCGCTGCTGGTGCGCGGGGTGAGTGCGGAGAGTTACATCATCAAGCGCGTGACCTCTGCGAATGCGAAGGAGGTCATGCCGCCGAAGGGTGAACGGCTCACGGCCGAGCAGGTGGCGACGCTGCGGGCGTGGATCGATGCGGGCGCGAAGATGCCGGGGGAGGAAGCTGCGGCGGCTTCGTTGCGGCTCAAGACGGAACACTGGTCGTTTCAACCGGTGAAGCGGCCGGCGGTCACGAAGACCGGCGGCGAGATCGATGAACTGGTGCTGGCGAAACTCCGCGAGAAGGGGCTCGCCCCGTCGCCATCGGCGGACCGGGCGACGTTGATTCGCAGGGTGTATCTCGTCATGCACGGGATGCCGCCGACGCCGATGGAAACGGCTGATTTTGTAAATGACACGCGGACCGATGCGTATGCGCGGCTGGTGGACCGGGTGCTGGCGAGTCCGCGCTACGGGGAGCGCTGGGCGCGGCACTGGATGGATGTCGTGCGGTATGCGGATACGAACGGCTTCGAGACGAATCGCGAGCGCAAGTCGGCTTACCATTACCGCGACTACATCATCGCGTCGCTGAACTCGGACAAGCCGTACGACAAGTTCATCAAGGAACAAATCGCGGGCGACGCGCTGGGCGTGGATGCGGCGACCGGCTTTCTCGTGGCGGGGCCGCACGACATCGTGAAAAGCCCGGACATCAATCTCACGCTGATGCAGCGGCAGGACGAACTCGCCGACATGGTGAACACGACGGGCACTGCATTCCTCGGCCTCACGATGGGCTGCGCGCGCTGCCACAATCACAAGTTCGATCCGATTTTGCAGAAGGACTACTACGCGATGCAGGCGGTGTTCGCGGGCGTGAATCACGGGGAGCGCGCGCTGCGGGAAAAGACGGCTGCGACTGCGGGGAAAGAACTCGCGGCGCTGAAGTCGGACGAGACGGCGAAGAATGCGCAACTGGACGCCCTCCGCAAAAAAGCAGCAGCGGCGGGAAATGCGACGGCGCCGACCGCTCCGGGGAAGCTGCGACCGCCGGTGAATGCTCGGCTGAATGAAGAGACCTTCCCGCCGACGGAGGCGGTGGCTGTGAAATTCACCATCCTCGCGACAAACAGCGCGGAGCCGTGCATTGACGAACTGGAAATCTACGACGCCAGCGGGCGGAATGTCGCCCTCGCTGAGGGAGGCGCGATCGCGAGCGCCTCGGGCACGCTGCCGGGACACGCGATTCACAAGCTGGAGCACATCAACGACGGCAAAACTGGAAACGAGCACAGTTGGATTTCCAACACGATGGGCCAGGGCTGGGTGCAGATTGGTTTCCCCGCAAAGGCCCGCATCCAGCGTATCGTGTGGAGCCGCGATCGCGACGTGCGCTTCGCGGACCGTGTTCCCACGCAGTATCGGATCGAGGTCGCTGCGGAGTCTGGAAAATGGACAACGGTCGCCAGCTCGGAGGACCGTCAGCCATTCAACGCCAAGGGTGATCCGGGCGACTTTTTCGCAAAGATCCCGGCATCCGAGGCCGCCGCCGCGCGGCAACTGCAAGCGGATCTCGCCGCGTTGAAAACGCGAATCGACAAGTTTTCCGAGAACGCGTGGGTGGGAAACTTTTCCTCCGCACCGGAGAGAACATATCGCCTTTACCGCGGCGAACCGATGCAGAAGCGCGAGGTCGTCGCGCCCGACGCGCTCACAGTCACCGGCACGCTCGGCCTCGCGGTGGACGAGCCCGACCAGCAGCGTCGCGTGCGGCTCGCGGACTGGATCGCCAGTCCGCAAAACCCGCTGACCCCGCGCGTGCTCGTGAACCGGCTGTGGCACTACACATTCGGCAACGGCATCGTGGATACTCCCAGCGACTTCGGCGCCAATGGCAGTCGCCCGACGCATCCCGAATTGCTCGACTGGCTCGCGGATGAATTCGTGAAAGGCGGCTGGTCCATCAAGCACATCCAGCGGCTCATCCTGATGTCCGCGACATTCCGGCAATCCTCCGCACCGCGCGCAGACGCCGCGGCTGTGGATGCCGATGGCCGCCTGCTGTGGCGCTTCACGCCGCGACGGCTGGAGGCGGAGGCCATCCGCGACAGCATGCTCGCCGTGTCGGGCGCGCTCGATTTGAAAATGGGCGGCCCCGGTTTCTACCTTATGGATGTCGTGACGGAGAACGTGATGCACTACTTCCCGAAGGAGAAATACACGCCCGCCGAATACCGCCGCATGGTGTATCTCTTCCGCATTCGCGCCGCGCAGGACGGCGTGTTCGGCTCGTTCGACTGCCCGGACGGCGGCTCGGTGATGGCGAAGCGCAGCCGCTCGAACACCCCGTTGCAAGCGCTCAATCTTTTCAACAGCAGCTTCATCACGCAGCAATCCGACCTCCTCGCAAAGCGCCTGCGGACCGAAGCCGGCGAAGCGCCCGATGCGCAGGCTGCGCGCGCATTCCGCCTTTTCTACGCGCGGCCGGCGGATGCCTACGAGCAGCGCAACTCCGCGGAAATGATCCGCGCCCACGGCCTCCAGTCCTTCGCCCGCGCGCTCTACAACACGAGCGAGTTTCTTTTCGTCTTCTGATGGATGGGAAACGAAGCGCGACTTGCCAGCCTTACTTCTCCGCCTTACTTTTAGCATCATGATCGCCACCATTACCGCCAAAGGTCAGATCACCATTCCGCTGCGGCTCCGGCAGCGGCTGCACCTGAATGTAGGGGACCAGATTGAATTCGATGAAACCGCGCCAGTGCTCACGGCCCGTCGCGTGGTGAATCGCAACGAGTGGGAGAAGGTATTCGGCGAATGGAAGAACGCCGCAGGGAAATCTTTGAAAGGCCATCCTTGGGAGAAGCAGCCCTCGTCCGCCATCGTGGACGACCTGCGCGGAGGGAAAGCCGAACCGCAACGAAAGCAACGCGGTAAATGATCACCGCGCTGGATTCGTCGGTGCTGTGGGCGATCATCCGTCGCGAACCGGATCACGAGCGATGGATGGCGATCCTCATCGAGGCTGCATCGGAAGGGTCGCTCGTCATCAGCCCGGTGGCGTTCGCAGAACTCGCGCCGTCCACTTCGGACGCAGGCGAGTTGGTTGATTTTCTGGCGAGGCTCGCCATCGCTTACGAACCGATTTCACCTGCGGCGGCGCATCTCGCGGGGCAGACATTCAAGCGATACCGCAAGGCGGGCGGCCCGAGGGAGCATCTCGTGCCGGATTTCATCATCGCAGCCCACGCGCAGACCCACGCCAACCGTCTCGCCGCGATCGATCGCGGATATCTCAGACGATGGTTTCCGAGCCTCCGGCTTCTGCAGCTTTCGTCAAAAGGTTCTTAAGTCAGATGCATCCCTTCCTCAATCGCCGCAATTTCCTCGGCCACACCGCCACCGGGCTCGGCGGCATCGCGCTCGCGCATCTGCTCGGCCAGGAGCGCGCGCTCGGCGCGCCCGGACCGATTCGCCCGCAGATCAATCCAGCCAATCCGAACGCCCCACGACCGACGCACTTCCCGGCGCGAGCGAAGCGCGTGCTTATGATCTTTTGTTCGGGCGCGGTAAGCCAGGTGGACACGTTTGACTACAAGCCCGAGCTCATCAAACGCCACGGCCAGTCGATGCCCGGCGCCGAAGGATTGGTCACGTTCCAGGGCGCGCAGGGGAACCTGAACAAGAGCCCGTGGGAATTCCGTCCGCGCGGCCAGAGCGGCAAGATGGTCTCCGATCTCGTGCCGCATCTCGGCGCGCTCGCCGACGAGATGTGCTTCATCCATTCGCTCACCGGAAAGACGAACACGCACGGCCCCGGTGAGAACTTCATGGCGACAGGCTTCACGCTTGATGGTTTCCCCAGCATGGGCGCGTGGACCACCTATGCGCTCGGCAGCGAAAACGACACGCTGCCAGCGTACGTGGCCATCCCGGACCCGCGCGGCGCGCCGCAATCCGCCGGCAACTTCTGGGGCCCCGGCTTCCTGCCCGCGGCCTTCCAGGGCACCGACTTCAACGCCACGCAGCCGCTGCGCAACCTCTCGCGTCCATCCGAATTTTCACCCGCGACTGATCGCGCCACCCGCGAATTCATCGCCACACTGAACCGGCATCACCTCGAGCGCTTCCCCGGCGACTCGGAACTCGCCGCGCGCATCTCCAGCTACGAACTCGCCGCGCGCATGCAACTCTCGGTCCCGGAAGTCGCCGACATTTCCTCGGAGCCCGCGCACATTTTGAAAATGTATGGCGCCGACCAGTCGGGCGATCCCGTGAAGGACCTCAAGGCCGCGTACGCGCGCAACTGCATCCTCGCTCGCAGGCTCGTTGAAAAGGGCGTGCGCTTCGTGCAACTCTTCAACGGCGCCTACCAGACCGGCGGCGAGGGCGTGAGCAATTGGGACGGCCACAAGTCGCTCCAGCCGCAATACGTCAAGCACGGCGAAGTCATGGACCAGCCCACCGCCGCGCTCCTCGCCGACCTCAAGCAGCGCGGCCTGCTCGCCGACACGCTCGTCGTGTGGTGCACGGAATTCGGCCGCATGCCCACGTTCCAAAAAGGCGCGAGCGGACGCGACCACAACCCGAACGGCTTCACCGCGTGGCTCGCCGGCGCGGGCGTGAAAAAGGGAACCAGCTTCGGCGCGACGGATGAATTCGGCTACAAGGCCGTCGAGAACGTCGCCACCGTCTATGACTTCCACGCCACGATCCTCGACATCCTCGGCCTCAACCACGAGCGCCTGTCCTTCTATCACAACGGCATCGAGCGCCGGCTCACCGATGTTCATGGGCATGTGATCAAGGAGATGCTCGCGTGAGCAGGTGCGCGTTTCGAGAATGAGCGGGATTGACGCGATGGCTGCAAAGGCGGCGAAGTAATCCGCCACGCATGCACATCCACGCGTATTCAATTTATGACCTCGAAGAAACCACTCGTCGGAATCATTGACTGGGCGAAGTCGCCGCTGGGCGATCCCGAATCGGCTGCGGAGCGCACGGTGATCGGTGACGCTGCGGAAGTGCGGCGGTTCCTGTGTTCGAGCGATGCGGATTTCACGGACGAGATCTGCGGTGCGGATGCGTTGATCGTGTGGCACAACACGCCGGTCACCGCCGCGGGCATCGCGCGGCTGCGGAATTGCCGCGCGCTCATCCGCAACGGCGTGGGCTTTGATTCCGTGGACGTCGCCGCTGCGCGCGAGCGGGGCATCGCAGTTTGCAATGTGCCGGACTACGGGACGGAGGAAGTCGCGGATCACGCCATCGCGCTCACGATGGCGCTGTGCCGTCAGCTTTTTCCGCTGGACCAGGAGGCGAAAGCGCTCGGCTGGATCATCCGCGTGGAGCCGAAGCTGCGGCGGTTGCGCGAGCTGACGTTTGGCGTCGTGGGGCTCGGACGCATCGGCACGGCGACTGCGCTGCGCGCGAAGGCGCTCGGCTTTTCGGTCGTCTTCCACGATCCATATCTGCCGAATGGCGCGGACAAGGCCGTGGGTCTCTCGCGTGTGCGCACGCTCGATGAACTGCTCGCGAAAGCAGATGTGCTGTCGCTGCATTGCCCGCTTACCGACGAGACGCGGCACCTGATCGGGGAGCGCGAATTGGGACTGATGAAACGGGACGCGTTTGTCGTGAATACGGCACGCGGCGCAGTGATCAAAAAGACCGCAATTTTGGACGCATTGCGCGAAGGACGCATCGCCGGTGCCGGTCTCGATGTGGTGGAAGACGAGCCTCTGAAAACCGCGGAGGAGGCGTCCGCGCCGAATCTCATCGTGACGTGCCACGCGGCGTTTTGCAGCGTCGAATCGAAGCTGGAGATGCGCGCGACCTCCGCGCGCATCGCGCTCGCAGCAGTGTGCGGCGAGCGACTGGAGAATGTCGTGAACAACGTGGCCTGAACTTCAAACCAAATCCCCCGATCCATGAATCCCATCTCCCCCGAACGTCCCGTCTCGTTTTTGAAAATCAACAATGCCGGGCGGCATCGAATCCGTGTGGCAGCCGCGGCGTTATCCTGCCTTGCGGTGTTCTGGTGATCCTAATTCCGGCGATGGGATGTCGCGCAAAGGCGCAAAGGCGCAAAGAAGAAGCAGATGCAGACAAGCAGGCATTCACCCACCGGGTGAGTGTGAACCAATGCGCATCTCTTTGCGTCTCTGCGCCTTTGCGCGACATCCGCTCCTCCCATCGCCGGATTTAGGGTGATTCGCAGGCGCGGCGAAAATTTCGTCGTGCTACATTCGCGGCGCAAGAAGGCCGCGCTCTACGACGTGAACCGCGGCATGGCCTACGTCGAGCAGGTCGAGGGTGAGAAGGGCCTGCTCGGCCATTTCAAGGACGGTGCGCACATCATCTTCCGCGATCTGAATCTCGACGGCATCCGTCACCTCATCGTCCGCGCCGGTTGCCTCGACACGAAGGGCGCGGAGCTCGAGCTGTGAAAGGATTCGCCGACCGGAGCGCTGCTCGCGATCGGGCTCGCGAGTTTTTGCAGCGACCTCACGCTGCCTGGTGGGGGGGCGCGTGCATGGATGTCGGCGGCAGGCACACGGGCGCTCTTTCCGGCAGCATGAACATGATGGGCAACGCCGGCGGTGCGGTCGCGCCGATGGTCGTGCCGCTCGTGCTGAAGGCCACGCACGACAATTGGAATGTGAATATCGCGCTGTTTGCCATCGCATGCTTCCTCGCTGCCGCGTGCTGGTGGTTTGTGGATTCGGACGAGCGGATGCGTGAGTGAGCACGTGCGCTCTGTCGTTCACCACAGGGTCATCTGCGCGGATGGGACGCGGAAGTGTTCTGCGCTCAGGCCGCGTGCGCCGATGTCGAGCGACTCGTCGTGCGGCGCGAAGCCGGCGCGGCGCGAACTGACTTCGTAAAATTGTCGCAGTTGTTCCGCCGCCGAGCCGGTGCCGGACATGCGTTCGCCGAATTTTCCGCGATGCAGTTCGCCGCCGCGGAATTCACGGATGCGGCCGAGGATTTTTTCCTTCTGGCCGGGGACGTGGCGCGCGAGCCATTCGGTGAAAATCGGCTCCACCGAGAGGGGCAGGCGCACGACGGTGTAGTGTGCGCTCACTGCGCCCGCTTCGCGCGCGGCGGCGAGGAGTGCGGGGATTTCGTGGTCGTTCAGGCCGGGGATGACCGGCGCGGTGAGCACGGAGACGGGGACTCCGGCGGCGGTGAGTTCGCGGATCGCGGCGAGCCTGCGCGACGGCGTGCTGGCGCGGGGTTCGAGTGTTTTTGCGAGGGTGCCGTCGAGCGTGGTGAGGGAGATCGCGACGCTGGCGGCGTGGAATTTTGCGAGTTCGCCGAGCAGGTCGGCGTCTCGGGTGATGAGGTGATTTTTTGTGATCAGCGCGACGGGGTTGCGGAATTCCGCGAAGACTTCGAGGCAGCGCCGCGTGATCTGCATTCGCCGCTCGACGGGCTGGTACACGTCGGTGATGCCGCTCATGGCGACGGTCTGCGGCTCCCAGTTTTTTTTCGAGAGCGCCTCGCGGAGGAGATCCGGCGCGCGGTCTTTGATCAGGATGCGGCTCTCGAATTCGATGCCTGCGCTGAAGCCGAGATACTCATGATAGGGTCGCGCGAAGCAGTACGCGCAGCCGTGCTCGCAGCCGCGGTAGGGCGAGCAGCCGACGCGGAACGGGATGTCCGGCGAGTCGTTCCATGCGAGGATGCCCTGCGTGTCGTCGCGGAAGAATTGCGTGCGGACGGGGAGGGGATTGCCGTCGTCGTCCACGAGCGCGCCGGGCTCGATCTCGATGCGCTGCGCGTCGAAGCGGTTCGGCGTATTGATGCCCGCGCCGCGACCGGGCGGGGCGGGCGGGAGCGAGGAATCGGGTGGGCCGTCGGGCATGGTCAGTGATATGGGGGGCGCAGACGGGAGTTGGGCGCGGCGTGGCGATGCGGAATGCCATTCGCAATTCGAACCGCGCCTGCGGCGGGCGAAACATCCACCGTTCAACATCCAAAGCCGAACCTGCTCGCTTGCACGGGCGGGTGGCGTTTTACCTTCCTGCGAGGGGGCTACGTTGCGAGCGGGAGGAAGACGGTGAAGGTGCTTCCCTGGCCGGGCTTCGTGGTCACGCGGATCGCGCCGTGCACTTCGGTGACGAGCTGCTTCACGCTGCCGAGGCCGAGGCCGGTGCCTTTGCCGGGCGGCTTGGTGGTGAAGGATTCGTTGAAGAGCCGCGTGAGTACTGCGGGGGGGATGCCGGGGCCGTTGTCGCGGACGCTGATGGCGACCATCTCGGCGCCGACGGGGAAACGATCCGAAGTGATGAAGCGCTCCTCCGTGCCGTTCGTGAACCGGGAGAAGTCGAATTTTTCCTGGATGGCCTGCGCGATGATCTGGACGCGGAGCGGGGGCTCGCCGCTCTGGAGGCCGTTGAGCGCGAGGTTCAGGAGGACGCGCAGGAGGTTCGTGCTGGAGATGGCGGCGTGGGTGTGCGCGTCGAGTTCGCTGATGGTGAGCTCGCAGCCCTCGGCGTTGGGATGCCTGCTGAGGAGTTCCTCGAGATCCACGAGCACTTCGTTCACGGCGACGGCTTCTGCGGCATCGCCCTCGCCGGGGTGCAGGATGCCGAGGTAGCGGCGGGAAATTTCGAGGCACCGGACGACCTGCCCATGCACGCGGCCGATGTTGCTCTTCATCTGTTTAAATTCCTCGCCCTCGATCTTCGCGGCGCTGCCGACCTGTTTGTGGATGAGTTCGATGAAGCCGTTGATGACGGTGAGGGGGCTGTTGAGATCGTGCAGGATGTTGCCCGCGGTGTCGCCGGCGCGCACTGCCGGGACGTCGCCCGTCATCTTCGATATCTCGGCCTGCAATTGCGCAAGCCGTGTGTGGGCCGACTTGAGATCCTGGTTGGCTCGGCGCTTGGCGAGCGCGCTCCTCGCGGCGTTGCGCAGCGCGGTGATGTCGAAGGGCTTGTTGAGGTATTCGCGTGCGCCGAGGCGGAGCGCCTGCCGGGCGGTCTCGAGCGTCTCGTAGGCGGTGAGCATGATGACCTCGATGTCCTCGTCAATCTGCTTGAGTTCGCGGAGGACATCCACGCCGTTCATGCCGTGCATGAGGATGTCGAGGATGGCGATATCCACCTTGTTTTCGCGCGCGATCTTCACGGCTTCGGTGCCGTTCGTTGCGAGGAGGACGTCGTATTCGTTTTTGAAGACGACCTTCAGCGAGGTGCGCGGCCCTTCCTCGTCGTCCACGACGAGGAGCACGGGCTTGCGCACAGCCGGGGCCGATGGGCCGTTAGAAACGGTATCCGGCGCTAAGCGAAATGGCATGGCTGTCGAATTCGTAGGTTCCTGCTGCGGGGCCGGTGACGTTGCGCGCGGGGCCGTGCGCGTACTGGTAGGCGAGATCCAGTTCGAACTGGTTCCATTTTTTCCCGAGGCCGAAGCTGAAGATGTGGCGGTTCGAGTCGGGGACGATGGGGTTGAAGGATGCGTTGGGCACGCTGTTTTCGCTGTAGATGTAGCCGGCGCTGGCGGAGAAGCCGTGGTCGAACTGATACGTGGCGCCGAATTCGTAGAAGAAGGACGACTGCCAGTTGAATGCAAGGGGGACATTGCCGGTGGCCTTGTTGAGGGTGACGACATCGAGGCGGTCCCAGTCGGTCCAGTCCGCGTTGAATTCGATGTTCCACCGCGGTGTGGGGCGGAAGCTGTAGCCGAAGACGATGTTCTGCGGGAAGATGATGTTCGTCGTGGCGTTCTCGCGGAGGCTGCCGAGGCCGGGGAGCGTGGTGTTCGCGTGGCCGTCGAACGTCACCTGCGTCTCGCTGCGATACATGATGCCGAAGCTGTGTTTCGGACTCGGCTTCCACATGATGCCGGCGTTTGCGCCGACGGCCCAGCCGGCGCCTTCGAATTCCAGCGAGTCGCCGACGGCGGTGGGGAGGATGCCGATCTTGAGGCCGGTCTTCGCGTAGTTCAAAGTGGGGCCCGCTGCGATGGAGAGCGTGGGGGTGACCTGCCATGACACCACGGGATTGATGCTCGTGTAGGCGATGCTGCCGTGGATGCCGAACTGCCGCAGGGGCCAGTTCTCCGGGTACCAGATGCCGAAGCCGTACGGCGAATACATGCCGAGGCCGAAGGTGAATTTCGAGCCTGGCTTCTTCCATGTCGCATAAAAACTTCCCGCCTCCTGCCAGCGATGGCTGATGTCGAACTGTGCTGCGCCGCCGCCGAGCGTGGCCTTGCTGCCGAGGGTGATGGCGTAGAGGCCCATGCGCAGGCGAAGGCCGCCTTCGCCGTCCTGCTCGGCGGGTACGGCGGTCTTGCCGACTCCGGTGCTGAGCGAGAGCGCGGGAGCGTAGAGCTGCGAGATGCCGGCGGGATTGTAGTAGATCGCCGAGGGGTTGTCGGCGGTGGCGCTGAATGCGTTGCCGCGTGCCGTGGCGCGCGCATCCTGATCCGCGAGGCGGATTCCGAGTGCGAATGAGACGGTGGGGCAGAGTGCTGCGATGGCGCAGGCGAGTGCGAAGGGTTGGGCGGATTTCATGGTTGGGGCAGAAGTGAGATAGCAAATGCCCTGCCTGCCGCTCAAGGAAAGTTCAGCGACGTGCTGTTTTATTTTATCAGCAGCCAATTTGGCGTTGAGCGTCGGGCGTTTGGTTCGCGCTCTTCGTAGCAGCGATGGTGAAAGCGCGGGCTGATCCGTGCATCGGGAATGGAAAGGGTGCCCGCACTTTCCCAAGCGTGGCCACGGATCGCGGTCGCCGCGCATGACGGCGAATTTATTTAATTTTTCCAAGCAATCGCGACGTCGGTGGATCAAGATGGGAACTTATGAAGCTACTGCTCATCGAAGACGAATCGAAGATTGCGAACCTGCTGAAGAAGGGGCTCCAGGAGCAGGGATTCACGGTGGACATCAGTGGCGACGGCGAGGACGGACTCGAGCGCGCGACGAAGACGCCCTACGACGCGATCGTCATAGACATCATGCTCCCGAAGCGCGACGGCCTCAGCGTGCTGAAGATGCTGCGCACGCGCAAGGTGACGGCCCCGGTGATGATCATCACGGCGCGCGGCGATGTGAACGAGCGCGTCGAGGGCCTGAACCTGGGCGCGGATGACTACATGGCGAAACCATTTTCCATGGACGAGGTGGTCGCGCGGATCCGTGCGCTCGTGCGGCGCGTGACCGGCGAGACGATCACGCTCTACAAGGTCGGCGACCTGGTGATGAATCTCGTGACGCGCGAAGTCTCGCGCGGGAGCCGTAAGATCAAACTCACTGCGCGCGAATTCCGGCTGCTCGAGCATCTCATGCGGCTGCCGGGCCAGGTGGTCACGCGCACGCAGCTCATCGAGCGCGTGTGGGAATACCACTTTGATCCCGGCACGAATCTTGTGGACGTGTACATCCAGCGGCTGCGGCGGAAGATTGACGACGGCGAGGATGTGAAGCTCATCCAGACGGTGCGTGGCGTCGGATATTGTGTGCGTGCGGAGTAGGCGATGAAGAACTGGCCGCTGAGGACGCGACTGGTCTTGTGGACGGTCCTGGTCGGCGGATTTTCCGTGGCGATCTTCGGGCTGATCGCCGTCGAGTCGCTGAAGTCGAAGATGCGCCAGCAGCTCGATTCAACGCTGCGCAGCGAGGCGGAGAGCTTCTTTGAGGGCGCCGAAAAACTCGGGCACGCGGTGGACTGGGGCGACCCGGCCGACGTGGCGCGGCTCTTCACAAAGGTCGTGAGCCTTTACAGCTTCGAGATCGAGCAGCCGCTGGGAAAAAATGTGTACCGCTCGCGTGCGCTCGGCAACAACACGCTGCCCGCGGGGCCCGAGGGCGTCGCATTCACCGCCGCGATCAGCGCGGAGGACACCGCGCGAATCCTGCAAAGCACGAAGGGCGGCCTCCGGGTGCGCGTGGCGGTGGACATCGCGCCGTTCGCGCAGTGGGAAAGGAGCATGTGGTGGACCTACGCGTTCATCCTCCCGCTGGCGCTCGCCTTCCTCGTTGGCGGCGCGCGCTGGCTCTACGGCAAGGCGCTGAAGCCGGTGGATGACATCGTGGACGCGGCGGAGCACATCACCGCCGAGCGCCTCGATCAGCGGCTCCCGGTCACCGGCAGCCAGGATGAGATCGGGCACCTCACCGCCGTGCTGAACCGGATGATTGACCGGCTCCAGCGCAGTTTCGAGCAGGCGCGGCGCTTCAGCGCGGACGCCTCGCACGAACTCAAGACGCCGCTCACGATCATCCGCGGCGAACTCGAGATCGCGCTGCGCTCCGGCGAGCTCCCGCACGGCGTCGAGCGCACGATGCTGGACGTGCTCGATGAGACTGGCCGGCTCGTTCACATCGTCGAGGGCCTGCTGCTTCTCTCGCAGGCGGACGCGGGGAAATTCCCCGTCGGCACCGAGGTCGTCGCGCTGAGCGGGCTGATCGAGGAACTTACCGAGGACATCGAGATTCTCGGCAACCGGCTGGAGATCGGCGTCGAGCTCAGCCTCGCACGCGGTGTGCGCGTGAAAGGCAGCCCGCAGTTCCTCCGCCAGCTCATGATGAATCTTTTCGACAACGCGATCAAATACAACCGACAAGCCGGCACGATCCGCTGTCAGCTCACCACGGCCGGCGGAATGGCCGTATTCCGGATTGCAAATACCGGCGCGGAAATTCCCGAGGCGGATCGCGGGCGCATTTTCGATCGGTTCTTCCGCGTGGAATCCTCGCGCGCGCGCAGCGGGCTCGGCGGCGGCGGGCAGGGCCTCGGCCTGAGCATCGCGCGTGAGATCGTGCGGGCGCACGGCGGCACGCTCACGATCGAGCCGTCGGAGGCCGGGTGGGTGGTGTTCCAGTTCACCATCCCGCTCTGTGAATCCGGAGGCGAAGCTGTTAAGAAATTAACATCACCGGCGGCGGAGGCAAAGTAGGCGGGGTTTGCAACGTCGGGCGGGCGGGCGCAGCAGGTCGGCGGGGTGGGCTCGCTTTTTGCGCGCACACATTCTGCATCGGCCATCCCGCCGCCTGCGCCCATCCCGCCGCGCGAGGTTGCAACCCCCGCCTACTTTCCTTGCGGCTTCTTTGGGCCGCAGTCGCAGCCGCCTCCGCAGTCCTTTTTTTTCCGTGCGCGGAGGATCAGGTAGAGCAGCGCGGCGATGACCGCGACGGCTGCGAGGATTTGCTGGGTGGTCGCATTCATCGGAAGCCGAGCAGGTGCCCGCCCTGATAGACGACGAACGCCGCGATCCACGCGAGCGCGGTCATGTAGCCGATTTGGAAAAGCGGCCAGCGCCATGAGTTTGTCTCGCGCCGCACGATCGCGACGGTGCTGAGGCACTGCATCGCGAGCACGTAGAAGACCATGATCGAGAGGCACGTGAGCGGCGTGAAGACGGGCGTGCCGTCCGCGCGCCGCTCGTCGCGCATCTGCGTGCGCAGGTCTTCGTTTTCCGCCTTGGCGTCCTCGATGTCGTAAATCTGGCCCATCGTGCTCACGAAAACTTCGCGTGCTGCGAATGATGCCACAAGGCCGATCCCGATTTTCCAATCGTAGCCGAGCGGCGCAATCGCGGGCTCGATCGCGTGGCCCATGCGCCCGCCGATGCTGTGCGAGAGGATTTCCGACGGCGTCGGCTCGGGCGTCGTGGGTTTCGGATAATGCAGCAGTGCCCAGAGGACGATGCTGAGCGCGAGGATCACCGTGCCCGCGCGGCGGATGAAAATCACGGCGCGCTCCCACATGCGCTGCACGATTCCGCGCACGACGGGCGCGCGGTAGGGCGGCAGCTCCAGCAGCAGCATGGGCGTCTCACCGCGCAGGATCGTCTTTTTGAAAAGCCCCGCCATCACGAACGCGGCGACGATGCCGATCAGGTACATGCACAGCATCACGCCCGCCTTGCTCCAGACGTTCGACGCGGGCATGAGCAGCGCGATCATCACGGCGTACACGGGCAGCCGCGCGGAGCACGACATGAGCGGTGCGACGAGGATCGTGACGAAGCGGTCGTTGCGATTTTCAATCGTGCGCGTGGCCATGATGCCGGGGATCGCGCAGGCGAACGAACTGAGCAGCGGCACGAATGATTTCCCGTGCAGCCCGACGCGCGACATCATGCGATCCATGATGAACGCCGCGCGCGCCATGTAGCCGCTGTCCTCGAGCAGCCCGAGAAAGAAGAAGAGGATCAGAATCTGCGGGAGGAAGATCACGACATTGCCGACGCCGCCGATCACGCCGTCCACGATGAGGCTGCGGAGATCTCCGGCGTCCATGTGCGCGCGGACGAGGTTCGCGAGCCAGTCTTTGCCGCCGGTGATCCAGTCCATCGGCCATTTTGCGACGACGAAAATGCACGCGAACATCAGCGACATCATGCCGATGAATGCGAGCCAGCCCCACAGCTTGTGCGTGAGGATCTGGTCCACATGATCGCTGAATGTGAGCCCGTGCGAATCCTCGCCCTGCCGGTGAATGCACGATGCGCAGACTTCCGAGACCCATGCGTAGCGCGCATCCACCGGCGCGGCGATCGGATCGAGTCCGCTGAGCTTCAGCCGTTCGCGCGCGGTGTGGATTTCCGCGAGCAGCGCGGTGTCGCCTTTTAACTCGGCGGCGAGGCGATCATCTTCGAGCGAAAGCAGCAGCATGGCCTCCGCGCGCACGCTGCCGGCGTGGCCCTTGAGTCTGCGCGACAGCGCGGCGACCTCGCGTTCGAGGACGATGGGGAACTGCGCCTTTTGATCCGAAGTTTGCAGCGTTGCGCGTGAGAGCGCCTGCTTCAGTTCGATCAGTCCCTGCCCGCGGCTTGCAACCATCGGGATCACCGGCACGCCGAGGCTGTTTTTCAGCGCGAGAAGATCGATCACGAGCCCGCGCTTTTCGGCCACGTCCACCATGTTCAGCGCGACGATGACGGGGATTCCCAGCTCAAGGAATTGCGCGACGAGGTAGAGGTGACGATCGAGGTTCGACGCATCGAGCACCGCGATGATCGCATCCGGACGCGGCGTGCCGGGCACGCGGCCGAGCAGCACGTCGCGCGACACCGCCTCGTCCGGCGAACGCACCTGCAGGCTGTAGCTGCCGGGCAGATCGAGCAGTTCCATCGCCTCGCCGTGGCTGCCGAAAAACCGCCCCGTCTTTTTTTCCACGGTCACGCCGGGATAGTTGCCGACCTTTTGCCGCAGGCCGGTGAGCGCGTTGAAAATGGTGCTCTTGCCGGTGTTCGGATTGCCGGCGATGGCGATGCGCCGGAAGACTGGTGCGGGCTCGGACATGGCTCAGATACGCTGCACGCGGATGGCTGCGGCCTCCGTCTTGCGCAGCGAGATGTGCGCGCCGCGGACTTTGAATTCCATCGGATCGCCCATCGGCGCGAACCGCACGACTTCGATCACTGTGCCGATGGTGAATCCCATTTCCATCACGCGCCCGCGCATCGAGCCCGGCACGTCAATCGCGGTCACTTTTCCGCGCTGTCCCGGCTGGAGTCCGCTCAGCGGCTCCGGTTCGTTTTGGGGCACGGCGTTCGGCGCGTCATCACCCATGGCCCGCTTAGGCTGCAAGACGCTCGACTTCGACGTGGTCGCAAAGCTCGCGGCCCAGCGCCAAGCGCGTGCCCATGAGCAGGCAGATGACCGCCGCGCCGTCCGCGATTTTCCGCACGACGACGTGATCGCGGAAGCCCAGTTCGCGTAGCCGGGCGCAGTGCGGGCAGTCCGGGCATATCTGCCGGACGCGCAGCTTCTCGCCGCATTTCGCGGTCGAAAGTGTCAGCTTGGAGACGACTGGGAGCATCGGTATGGGATTTATTACTGCGGATGAGATTCGGTCGCAAGAGGAATTGCGATTGAGTCGCAATTGCTTCTGAACAGAGGAAAAGACCCGCCAGTGCGCACGGCCTTAGACACTTTGAGGCTGCAGTTTTTTGAAAATGACGGGCCGTTCATCGCATTGGAAAGCAGTGTTGATTTCGACTTCTAAGTCCCAGGGGCAGGCTCTCGGCAGTGCCTTCATCCGGTCACTTTTTCCCGGCCGCCGCCGTCAGCGCCGCCGCGGAGATCTCGTCACCGACCCACTCCCAGCCGCCGCCAGCCGTATTGAAAACGGCGACGCACGCGATCTTCGGGCTCGCGTGGAAGACGCCGAAGAGGCCGCCCATTTGCCCGCAGTGGCAGACCGCCTTGCCGCCGATGCGCGGCATTTCCGTCATCCACATGCCGCCCGCGTACGAGCCGCCGGACGGCGGAGTCTGCAAACGATTGCGCGTCTCCGCAGTCACGAGCTTCGGCTCGCCGGACGAAACCCACGCGGCGAAGTGCGCAAAATCCGAGAACGAAACGTGGACGCTTCCCGCAGGCGCGAGCGCGGGCGGGAACTGGTTTTCCGGCACGGGCTCCGCAGGCGTGAGTTTTTCACCCTCGCCGCGGTAATGCCCCCACGGCTGGTCAATTTTCCCCAGCGTCGCCGGCGCGCCGAAGCCCGCGGTCTTCAGTCCGAGGGGTGCGAAAATTTTAACACCCATCAGCTCCTCGTATCCCGAGTCCGCCGCCCGCTCGATGATCGCGCCGAGCAGTCCGTAGCCGGAATTGCTGTATGAATACGTCCCGACCGGATCCGCGAACGGACGCGCGAGCACCGTCTTCGCAAAAGTCGCGCGCTGCTCGCGCGGCGAATTGCAGCAGCGGGTGCGCCGATCGAGCGGGGAAGGGGAAGTGAAATCACGGGCGCGGAGCGTGTTCGCGGTGCGACGGGCGGACACGGGCAAAGGCCATCCGCGGCGCGCTTGACTTCCCTCCGCACCTCCGCGCCAATCCGCGCCCCATGAAACTCCTCCTCACCCTCGCATTTTTCGCGGCGTCGCTCCCGCTCACCGCCGCCGATCCGCTGCCGGCCAATCTCAAGCAGGGCAGCTTCGTCATCGGCTGCCAAGCATGGACGTTCAACCGCTTCTCCGTCTTCGAGGCCATCGAAAAGACCGCAGCCACCGGAGCAAAGACGATCGAATTTTTTCCCGGCCAGAAACTGTCCGCCGAGCAGAAGGACGCGAAGTTCAGTCACGACGCCACGCCCGAAGTGTGGGCGCAGGTGAAGGCGAAGCTCAAGGAGCACGGCATCACGCCAGTCGCGTACGGCGTCGTCGGCCTGTCGAAGGAAGAGGCTGCGTCGCGCAAGGTTTTTGAGTTCGCAAAGTTCTTCGGCATCCGCGTGATCAACACCGAGTCCGTGGACGCGATTGATACCTTCGAGAAGCTCGTGAAGGAATACGACATCAAGGTCGGCTTCCACGATCATCCCAAGCGCGAGAAGAACCCCGAATACCGCATGTGGGATCCGAACTACATCCTCGAAGTCTGCAAGGGCCGCGACGCGCGCATCGGCTCCTGCGCCGACACCGGCCACTGGGTCCGCAGCGGCCTGAAGCCCGTGGATGCGCTCCGCATTTTGAAGGGCCGCATCATGAGCAGCCACCTCAAGGATCTCGATGTAGCGCCGAACGGCCACGACGTGGTGTATGGCACCGGCGTGAGCGACGTGAAAGGCATCCTCGACGAATTCGCCGCGCAGGGCTTCACCGGCCCGATCTCGATCGAGTACGAATACAAGCAGGAGGACAACCTCGCCGAAGCGAAGCAGTGCATCGAGTTCGTCCGCGGCTACACGCCGAAGAAGTAACGGGAAAAATCTGTCGCTTTTCACCCGCGCGGTCCCTGTGAAAAATCGCGGGGGCCGCGCGTGCGTTTTTTAGGCCGTCCGCCGCCTGAGTGCTGTCTGATGTTCCGGGGCCGTGCCCGAACCGCCGCCCGCGACCCTCGCCAAATGCGCTGCGTTCATGCAGCCTCGCGCGATGCCGAATCACACCCGCCTGCTCACCCGCGCGATCAGCTTCGCGTCCGCGCTTGTGCTCGTGGTCGGCATCATCGCCGCCGCGCTGCTTGCCCTTCCGTATCGCTGGGATTGGAAGCCGGTATGGGAATACCGGCGGCTTCTTGCCGACGGCTGGCTCGCCACGCTCGGCATCTCCGCGATTGCGCTGCCGCTGAGCTGCGTGCTCGGGCTGCTGTTCGCGCTCGCGCGGCGTTCGGCGTTTCTGCCGCTGCGATATTTTTCCCGCATCTACGTCGAACTCACGCGCGGCGCACCGCTGCTCGTGCAGATTTACCTTTATTTTTACGTCTTCGCGAACGCGCTCCATGTGCACGGCCGCTACGTCGTCGGGCCGCTCATCCTTGCGGCGTTCACCGGCGCGTACATCAGCGAAATCATCCGGGCGGGCATCGAGGGTATCGGCAAGTCGCAGCTCGAAACGGCGCGGGCCATCGGCCTCACCACGCGGCAGACCTATCGTTTCGTGATTTTTCCGCAGGCGATCCGGCAGATTCTTCCCGCGCTCGCCGGGCAGTTCGTGTCGCTCGTGAAGGACTCGTCGCTGCTCTCCGTCATCGCCGTCGCCGAGCTTGCGAATGCCGCTAGCAATGTGAATTCAAACACGCTCAAGCCGTTCGAGAGCTACCTGCCGCTCGCGCTCGGCTACCTCGTCATCACGCTGCCGATTTCGCTCTGGACGCAGTCGCTTGAGCAGCGTGCGAAATTCGACACCTGAGCGATGAAATTTGAACCGCAGATGAACGCGGATGAAGAGGCAATGATTTCGCCGCTGAAGCATCCTTGCCGTCATCCGGCATCCTTCTTCGCGCATCCGTCTTTCCATTTTCCATCTGCGGAAATCTGCGTTCATCTGCGGTTTCCAAGAATGAATCGCCTTCACTGACCGATGCTCATCGCCTTCAACAAACCATTCGGCGTCCTCAGCCAGTTCACCGACGACGGCTCGAAGCACCGCACGCTCGCGGCGTTTCAGTTTCCGAAGCACGCGTATCCGCTCGGCCGTCTCGATGCGGACAGCGAGGGCCTCCTGCTCCTCAGCGACGAGCCATTTCTGAACAAGAAACTCCTTGCGCCCGAGAACGCGCACAGCCGCACGTACTGGGCGCAGGTCGAGCGCATCCCCACGCGCGAATCGCTCGATGAAATGCAGCGCGGCCTCGTGATCGGCGAGCATCGCACGCTTCCATGCCGGGCGTGGATGCTCTCTCCACAGCCCTTTGTGCCGCCGCGCGATCCGCCGATCCGATTCCGCAAGAATGTCCCCGACTGCTGGATCGCGCTCTCGCTCATCGAGGGAAAAAATCACCAGGTCCGCCGCATGACCGCGGCCATCGGCCACCCGACGCTGCGGCTCATGCGCGTGCAGATCGGCGAACTCGAACTCAACGGCCTTGCACCCGGCCAGTGGCGCGAACTCGGCCCCGGCGAGCGTGCGCGCGTCTTCGCAGGCCGCCCGCGATCGGATTCCGCACGCGTCAGCCGAGCTTGAGTTCGAGCTGGTTTTCCTGTGCGAGCGCCCACGCCTCGATTCCGCGGCGGCGCAGATCCGCCGCGAATTCCGCGGCGAAGCCATGCACGGTGAGCACACGCTTCGGCTGTACGAGTTCGACGTAGCGCAGCAGTTCGTCGTAGTCCGCGTGATCGCTGAGCGGGAACGCCTCCTCGCAGCGAGAGCGGTATTTCGCGCCGGGGTCGAGCGCCCAGCCGGTGAGGATCGCCGTGCGTCGCGCGACGATCTTTTCGAGTTCCGCGGAGTTCGCCGCATTCGGCGGAAAGACGACCACATGGCCTTTCGCCGACGCTGCACGGAAGCGCACGCTGCCGTCCGGAAATTCCGCGCACAGTTCGCGATGGATCTCCGTCATTTTCCAGACGGATTCGTGGAGCATCGGCGTGAGTCCCGCACCGAGCACGATGCGTATGATCTCCTGCGCCTTGCCGAGCGAGTAGCCGAGCAGCACGGGCACTGCACCGGCGTCGAGGGTCTCGCGGCAGAAATTCACGATGCGCGCGGCGATCTCGGCGCGCGGCGGCATGACGTACCGCGGCAGGCCGAAGGTCGTCTCCATCACGAGCGTGTCCGCGCGACGCCACTCGCAGCGCTCGGCGGTGAGGCCCGGCGCGAGCTTGAAGTCACCCGTGTAGAGCAGCGATCCTGCGTCCGTTTCAAAAAAGATCTGCGCCGATCCGAGGATGTGCCCCGCGGGCAGCAGCGTCGCGCGCCCGGTGGCGAATTCACGCGTCTCGCCGAATGCCGCGATGTGCTCGGTGCGATTGCCGCCGAGCCGCTCGCGCATGAAGCGCGCGGTCGCCGCAGTCATCAGCACTTCGCGATGCCTCGCGAGGTGATCGCTGTGCGCGTGCGAGACGAATGCGAGCGGCTTCGCGCGATGCGGATCGAGCCACAGCCCGTGTTCCGGAAGGTGCAGTCCGCGTTGATGGAGGATCGTGATCAAGCGGCGTACTCTCGCCGCCTTCCATGCTCGCGTGCAAACAGATCGCGGAATGAAGCGCGCGCTTCTACTGGTCTGTCAGTCGTGAATTGATGGCTCTTGGACGAAGTTCTCAGTGCTCAGTTCTCAGTGCTCGGAACGGATTCGCGGAGCGTTCCTCACTGAGAACTGAGAACTGAGAACTTTCAGACGCCATCGTTTCACGCCTGATCGCGCACTACTTTGCGTCCTCCACGCTCAGCAGCAGGAACTGCCCCATGATCTTCCCCGCGACGGGGTCGCCGGAAAATGCCTTCAGGATTTCGTCGAGGTTTTCCACGTCGAGCATTTGGTCATTTTCATCCAGCAGCATGCCGAATTCGTAGCGCTTGCCGACGATGAATCGCTGCTTGAGCGCGATCGCATCCTCGCCATGCGCGGGAGGCATCGGGAGGAAAATGAGGGCGAGCAGCGGGAGGAGAAAGGAGGGGAGTTTCATGGTGTGCGGACGCTGGCAGGAAAAGTGGGGCGAGCAGTATCGAAAGGTGCGATGAAGCGCGTGTGCGGGGATCGGCGCTCCGCGTGGCGCAGGTTGGCGTTCGTGAAATGCATGGAGCGTGCGTGCCCGCGCTCTCACAAGCGCGGCTACGGTCACGATTGGCCGCAGTATTTGAAGAGGAACATCTCGGCGTGGCCGTCGCGCAGGTAGAAGCGGATCGCGCCGTCGTGACCGATGAGGTCCGTCTTCACCGCGCAACTCGCACGACGGCTGTGGATCTGGTGCAGGCCTAGGTGAGGGTCGTGGTAGATTTCGCCCCAAGCCTCGATGCGAAGTGCGGCGCGTGCCTTTGACATGAGCAAGTCGGCGAGCGAGTCGTGCTCGTAGTGCTCCCAGCGCGGGTGGAACTGCGCCTCGACGGTCGCGTAGTCTAGGCCCATCGCCTCCTCGATGAACGGTTCGGGCATCCCGGCGTAGCTGGTCTTCACGATGGCGACGCGCACGGTCGGGTCGAAGCCTTCCCGGCGGTTCAGCCGCGAGAGCGTGTTCACGGAAAGCAGCACTGTGCCACACGGCGGGACATCCAGCGTGATCCACACGTGGTCCACGCGGTCCGGTGTGCTCGCGACTTCCATCTCTGCCTTGGCGACCGTGCCGACGACGTGTGCGTACATCGGGCCTCCGCTGGCGAAAATCTGGCAGACCCAGTCCTCGCGGGTGCGGCTGCGGTGCGGCTGGTGATTTGGCATGGTGTGGGGAGTGATGCGGACACTCTTGTCCGCATGATTCAAATGCGAAAGCGCCGCGTAGCGGACAGGAGTGTCCGCATTACGAATCCCGCTTCGTGCCGGTCACGCTGCGCCCGCTTCGACCCTTCACGGCCTTCTTCGGCTTCTTTTTGTCGAGGTCCGTGCGGTGCTCGATCTTTGCGACGCGGCCATGCTTGAAATACATCTCGCGCACTTTCTCCAACATCGCGTCGCGGCGGTCGTAGAGGCGCTTGAGCTTGCGCGGCTTCGCCTTCGTGAGCGCGTAGGCGGTGATGATGGGCAGCGTGATCGTCGAATCCGCGTAGCACACCACGCAGTCGGGGAGATTGTCCGGATCGATCTTGCCCCAGCTCACCGCCTCGGCGGGCGTCGCGCCGCTCAGGCCGCCGGTGTCTGGGCGGGCGTCGGTGCATTGCAGGAAGTAATCGTGCCCGCGCTCCTCGATGCCCATGACCTCCTGGATCTGCGGCTCGGTCTGCAGCATGAAATTTTTCGGCGACCCGCCGCCGAGGATGAAGACCGACGACTTCTCTCCCGACGATTTCGCCGCATACACGATCGCCGCCGTCTGGTTCACGTCGCGGTTCACATCCATGAGCAGCTTCGAGTCGCGCAGCGCCATCGCGGCGACGTTCATGCCGATGCTGCTGTCGCCGGGGCTGCTGGTGAAAATCGGCACGCCATAGTGATACGCCGCGCTGAGCACGCTCGTCTCCTTGATGCCTAGTTTCTTCTCCCGAGCCGCGACGTATTTTCCGAGCAGGTAGTGAAACTCATCCGTCGCCATCGTGCGCTGAAACTCCGCGCCCTGGATCACCTCGCGCACAAACGCATCGGTATCCAGCAGCACGTCGTAGTCGAACAGCACGTCGTAAATCCGGATGATGCCCTCCTTGCGCAGCGTCACGTCATCCAGGAACGGCGAGCCCGCATACATCTCCATGCCGAGCCCGTAGTGCATGTCGTGGTAGAGATTCGCGCCCGTCGAGATGATCCAGTCCACGAAGCCCGCCTTCATCAGCGGGATGATCGCCGCCTTGCCCAAGCCCGCGGGCGTGAGCGCGCCGGTGAGCGACATGCCCACGGTGCCGTTGCCCGCGACCATCTTCTGCGTGAAAAGTCGGCACGCCTCGGCGAGCCGCCCGCCGTTGTAGGCCTTGAAGGAATCATCCACGAGATCGGTGACCGTCCAGCCTTTGCCGATCGAGGTTGGGAGAAGACGCGGAAATTTTTTGTTCAGAGACATCGCCGTGCCGTGTAGGGCGCACGCGCACGCGGGTCAATCGCGCGTGCGGTGTGCTGCTTTGTTCAACGTTGAAAATTAAGCGTTGAACGTTGGAAGTTTGGCCCCGCGCAGCGGCGCAGTGATGCCTGGACGCGCATGCAAATTCGGACGGCGCCTGCGGCGGGCTTAACGTTGAACGTCCAACGTCCAACGCTCAACATTGAACGGAGAATATGCCGCATGGATCGAACCATGGATCACGCGGGTGCAATGACGAACAGGGCGCGGGTTGCGCCCAATGGCGCGCGATGCCGCGCGCACACCGCTACGAAGTCAACCGCAATTCTCAGCGCGAGAAATCACCGCGCCGAAATCAGCGTTTCCGTTAGGAAGTCCTGCGGGTCGGGAGGGGAGCCTTCGGCTTTTCCTTCTTCGGCTTCTTGGTTTCTTTTTTGTGACTGTTGTTGCCTTTGGCCATAATGAGTTCCGGTTGAGTGTTGCCCATTTCCTACACCGCATTCACGGGGGATTACAACAGAAGACGTTGGCGGTTTTCCGTTCCGCTTCCGATGTGGCGGACTTGGTCGGACTGTCCGGGTCAGGCCAACAGCGTGACTCGGAATGAATCACGGATAGCCTGAGCGTCTCTCCGCGACGCCTCACCGCGCGTTCCGATAAATCTTCACGTTCTTCGTCCCGCGCCCGGATGCGACGATGTCGAGCTTCCCGTCGCCATCCACATCCGCGATCGCGAGGCCGTAGCCGATCTCGATTTTCGGATCGAGATCCTACGCGGTGAATTTTGGCTCCGGAGGTGCGACGAATGACATGGTGGCAGTGAGGGCGCGGGCGAGGGGGATCGTCTTCATGCCAGCGATGATGCCGCGTGCGGGACGAATGCCAATCGGTGTGTGCGCGCGGAAATGAAGAATGACTGATGACGGATCATTCCTTCGTAGCCGCGCTTGTCAAAGCGCGGGCACGCATTGCATTCACGCGGAAAGTTCAGCCCGCGCTTTCACAAGCGCGGCTACGGACATCGCGCTTCACCTCGTCCCAGATCACATCGAGTTCCGCGAGGGACATCTTTTCGAGCGACAGATTTCTTTCGCCCGCGATGGCTTCGACTTTCCGGAAGCGCGAGGAGAATTTGTCCGTCGCCTTTTGCAGTGCGACTTCGCCATCCACCTTCAGCTTTCGCGCGAGGTTTACGACGGAAAACAGCAGGTCGCCGATTTCATCCTCCACCTTCTCCGGGTCGGCGAGCACGGCCTCGACCTCGGCGAGTTCCTCGCGGATTTTTGCAATCACGGGCGGCAGTTCGCTCCAGTCGAAGCCGATCTTCGCGGCGCGCTTCTGGATTTTTTCCGCGCGTAAAAGTCCGGGCAATCCTTCGCTGATTCCGTCCAACAGCGACTCGTGCCTCACGCCCTTTTCCTCGCGTTTGATCTGCTCCCATCGTGTGAGCACCTCGGCGGAGTCCGCGGCATTTTCGGAGCCGAAGACGTGCGGGTGCCGGCGCACAAGCTTCTCGACGATGCCCGTGGCCACGGCATCGAAATCCCAGCCGCCGCGCTCGCGCGACATCTGCGCGTGGAAGACGACTTGCAGCAGCAGGTCGCCGAGTTCCTCGCGGAGATTGGCATCATCGCCCGCGGAGATCGCGGCTGCGACCTCGTAGGCTTCCTCGATCACGCTGGCGCGCAGCGTCGCGTGCGACTGCTCGCGGTCCCACGGGCAGCCGTCCGGCGCGCGCAGGCGGGCCATGATTCGGAGCAACTGATCGAGCGGAGAAAATTGCGGATCGAGCGCGTCGGCTGCGGTCTGCGGGAGTGCGGTGGACATGAGTGGGGACAATGACGAATGACGGATGAAAGGGAAAGTTCTCAGTGCCCAGTGCCCAGTGCTCAGATTCAAATTGCGTGACCGATGCGCTCTGAGAACTGAGCACTGAGAACTGAGAACTGAGCACTGAGCACTGAGCACTGAGAACTGAGCACTGAGAACTGAGAACTGAGAACTGAGAACTGAGAACTGAGAGCCGAGCACTGCGGACCAACCCACAGGGTGGATCCGCTCGCCGCCACTCTAAATCTTCCAATTCCGCCGCGGGCCGAAGTCGGTGAATTCGCCGCGCAGATGCACCGCGGCCCAGCAGGAGATGCCGAGCACGATGCTGAGCGTGGAGAAAAGGAAAAACGCCACGAGCCAGCCGGGGAACGCATTGCTGACGCTGAGTGCGTGGTAAAATGAACGCCAGTCGGTGATCCGCGGCTGCGCGTGGAGGAAGATCTTTGTGATCCACGCGACGAGGATGATGATGAAGATGAAGACGTAGTTTCGCTTCAGCCTCCGTCCGAGCGCCTCGAACCTCGAAATCTTGAAGCCTGGCATGAGCAGATCCTCGGCGAGAAGCTTGCGCCAGTCGCCCTCGAGCATCGGCGCGTGCTGCATGACGACCGGCACGAGGAAGTGCGCCTCGAGCATCCGCACACGCGCGCGGAACGCATCGTAGAAGCGGTAGCGCCGCGCCTCGATCCAGAGCATGATTCCGACGACTGCGACGTTGAACAGGAAGATGATGTGAGGGACCCGCTCGATGGAAAATGCGACGGTGAAAATCGTGGAGGTCGTGGTGATGGCCCAGTTCGTCGTGTTATCCAGCCGCGCGCGCCACGCCATGATGCGCCCGACTTCGCCGCGGTAAAAATGCGACATCGCCGTGACGTAATGGCCGTCGGAGGGTGGCGGGTGTTGCTCGCTCATGGCGTTGATTTTCATTCCATGCGCCCGCGCTTGCGAGTGAAAAAGTTCCGATGGCTGGCGCGCGGCTACTTCCCGTCGAGCGGACGCCACACGACTTCCTTCACGACATTCAGCGGGAAATCGAGGAGCTGGCCGTCGAGCGTCTTGCACTTCACGCGGTCGTCGGAGATGTGGAGGTCGTTCACCGAGAGCAGGCCGCGATCATGGAAGCGCAGGCGCGGGAAGTGTTCGGCGGACGGGCGCTCAGGGCCAGGGAAGCGGATCCATGCGACGCGTTTGCCGGGCAGTTCGATCGGCCCGGCCTCGGAGTCCACGGTGACGAGATCGGCGGTGATTTTCTGGATTCTGCCGGTAAAATCGTCGCCGTTTGCGAGGAAGACATTGGGCGCTGTTTCTCCCGTGTCCTTTTTCTCCGTGCCGGTTTCGGCCTCCTTTTTCGGTTCCGCGTCATCGGACGGCTTGTCCTTTTCCGCGGACGGCTTGTCCTTTTCCGCAGCTACGGGCGCTGCGGCCAGCGATGCCGTCGTGCCGCTCCACGGCGCGAGCCACAGGCTTGCCACGCGGCCGTTCACGTTCCCCTTCGTGGTGCTGTATGCCGTCGAGAGCGAGAAGCCGCACGCGTCGAGCGCCTCTTTCGCCTCGGACGCCTTGAATGCGATCTTCCCGACCTCCTTCCCCTCCATGATCACGCGGAATGTCTTTGCGGAGCGGTCCATCACGAGCGAGACGCGGACACTGCTGCTCTCGCCGGCGTTTTTCTTTTCAATCTGGAGATTCTTCGGCGCGCCGATGCGGTTCGCCCGCGTGAAGCCGGGATTGTAAGACACGTAGAGCAGCCTGCCGCTCGAGGTGATCGAGAAGGTGGGCTCCTGCTTGGAATTGTAGATCTGCGCGCTGAACGAGCGCGACTGAGCGTGCGCTAAGACCTCGAAATGGATCGCATACGAGCCCTCGGACGCGGGCCATTTCTTCGAGAGTATCTGCTGTCCGTCGCTCGTGCCGGACGGCGTGAAGCTGCCGTCGTGGTACGTCCACGGGCGTCCCGCTTTCGCCGCACTGGCGCGGGAGGCGAAGCCTGTGCTGAACATCGCGTTCGCCCCGCGGTCTGTATTCCAGGCGTCGATCCCCGAGTTAGGGCCGGTCGCCCCGTCCGCGAGCGTGCCGACGACGACGGGATTCAGGTAAACGGCGCGCAGTTCGGACACCGGGAAGTTCAGAGCGGGCGCGAGATCGCTTTTCATCACGAGTTGCTTTCCATCGAGCGAGACGACCTCGCCCTGCAGCCAGTCGCCGTTCGCGAGCTTCAGCGCGTTGTCGCCCTTGAGCGGCGCGGTCTTCCGTCCGCCGTCGGTGCTGCGGAAGACGACGCCCGCGATTTTTGCGGAGGGAAATTCGAGCGGCGTTTTCGATGCCGAGATTTTCCAGTTCACGCCCTTGTCCGCAAGAGGGAGCACCGCCCTGCCGGTGAACTGCGTCCCGTCGCTGAGCGTGAGCACGTCGAGATTCTTCGACTTCACGTCGGCCTGTCC
>Ga0194061_1000384_pt1 | contig 27114 bp, 36 predicted proteins | sample SepL2221m_MetaG_FD_163423 | JGI IMG/M metagenome (GOLD analysis project Ga0194061, IMG submission 163423) | Anoxic zone freshwater microbial communities from boreal shield lake in IISD Experimental Lakes Area, Ontario, Canada - Sep2016-L224-21m | ecosystem: Environmental > Aquatic > Freshwater >... | reverse complement strand
CTTTTTCTTTGGCATCACTCCCATCTATACAGGAAACTACTTAGTACCAGCTAATTCTTTTCGCGTATTACCATCACTCCATGAGTGACTTAGCACTAGAGGCTGCCATCAAGCTGGAGGCGGCGCGCGGCCTTGCCGGCGGTTTCAAGGAGATGCAGACGTTGGCCTCCACGCTCAAAGATGTCCCGCGTTCCATTGAAATCGTCCGCCGCTGGGCGGATGCGGACGCGGGGAACATCAACCTGCAGCAGCAGGCCTCGCAGGTCTGTCTGGGCGGTGATTTCACCCACCCGATAGATGCGGTCGCCGCGTTGCGCTTCGCCGAGCGCGCCGTCGCGGCCCAGCCCAATGACCCGCGGCTGCTCCAGACTCTCGGGTTCGCACAGCGCGCGAACGGCAAGATCGCGGAGTCCCTGGCCACCATCCGGAAGGCGATGGACCATTTGCCCGCGAAGGACAGCGAGGAGCAGCGCAAGCGGATGGAAATGATCCTGAAAGCATTTGAGGGAAAGGATCAGAAGCCTGAGAAGACCGACTCTGACAAGCCCGCGTCCGCTAAGCCCGTATCCGCCGAAGCCACACCGGACAAGGCGGCATCGGGCAAGTCTGCGTCGGAGGTCGCCCGCGATACGCTAACCCGGCAAATCGAGGCGCGTGATTTCGTTATCCACACCGATCTTTCCGAAGCGCAAGCCAAACACTACGCCGCCGTCTTCGAGGGCTTCTACAACTATTTTGGGACCAATTACTTCCCGGTGGTTCAACGGAAGAAACTGGTCATGCTCCTGTTCAGCAAGACGGCGGACTACGAAGCATTCCACGCCCCCGGTAAACCGCCCTCGCCGTTCGGTTACTACCAGCCTGCCCGGAACACGCTGGTGGTAAATGTCGAAAGGGGACTTGGAACGGCGATGCATGAACTGGTTCATCATTTTCAGACCGTCGGCGGCATGGATCACCATCCGGATTGGATCAACGAAGGCATTCCGATGTTCTTCGAGAAATTCATGGGCTACGTCGCGAACGACGGCACGCTGCATATCTCGGTCGGTTACTTCAGCAACTGGCGCTTTCCGATCGCTAAGGAAAAGATCGGGGCGTACACCTTGTCGCGATTGTTCGAGGAGGGAGAGCCCTGCTTGGCCAGTTCGTTCATGCTCTTCCTGCACAAGAAAGGGCATCTGCGCCGCTTTGTGCAGCAACTGCAGGCCAAGGGCAAGGAGGCGAAGCCGGAGGAAATTCTTGTCGGCGTTTACGGGCAACCCATCGCGACGATCGAACGCGAATGGAAGGAGTGGATCGCCGGCCAGCCGATCGACGGGAATGTCAACCTCGTTCCGCTTTCATTTGTCAGGACGGAGCCCGAATGGGACGCATGGTGGCAGGCAAACAAAGATCGCCTGATGTGGGACGAGGCGCAGGGAATCTACCGGGTTCGCTGAACCGCGCACCCGGCGCGCCAAGGAATACGTCGAGGGAACGACACAGTCGGATGAACCTAAATCCGGCGATGGGATGTCGCGCAAAGGCGCAAAGAAGAAGCAGATGCAGACAAGCAGGCATTCACCCACCGGGTGAGTGTAAAACAATGCGCATCTCTTTGCGTCTCTGCACCAAATCGAGCACACCGATCAAGGTCGGCAGCCCATGTTGGTGCAGGTCGGCTTCCACCGGCACTTCCACCGCATCGGGTTTGGTGTCGGGTGAAATGTTCGACTCGCGAATGTACGGCTCCACGAAACGCCAGCCGGTTTGCTTTTCCTCAGCTTCCTCGCCCGGTTCCCAGCAAACGGGTTCATCGCCGACATCCGCCCATGCCTTCGTGAACTCATCATGCAGTTCCTTGAGCGTGAGCGGCTGATTTTTCCACCGCGCCTTGTTCCATGCCTTGAGGACCGCGTGAACGGTCCCGCCCACATGGAGCGCGGGTGTCTTCGATTTGGTGAGCCCGGCGACGTAGCGGAAGAAGAACTTCAGCCGGCATTGCAGGACGACATCCCGCCGCCATGCTCCACGAACATGATCGAGGCCTCCTGACCGCACCCCTTCCCGAGGAGGGACTCGAGGCTGGCGACATCGGCGCAGTCGTCCACATCTATCCGCGCGCCGAGGCATACGAGATCGAGTTCGTCACGCTCACCGGGCAGACAGCCGCAGTGGTCACGGTGCCAGCGGAGAAAGTCCGCCCGGTCGGCAGCGGCGAGATTCCGCACGCACGGGAGCTGGTGCATCACTGAAATCGCCCGACGCAATTTGATCGCCGTACGATTTTCGTGTGCTGGCATTTTGCCGCGGAGTCATGCACAACTTCCGCTGATGACAGTCTTTTTCAAAATGGGCATCGCAGCCTCGCTGACTTTCACGGCGTTCGCCGCAGAGAAGCCGCTTGCCGCGATGCGACTCCCGCTCACTGCGAAGATCGTGGCCACGCCGAAGGTGAAGATTGTCTTTGCAGGCGAGCCGACTACGGCAGTGCGCGCTTGGGCTGACGAGGCTGCTCACGTCGTGATCGAATGGTGGCCGCAGGTCGCGCACCTGCTCTCGACCGACGATTTCCATTCACCGGAGCAGCTCACGCTCACTTTCAAAAAGGAACTGAAAGGCCCCGCGCATCGCACGACAGACGGGCTCTTCATCGGCATCCCGTGGATCACTGCGCACCCCGACGACTTCGGCATGATCATCCACGAGATGACGCATGCGATTCAGGACGACCACGGCGCGCCGCGCGATGAGGGCTGGCTCGTCGAGGGCATCGCCGACAACATCCGCTACTGGCACCACGAGCCCGAGGTTCCGCACAGCCGCATAGACTCCACGAAGGCCAGCTACCGCGACGGCTACTCGACGACCGGCGCATTCCTCGCGTGGATCATGGTGAAATACGATCGCCGCACCGTCCGCGCCTCGACGCCGCACTTCGCGCGGGAAAATACACCGACGCGCTTTTTGAGGAGATCAACGGCAAGGCGCTGGATGCACTTTGGGCCGAGTTCATTGCGAGCCGACATTCACACTAACATGTCGAAGAAGTTGAATTTGGAAGCCAGGAAGCCGAGAAGAGATCGTGCGAACATCTCAGCCTTCCTGGCGTCCTGGCTTCCAAATCCCGCCGCCATGATGCGTTCAACCACTCAGCATCCGATTTTTCCACCTCACTCTTAAACACGTCCAAACACATGAACCTGAAACTCAAAATCTGGCGCCAGAAGGATCGAAACAGCGAGGGACGCCTCGTGGACATCGCAGCGAACAGCATCCCGCCCGAAGCATCGTTCCTCGAGATGCTCGACATCGTGAACGACGAACTCACGCGCAAGGGCGACGAACCCGTCGCGTTTGACCACGACTGTCGCGAAGGAATCTGCGGCACCTGCTCGCTCTCGATCAACGGCATCCCGCACGGGCCGAGCGAGACCACGACCTGCCAGCTCTACATGCGGAAATTCAAGGACGGCGACACGATCTACATCGAGCCGTTCCGCGCGAAGGCATTCCCCGTCATCCGCGACCTGTGCGTGGACCGCGACGCATTCGACCGCATCCAGCAGGCTGGCGGATTCATCACCGCACGCGTCGGCAGCGCGCAGGATGGAAATGCGATCCTCGTCCCGAAACAGAACGCCGACCTCGCGATGGAAGCCGCCGCGTGCATCGGCTGCGGCGCATGTGTCGGCGCATGCCCGAACGGCAGCGCGATGCTTTTCGTCGGCGCAAAAGTGACGCACCTCGCCGAACTCCCGCAGGGCCAGCCCGAGCGCCAGCGCCGCGTGCTCTCGATGGTCGCGCAGATGGACAAGGAAGGCTTCGGCAACTGCTCGAACTACTACGAGTGCGAAGCCGTGTGCCCCGCGGAGATCCCCGCGACGGTCATCGCGAAGCTGAACCGCGAATATGCGGTCGCCGGGGCGAAAGACACGGTCGGAATCGAGTAGCCGCGATTTTATCGGAAACCCATTTCGATGGGTTGACAGGGCGAAGCAGGCCGCTAGGCTGCGCGCTCTTTTTGACAACCCTTTCCACACATGAAACGCACCTACCAGGCATCCAAGCGCACCCGCAAACAGCAATTCGGCTTCCGCAAGCGGATGTCCACGAAGAAGGGCCGCATGACACTCGCACGTCGCCGCCAGCGCGGACGCAAGCGCCTCCTGCCGAAGGGCGTCGAGGTGCATTTCGCACGTCACACCGAGGCGTAGCCTCCTTTCCCATGCCCGACGACGCCACGACCGGGAAACCGGAAGGGCGCAATCCGCGCTTTGAAAATGAGCGCAATCCGCGCTTTGAAGACGGGCGCAATCCGCGCCAGTCGGACGGGCGGAAGCCGCGCCTGCGATTCCCGAAAGCCGCTCGGCTCACGCAGACCGCGGAGTTTGCACGGGTGCGCACGGAAGGCAGGCCGGTGCATGGAAAAATGATCACACTCGGCGTGCTGAAGGGCTGCGGTGCGACGGACGGGCGCGTGGGCATCGTCACGAGCAAGCGCGTGGGCATCGCGGTGATGCGGAGCCGCGTGAGGCGCAGGCTGCGCGAGATTTTCCGCGCGATGAGGCCGCGGCTCATTCCGGGACTGTGGCTGGTCATCGTCGCGAAATCACCCGCGGCGAAGGCGACATCGGCGGCGCTCGGCGAGGAATTTTCGCAACTCGCGCAGCGCTGCAGAATCCTCCAGGTGATCGCGCCATGAAATTTTTCGTCCGCCTGCTGCACCGCATTTACAAGGTGACGCTCTCGCCGATGCTGCACTGGATCGCGGGGCCCGGCTCGGGCTGCCGGTTCACGCCGAGCTGCTCGGAATATTTTGCGCAGGCCGTGGAGACGCACGGCTTTTTCCGCGGCACGCGGCTCGGCGTGGTGCGCATCTGCCGGTGCAACCCGTGGTGCGAATCCGGCCACGATCCAGTCCCCCCGGCGCAGGCCCCCGTGAACGAATCACAAAAACTCTCAAGCTGACCTATGGACCGAAAAGCAATCCTCATCATTCTCATCACCGCGGGCGCCATGCTCGCGTGGAACCAACTTTACTACGGGCCGCTCAAGAAAGAGGACGAGAAAACCTATAAGGCGATCAAGGACAAACAGGCCGCAGAGGAAAAGGCAAAGCTGCCTGCGCTCCCGACCACTGCCGGCAGCACGACGCCCGCGCAGCCGGGCACCACGCCTCCTGCACCGACCACGGGGACGACCGGAACGACTCCGGGAACGACTCCGGTGCCGGCGCCCGCTCCCACGAATTCCGAGCCCGAGCAGCGCAAGGTGCTCCGGAGCGTGCCCGGCACGGTCGAGTACGAGTTCACGTCTTACGGCGGCGGCATCATCCGCGGCACGCTGATGGAGCATTTCAAGGACAAGAAGAATGGCACGCCGGTTGTCATCAATGAATTCGGCACGATCGCAATCGGCGCGACGAGCGAGGAACCGGGCGACGAAGCGCTGCTCAAGCAGCCGTGGAAGATGACCGTGAACGACATCGAGCACAGCGTCACCTTCGAGCGCACCGACGAAGCGCGCCACCTCAGGCTCACGAAGACATTCATCCTCCCCCGCGAGAAGACGCTGAGTTCCGAGTATTCGATCGGCCTCGACGTGACTTACGAAAACACCAGCGAGCAGCCGCTGATGATGCCCACGCTTTTCGTCCACACGGGCAGCGCCGCGCCGGTGAACGCCGTCGAGTCGCGGCAATACCAGGGCTTCGACTGGTGGCGCGACGGCACGAATAATTTTCAGGCCGTGGACTGGTTCTCCGCCGGCGGCATCCTCATGTGGAGCCACCCGGAGCGCCCCGTCTTCCGGCAGAATGGCGACCAGATCCGCTGGAGCGCGGTGACGAACCAGTACTTCACCACGATGGTCACCATCCTCGGCTACGACACCGGCAACACCGAGGACCTCGTGAAAAATCTCGGCACCGGCGTGTGGGCGAAGCGCAGCGAAGTGACCGCCGACGTGTGGCGCAACGCGGGCCACGAACTCGACCCCGCGAAGTCCGCGATGCACAAGGTGGACGGCGCGCTCGCAGTGCCCAGCTTTGCGCTGGAGAAAGGCGCGAAGTCCACGAAGCACTTCCGAATCTTCGCCGGCCCCCGCGAACTGCGCCGCCTGAAGCTGCTCGACAACAAGGAAAAGGACGTCCTCGACTACGGCTCATTCCTCGGCATCCCGACCGGCCCGTTCAGCCGCGGACTGCTGAACTCGATGAACGGCCTCTACGCGATGACCGGCAGCTACGCGCTCGCCATCGTGCTGCTCACCATCTGCGTGAAGGCGCTCCTCTGGCCGCTCCAGACCAAGGCGAACAACAACATGAAAAAGATGTCCGCCCTTCAGCCGGAGATGAAGCGGCTCCAGGAAAAGTACAAGGCGGAGCCCGTGAAATTCCAGCAGGAGATGGGCAAGGTGTGGAAGAAAGCCGGCGTAAATCCGCTCAGCGGATGCTGGCCCATGTTCATCCAGATCCCCGTCTTCATCGGCTTCTACAACATGCTCGGCAAGGCCGTCGAACTGCGCCACCACGGCTTCTGGTGGGTGAAGGATCTCTCGCAGCCCGACACCGTCGCACACCTCTTCGGCTTCGGGATCAATCCCCTCCCGCTCCTCATGGCCGTCACCATGATTTTGCAAATGAAGCTCAGCCCGCAAAGCGGCGATCCCGCGCAGCGGAAGATGATGATGTTCATGCCCCTCATCTTCATCTTCATGTGCTACAATTTCGCCTCCGCCCTCGCACTGTACTGGACGATTCAGAACTTGATCTCCATCGTGCAGTTGCAAATCACGAAGAGACAGAACAAGGTCGTCCTCGTTCCCACTTCCGCATAAAACCACGCCCTCAAAAAGTCCGAAGCCATGAATGCGAACCCCAAGGAGTTGCTCGATACGATGCTCGGCCACCTGGATTTTTCATTCGAGATCAAGGAATTCCCGAATGAAAAGGGCCTCACGCTCCAGGTCTATTCGCCCGAGCGCGAACACCTCCTTGGACGCCGCGGCGAACTCCTCGAGGACATCCAGTACCTCCTGAACCGCATCCTCATCGCGCAGCAAAAGGACGCCCCGCGCGTCGTCGTGGACATCGAGCACTGGCGCGAAATCCAGGACGACTCGCTCGTGCATCGCATCAAACAGATCGCCGAAGTCGTCCGCACCAGCGGCCGCCCTTACCAGCTCGAACCGATGAACAGCTACCAGCGCCGAGTCATCCACAACGCCTTCAAGGACGACCCGGACGTGATGACCTGGAGCCCGCAGGACGACGCCCGCATCAAGCGCATCACGCTCAAGCGCCGGGCGGGGAAAGTTGAGAGTTGAGCGGTGAAAGTTGAGATGTGGGGAATTTAGGATTGAGCGCCGGGCCTCCGCCCTCTCAACTCTCACCCCTCACCTCTCAACTTTCCAACTGGCCGATGGTGTAAAGGTAGCACAGGGGACTTTGACTCCCCTAGTCTAGGTTCGAATCCTAGTCGGCCAACCATTTCAGGACAGGCGTTTACGGATTGTCATCATCCGCTCGTCCCGATAAATTGGATAAAGCATTTCAGAACGCCAATTGTCCATGTCCAGCGAATCAGCCCCCTCGACACATCGGGTGGTTTCGGCTGCCGATCTGGAAGCCCTGATCGGAGAGCATGTGACAGGTGATGGCGTCGAAGAATATGGGGTCGATCCCCACGGGCTCTTTCAGTTTGCAACAGAGGTTGAAGCGCATGATGCGTTGAGCGACCCGTTTTTTCAGCGGTTTCTGCCCGCCGTGGATTGGTCGAAGACCGTTATCCGAAAACAGAAGGTCTATCCGTAATACAGCTCGAATCCCATAGTTCTGTGGAAGTTGATCGAGAAGACATCAGCGCAGCACGGTCCGCTGACAGTCGTAAAAAAGCAGGGGCGCTGGTGGGCTTCCTTTGGAAATGCCGCAACGAGAGATGCGCGCAGTGTTGGGGTTTCCATTTGTCTTGCGGCGCTCGATGCCACGGGTCTCGCGGTCGAAATCGATCATGACCGAATAGATGCTGAATTGGGTAACAGACCCGGAGAACTGGAAGAAGAAGAACCGCAGGCAGCCTCGGATTCAACACGCTGAGATTCCCTTCGTCTCGAACACTACCGCGAGAGCATCGAACCGCACCTCCAGAGTCCCGCTCCTACTTGCCGATTGAGCACGGTGTTCTGCAACGACTGGCTGAAATCGCTCGAAACGACCTCAATGAACTCTTCAAACGGCGTCCTAAACGCGCAGAAGCCTACCGAGACCGTGTGCTGTGCATCGCATTGTGCCAGGGTGCAGCGAATCATTTCCTCGATGGCAAGACGGGCATCAACGATTTCGACGTTTACACCTTCTACCGACAGAACCCGCAGAAGCCGTGGTATGCGAAGCGCATCAAGAACTACGACGAGGCGCAGGCCCGGCTGGAGCGCGCAGCATGGAATGTGCGCGCGTGTCTCGACTCGAATTGACACGACCCTGCCTCCTCCGCGTCTCGGTGTTCAGAAGAGCGGTCGCATTGCCGCCCTCGGACTGTTGCGAAACGGTCAGCCTCTCAAGCTTTGGCGGCCACGGCTTCGACGTGATGTTCGCCCTTCAAAACCTGTGTCCACTGCACGGCGTCGGTCCAGCGGAGGATGTGGCCTTTCCACGTCGGGCCGGCGAACACGCCATTTCCGAAAACGCAGTTCAGCGGCGCATCCTTGTCGGGGCGGCGCGTCCAATGTCCGCCGTCGTGTGAGAAGTAATACCGACTTTCAAAATAAAGAGGACACATGGGAGCGCGTCGCGAACATGCCCCCGAAAACTCTCCGCGACCTTTGCAGCGGATTCGGTGTTTGAAATCGTCCCCATGAAAAAACTCACCCTCTCATTCATCGTCGCGCTTGTCGGGAGCGTCTCCCTCTTTGCACAAGATGCCGCCGGGGATATTGATTACGAAAAGGCACGCCAGCTTTTTGAACGGCAGAAATCCGGCCAGACTTTGACGGCGGACGAGCGCGCATACGTCGCACGCGCGATGGCGAGCAAGGGCGGGAAGCGCGCGGAGCAGCCGTCGCCGGGCAAGTCGGCTGCGCCGGGCGGGGACATTGACTGGGAGAAGGCAAAGGGCCCGTATCAGCGCGAGCTGAAGGGCGAGAAGCTGACGCCAGACGAGCAGGCGTATCTGAATCGCGCGAAGGCAAGCCGGGGCGGCAACAGCGGAGGCAAGCCAGGCGGTGCCGCGCCGAATCAGCGCAAGGCACCCGAGCATCTCCCGCCGCTCACCGACTTGTCGGGCAGCGAGCGCTACGAAGGCGAGGATGGCGGCCTCTACGGCGGCGGCTCGAACGTCCCGCCGGACGCGCACGCGAAGGCCGCGCAGGCGCAGCTCGCGCGCATCCAGCCGCTCGGCGCGGATGGCATGCCTTCCGCGGATGGGAAGATTGTCTTCGTCTCGATCAGCATGTCGAACGCGACGCAGGAGTTTTCATTTTTCAAAGCCAACGCCGATGCGTCGCCGCTGAAATCGCCGAAGGTGACGATCGTGGATTGCGCGCAGGGCGGACAGGCGATGGCCGAGTGGGTGCCCGCGGACGGCCGTCCGTGGGAGGAGGCGAAGTCCCCTCTCCTGCTCTGGGGCCCGTATCTCTGGGCCGACGGCACGAAGGGCCGCAAGCTCGACAGCCTCGTGTGGGAGCGCAGTGATTTCGGCAGCGACGGCGTGCATCCGGGCGAAACGGGCCGCGAAAAAGTGAGCAAGCTGCTGCTGAATTTTCTCACGAACGATCCGCTCGCGAAATCGTGGTTCGCCAAATAGCACGGGCTCCGCGCATCGCGGGACCGCGATTGGCGATTGAACTCCCTTGCCGGGATTGCCGATGGTGCGCGCGCCGTGCTCGTCCTCGATGTCTTCACCCAAGTCCTGCTGCCGATCCTGATCATGTTCGGCGCGGGCTGGGCGCTGGATCGGAAGTGGAAGCTCGATCTCGCCACGGTGGTGAAGCTGAACATCAACGTCTTCGTCCCCGCGTTCATTTTCTATGAGCTGATGACCAAGACCGTCGCCGGCCGCGATGCGTGGCTGGCGGTCGCATACACGGTGTCGGTCGTCGTCGTGCTCTTCGTCATCGCCGGGATCATCGGATGGTGGCGCGGCTACTCGATCGCACAAACGCGCTCGATGCAGATCGCGAGCGTCTTTTACAATTCGGCGAACTACGGCATTCCGCTCATGCACCTCGCGTACCCCGGCCCGAGCGAGGCGCTGCAGGTGTTCATCGTGCTCGTGCAGAACATCGGCAATTTCACTGTCGGCATCTTCCTCGTCTCCTCGGCGAAAAATCGCGGCTGGCGCGCGGTGCTGCCGATGCTGCGGCAGACGAGCATCTGGGCCGTCGCGCTTGCGCTCATTGCGCGCGGCATTCACGGCAGCTTCGACCCGGAGAACTTCGTGCCCTCGATGCGCTGGCTCTGGATGCCGGTGAAATATTTCCACGACGGCCTCGTCGCGATGGCGCTCATCACGCTCGGCGTGCAGCTCTCGAAGACCGCGGCACGCGCGACGCTGCCGCGCCTCGGCTGGGCGCTCACGCTGCGGCTGCTCGTCGGCCCGCTCGTCGGCTGGGGAATGGCGCTGCTCTTCGGCTTTCACGGCGAGCTGCTGAAGACAATGATCCTCAGCACGGCATTTCCCACCGCGGTGAACACGGCGCTCATCGCACATGAGTTCAAGGCGGACACGGAATACGCGACCGGCGCGGTGTTCTGGAGCACGATGTTCAGCATGGTCACGGTGACGACGCTGATCGTGATCCTGAAGCTCGTGTAGAAAGCGCCCGCCTCCTGCCTTCGGCGGTTACGGCGTGCTGACGAATGCCTCGGCCACGCTGTCTGCGAGGAGTTTCCCGCGGCGCGTGAGACGCACAATTCCTTCGCTGCGCGTGACGAGGCCGAGCTTCTCGAACTCCGCCATCGCACCGCTCCACCGCCCGATTTCCTCCGCTGGAATCCCCTCGGCCATGCGGATTCGGAATGCCGCGATCTCGCCTGCGCGCACATCGGCACTGAGCGTTTCCGTGAAGCCTGTGGCCGCTTCGCCCGCGAGCATCGCGCGCGTGTAGCCCGCGGTGTCGCGCACATTTTCCCATCGCGAAAATCCGACCGTGCTGAATGCGCCCGGCCCGAAGCCGAGGTAGTCCGCGCCGAGCCAGTAGGCGCGGTTGTGCTGCGACTCGCGGGCGCTGTGCGAGCCGCCGTCGCTCCGCGCGTAGTTCGAGATTTCGTATTGCGCGAAACCACCCCCGCTCAGCGTGTCCATCGTCTCCTCGAAAAGCTGCGCATCGCGCTCCACATCCTGCCGATAATCGCCGCCCGCGAGCTTCTGAAAATACGCGGTGTCCTCCTCGTACGTGAGGCAGTAGCTCGAAATGTGATCGGGCCTCAGCGTGATCGTCTTTTCCAAAGTCGCACGCCACTGCGACGGACGCTGGCCCGGCACGGCGAACATGAGATCGAGATTCACCGCCGGGATTTCCGCCGCGCGCAGAATTTCATACGTGCGTTCCGCCGCCGCGGCGTTGTGGACGCGCCCGAGCGTCTTCAGCAGCGCGTCGTCCCAGGACTGCACTCCGAGGCTCACCCGCGACACGCCCATATCACGCAGCAGACGCGCCTTTTCCTCGCGCACCGTCGCGGGGTTCGCCTCCACGGTCCATTCGCGCAGCGCGGAAAGATCGAGCCGCGAGCGCAGTCCGCCGAGGAGATAGTCGAGCTGCTCCGTGAGCAGCGAAGTCGGAGTGCCGCCGCCAAAGTAGATCGTCTCGGGACGCAGCGTGAATCTTTCCCCCGCCCGCTCCACCTCGCGCAGAAGCGCATCGAGGAATTCCCGGTTCTTGTTCTTCGCGCCGACCTCGACGTAGAAGCTGCAATACGGGCACAGCTTCGGGCAGAACGGGATGTGGAAATAGAGGTGCCGGATAGCGGTCATGGGCGGCGGTGCTGTCTTAAACGTATTCTTAATCTTAATCCTAATCCCGCCCGGCGTCTCGTCACTGCCCTCTGTGACGGAGGATTAAGAATAAGATTAGGATTTCGATAAAGACGCAGCGTCGGGCGCCACCTGCGCGTCCGACGAGTTCCTGCGCACGTCTGCCTACTCCCTGCCCTTCTCCGAGCTGACGCGCTTGGTGAGCGCGTGCTCCACTTTCGTCGCGTAGTCGTCCACACTCGGATCGATCTCGCGGATTTTTTGGAAGAGCGCGTGGTTGTAGGCTGCGGATGCCTTCGCGGCTGCGGCCTCGTCCACCTCGCTGTCGGCCTTGCTCTTCAGTTCGGCAATTTTAGCGTCCTCGAGCGCCTTGGATTTTGCGGTCTTGAATTTCGCGCCGTCATCGAGCCCGGCGGGATCGGTGGAAGTGGGCGTGCCTTTTTTTGCCGCGCCTTTTCCGATCTTCGGTTTCACACCCGCTGTCGTCGGCGTCGTTCTTGCGGTGGCCTCCTCGGGCATCACCGCCGGGCCGGGCTTCGGCTTCCGTTTGTTTTTTGCCGTGGACGAAGGAGCCGGCGTCGCCGTCGGCACGGGAGTGGGAGTCGGACGCGGGCCGAAGAGCCGCTTCAGAAATGTACGCGAGTCGGCGGCCTTTTCCGTCTTCGGCTTCTCGGCCTTCTCCGTCTTTTCCGCCGCAGGAGCGATGATCCGCGGCGGCACGGACTGGCCCGAGGGTGCGTTGCTGAGCTGGGCGTGAAGTGGCAGGGCGACGGACGTGAGGAGCAGTGTGGCGAAAAGCGTGCGCATGGGTTTGGTTGGCAATGAACCGGAAATAGTGTTCCAAGTGTGGCGCTTGTCGAGTCTGTCTTCCATCTCCGCCACGGATGAGGCCCCTGCGATGCTCCGAAGCTGGGTCGAGGTGGACCTTGCCGCCATCCGCCAAAACGCCGCCACGCTCTCCGCCATCGCCGGCCCCTCGGTGAAAATCATGGCGGTCGTGAAGGCGAACGCTTACGGCCACGGCGCGACCGCCGTCGTGGATGCGCTCGCGGGAAAAGTCGCGATGTTCGGCGTCGCGAATCTCGCGGAAGCGGAGGAAATTTCCCCGCACGCGCGCGGCGCACCGGTCTGCCTGCTCAGCGGCACGCTGCCCGCCGAGCACGCCGCGATCGTCCAGCGGGGATTCATCCCAGTCGTGTCTAGCTTCGAGGAAGCCGCGCAGTACTCAGCGCACGCCGCTCACTCATCCGGCTCGCGCGTGAAGGTGCATCTCTCACTGGACACGGGTATGGGCCGGCTCGGTGTGTGGCAGGACGACGCCATTGCGGTCGCCCGGAAAATCATGACGCTTCCGGGCATCGAGATCACCGGCATCGGGTCGCACCTTCCCGTTGCGGACGAAGACCCGGCTTTTACACGCGAACAGCTCACGCGCTTCCATGTGCTCGTCGTACAGCTCCGCGGGATCGGTCTCCGCGACGCGCTCGTTCACATCGAAAACAGCGCGGCGCTTCTCGCATTCCCGAAAATCGCGGGCACGCTCGCGCGCCCCGGCCTCGCGCTCTACGGCGAATCGCCGCTGCCGGAATTCCAATCGCGGCTCGCGCCCGCGCTCACTTGGAAGACACGCGTGGTGCTTGTGCGCGACTTTGGAAAAGGCCGCAGCGTGAGCTACGGGCGCAACTTCATCACGCCCGCGCCGATGCGCATCGCGACTCTCGCCGTGGGCTACGCGGACGGTTACCCACGGCAGCTCTCCGGAAAAGATGCCGCCGTGCTCATTGCCGGAAAGCGCTGCGAAATTCTCGGCCGCGTGACGATGGATCAGATCATGGCCGACGTGACCGGCGTGATCGCCGCGCCGGGCGACGAAGCCGTGCTCATCGGCACGCAGGGCCGCGAGACGATCCCCGTCCGCGAACTCGCCACGCTCGCAGGCACAATCGTGTGGGACATTTTCACCGGCATCGGCCAGCGCGTCGCGCGGCTGCACCGCGACGGCGATGCCGGACACGAGCCGAGTTGAGGGAAACCACGAATGGACACGAAGAGACACGAATGGATTGCAGGGGAAGCAATAACGGCAAACCGCCGCAGCTCCGAACAATTCGTGTTCATTCGTGGTTTCCCCCGAGCCATCTCCGCGACGCTTCTGCTTCCAATAAAGCGAATCCCGCGTAGGTATTCCTGAGCCGATGTACCAGATCATCTTCAACGAAATCAGCGCCGCGGAAATGGCCGCACTGCCGAAGGAGCTTCAGCTCGATCTGCTCGCGGAGTTCGGTGGCCTGCCGGAAAATCTCGACGAACTCGATCCGGAGAAATTCGGGAAGCTCGAACGCAACGGCAAGACGCTGCACCGCTACCGCGCCCGCGACCACCGCATCTATTTCGAGAGGCGGCCCGAAGGCGTCACCGTCCTTCGCGTACTGCACAAGAACACGCTCCAGGATTTCTTTTTCCGATCGAAGCTCTCCTCCGCGGAGGACGAGCAGCTCAGCAAAAAGGACGGCTTCTGGAAGCTCATCGAGGCGGGGGCAAAATCCGCCCGGCAGCCGTGAACACCAAGCTCTGGGTCTGCGTGATCGTGGGCGTGCTCGTCGCGCACCTCTGCGTGATCGTGATCGTGGACAACATCCGCAAGCCGCAAAAGCCGGCGCCGCAACTGGTGGAGCCGAACTTCAGTGTGAGCACAACGACCGTCAGCGCGCCCGACGGAAAAGTGCTGAAGATGGAGCATGAGTTCACGGTCGAGACGCAGTTTGCGAAGCCCGAAGTGCTCGCCAAACTCCCGCCGCCGCCAGCGCCGTATGGTGCGCCGCCGGAAACCATTCCCGCTCCTGCTCCGGCGAACTGATCGCTCGGAATTTCCGCGAACGAAACGAAAGAACACGGAAAGCAACATGCCGAATTTTTTTCCCGACGAGTCCGAGCGCCAGCGGCTTTTCCCCGTCTGCAAATCGAAGGTTTTCCTCGGGCACGCCGCCGTCACCGCGCTGCCCGCGTGTGTCGCGGATGCGATGTGCGCGCATGTGCGCCAGTCGTGCGAGATGCCGCAGGAATTTGGCGACGTGCTGCGCGACATCAAAAACGCACGGCGGCTCTGCGCGGAATTCATCGGCGCGGACGCGGATGAAATCGCGCTGCTCGGCCCGACTTCGCTCGGCCTGAGCCTCTTCGCAAACGGCCTGCCGTGGGAGCCGGGCGACGAGGTGATCTGCTACGCCGGCGACTACCCGGCAAATGTCTATCCGTGGATCGATCTGCGCCGCCGCGGCGTCGTGGTGAAACTGCTCCAGCCCGCGCGCCCCGGCGAGATCACACCCGATCTCGTCGCCGCCGCGCTCACGCCGAAGACGAAGCTCGTCGCGCTCGCAAGCTGCCATTTTTTCTCCGGCTACCGCATTGATGTGGATGCCATCGGCAGGCTGCTGCACGGGCGCTGCGTGCTTTTTTCCCTCGATGCGATCCAGACGCTCGGCGCATTTCCGCTCAGCGTGGGGCATGTGGATTTCCTGAGCGCCGATGCGCACAAGTGGATGCTCGGTCCTGTCGCGATCGGCATCGTGTACGTAAAACGGAAGCATTTCGACCTCTGCCGCCCGACGCTGCTCGGCGCGTGGAATGTGATTTCGCCAAATTTCCAAGCGCAGGACGAGGTGCGTTTCGTGCCGACCGCGCAGCGCTACGAGCCCGGCGTGCTGAACATCGCGGGCATCTACGGAATGCAGGCGGCCATCGCGATGTTCCTGCGCCACGGCCCTGCAAAAATCGCCGGGCGCCTCCTAGAACTCACCGCGCATCTCACCGCCGGCCTGCCCGAACGCGGCTACAAAATCCACAGCCCGAGCGAGGGCGCGACGGCGAGCGGCATCACGACGTTCCGCCGCGAAGGGCGCAGCATGGCGGAGCTTCACGCGAAGCTGGAAAAGGCGGGTGTCGTCAGTTCGCTCCGCCACGATCGCGAGGGCCGCGACTACCTCCGCTTCAGCCCGCATTTTTACAACACCGAGGCGGAACTCGACACCGCGCTCGCGCTGCTGTGATTCCGCAGCCGCGCTTGTCAAAACGCGGGCACGCTTTCATTTCGCACCCGGAGATCAGCCCGCGCTTTGACAAGCGCGGCTACTTGATCAGGCCGAAGTGCGAGCCGCGGCTGTTCACGAACGGCCAGTAAACGAAAAAGCCCGGGCCCATGAGATTCTCCTGCGGCACCGTGCCCCACACGCGGCTGTCCGAGCTGTTGTAGCTGTTGTCGCCGAGCGCGAAGTATTCCTTCTTATTGACCGTGTATTTTTCGTCAGTTGAGCGCAGGTAGGATCCCGGCCCTTGGCCGCGACCGCGTTCTCCGATCACATTCGAGTATCCGCGATAAATGTCGTTCGGCTCGTCGTAGGTGCCACTCATCACGCGACGAAATCCGGCCTCTTCTGCGAGGTGGCCATTGTGATACAGCCGCGGCGCATCAATGCGAAGCTCATCGCCGGGCACCCCGCCAAGGCGCTTGATGTAAAACTGCGACGGCTTGTGCGGAGGCGGCCCGAGGTCGCCCATCGCCGGGATGTTTCCCGTCGTGAACACGAACACCTCGCCGCGCGACGGCTTTCGGAAGTGGTAACTGAATTTGTCCACGAAGACGTGATCGCCCGTGTCGGTGTAGCCGCGCGCGATCGGCTCGCCCTTGTGAAACGACTTGCCGATTAGCGTCGGGCGGAAACCCTCCCCGTGCTTCGCGCCGAACGCAGTTTCCACCGGGTCTCTTGCCTCGTTAATCCAATACGTGTTCCCCGCGCTCGTGTCCACGCGCGTGTAGGTAAAGAACCGCCGCAGGCCGCCGCGCTTTTCCTCGGCCACATTGGTCACCGTCTCGTCCGCCTCGGCGACGACATTGTGCCACGAGCGTCCGTATGCGGCGGTCTGGTATGCGCGGATCAAAAGATTCGGCGGCTCCTCGGTCGTCGCCTTGCCGGTGATGCCGTTCAGCGTTGGAAACATCGAGGACGTGGGAATCGTGAACGGCTGGAGGAAATACGTGCGGATGCCGAGCGCGACGATGATCGCCACGAGGATGACCTCCACATTTTCCGCGATGCCCGCATTTGGCCCGAGCGGGCAGTGCTGGCCGCAGAGCTTGTCGAGCGACTGCTCGCACACTTTCACAGCGGTCTCGTCGCGGCTTTTCACGGCATCGGTGAGCCGCGCGATTTCGCCCTCAAATGTCGAGATCACTTCCGGCGTCCAGCGGTCGCGATTATAGGCAAGGCGCTTCTCCGCCTCCTTGATGTAGAGGCGACCCTGCTTGATGAACTTTGGCGTGAGGAAAAACATGCGGCGCGCTTCGATAGGCAGCGCAGTCCGCGATGGCAAGCGCGGCGCTATCTTCGCCTTGCCATGAAACGCGGCAAGCCTGCACTGTTGCGACATGCCCGACCCCGAGTCCCCCGCCCCACGCCTCACCAGCCTCGATGCGCTGCGCGGCTTCGACATGTTCTTAATCGTCGGCGGCGGCTCGCTGCACGGCGCGATGAAGACCTTCGGCGACTCGTGGACGGCGAAAATCTTCACCAACCAGTTCGATCACGCGAAGTGGGAGGGCTTCCTTTTTTTGGACCTCGTGTTCCCGATGTTCGTCTTCATCGCCGGCGTGTCACTCGCGCTCTCGCTCCCGCGCAGGGCCGCGCTGCACGGACGCGCCGCCGCCGCACGCGGCCTCATCCTGCGCGCGGTCATTCTCTTCGCGATCGGCGTGCTCTTTTCCGGCGGGCTGAACAAGGGCCTGGACGAGGTGCGCTGGCTCGGCGTGCTCCAGCGCATCGCGATCGCATCGCTCGGTGCGGGGCTGCTCTCGCTGTGGCTCGGCGCTCGCTCGCTCGCGATCGCATGCGGCACGCTGCTGCTCGGCTACTGGGCGCTCCTCGCCTTCGTGCCGATGCCCGGCGGGACTCCGGGCGATCTGCGCGAGGGTCACAACCTCGTGAACTGGTTCGACTCACAGTTCCTGCCGGGGAGAAAATACGACCGCGATCACGACCCGGAAGGCATCCTCAGCACGATTCCCGCGATCGCAAACTGCATCCTCGGCGTGCTCGCCGGGATCTTCCTGCGCACCACGCGCGCGGAGGGCTCGCGCAAGTCGCTCCTGCTCGTCGCCGGCGGCGCGGCGCTGCTCGCGCTCGGCCTGCTTTGGTCGGTGCCGTTCCCGATGATCAAGAAACTGTGGACGTCCTCATTCGTCCTCTTCGCGTGCGGGTGCAGCGCGATCCTCCTCGGCGCGTTCCACCAGATCATCGAGGTGCGGAAAATGCGCGCATGGGCCGAGCCGTTCATCTGGATCGGGCTGAACCCGATCACGATCTACCTCGCGGCGAACGTCGCGAACTTCAACCAGCTCGCCGACCGCTTCGTCGGCCCGACGCCCGGCCTGCTGCACGCCGCCGTCGCCACGGGCTTCGGCATCCTGCTCGCATGGTGGCTGCACCGGCGGAAAATTTACCTGCGGGTGTGACGACACAGCGCAGGACTATTTCAATAAATAGCCGGCTGTGCGCTATTCGCGCAGGAGTATGGCCTCGCGGATGAACCCGCCTATCGAAGCCTTGCCACAGGCTGCTAAGGCTGGCCGTAAGTGACCAGACCCCTCACTCCCCGACGCCCGTCCGCGTTCTGAGCGTTTCCGGTGCGGCGCGGTGAAAAGCAAATTCCTGCTCCAAGCCCGCCCGGCATCATCGGCCTGGAGAGCACAGCCGGATGCCAGCGCCAGCAGACTGAAGATAGTCCTCCGGGATCTCCTGCTCAGCAACGCCCATCACACATCGCAGATGCCCACGGCCTGCCGCAGCGACGCGATCGCATCGGGTCGCGCGGGGATGAATTCCTGCGCGACGTGACCTTTAAATCCGGTCTCCGCGATCGCGCGCATGATCGGCCCATAGTTCAGTTCCTGCGTCTCATCGATCTCGTGGCGTCCCGGCACGCCGCCGGTGTGGTAATGCGCAAAGCTTTCGTGCTGCTTGCGAATGGTCGCGATCACATCGCCCTCCATGATCTGCATGTGATAGATGTCGTAGAGCAGCTTGAAATGCGGTGAGCCGATCTGCTTCACCAGCTCCACGCCCCACGCGCTCTTGTCGCACTGGTAGTCGGGGTGATTCACACGGCTGTTCAGAAGCTCCATGCAAATCACCACGCCGCGTTTCTCCGCGAGCGGCAGGATTTTCTTCAGCCCCTCGGCGCAATGCTTCAGTCCAGTCTCATCGTCGAGCCCCGCGCGATTGCCGGAAAAGCAGATGAGGTTTCTAAAGCCCGCATCCGCGACCGCGTTGATCTGCGGCTCGTAGGCTTGCACCAGAAGGTCGTGATGCTCCTTGCGATTCCACGCGCGCTCGATGCCGCCGAGCGCCTTGCCATCGGGGCCCTTCACCGTCGGATTGCTCACCATCGCGCAGCTGAGTCCGTGCTCTTTCAATGTCGGAAAATTCGCGGGCTGAAGCAGCTCGATCGAGGTCAGCCCCATTTCCTTCCCCGCGATGCAGAGGTCCTTGAGTTCGATCTTCGGATAGCACCATTTGCAGACGGAATGATGAATGCGGCCCTTGCCGCCAATCGCCGAATCGGCTGCGTTGAGGCGTGTGTGGAGCGAAGCAGCGGCGAGCGTCGCTGCGGAAGTGGAGAGGAACGAGCGGCGGGAGAGCGTGTTCATGGCCGCTTCAATAGACGCACGCTGCCGATTCGCCAAGCCGGACCTTCCTCCGATTCCCAAGTGTCGCGAATGTCGGTTTTCAACGCAGAGGCGCAAAGGAAAGCGCGAGGAGGACGCGGAGGAAATCATTCATCTCTCGCCTTGAAACTCTCCTGCTCCAATCGCATCCCTTGACACCCGACGGGCCTCTCACCATTCCCATTTCAAGCGGTAAATATGTCCCGCGCTCGGGTCTGGGACCTGCCAGTAGATCCAACTCTGGCTGGCATCGGCCAGCACCATGCGCGGACCGGTGAATGCAAGAGGCTTGTGCTTGCTCGTCTCGGCGACCGTCAGCTCATACGACTTGAAATGCTTGCCGGCCGGAAAAAGGATCAACATCGAGACGACGGTGGATTTTTCATAGCCTGCCACGCCGAACCATTGCTCCTCTTCCGTCTGGATGGAGTTCCAGAAAGTAGCCGTGTCCCGCAAGTTGAACTCTTCGCCGATCGGCACGGACGACACGTCTGCAATGAACTTCTTCACCTTCATGGGCTCCGTTCCGACGAATGACGCACCGCGCTGCGCCTCGACCGTGAACGGATACTTCCCATCCGTGCTCAGGAAAACATCGAGACCGGCGGTGCGCAGTTCCAATTCGAAATGATCCGCCGCCGCCTTTTTCTTGATCTGTCGGCGGCATACCATCGTCACCGGGCTGAATAGCTCGCTCACTTTTTCCGGCGGAACCTCCTTCCAGCCGCGCAGGTCGATCACCCGATGATCATCCAGCACATCAAACGCCGCATTGTCCCCGATCTGCACGAGATCAACCAGCCGGAAACTCGGCGGATGCTCCCGGATCGCCACCGGCGGATCGCCAAGCAAGCGCGCCACCTCGCGTTCGATCTGCTCGCGTTTGATCTCCACCATTTGATCATTCCGCTGTTTCCAATACCAGCCACCGGCAACCAGCAGTGCCACCAGCACACCCGCAGCCAGCAGCCACGCGGACATCCGGTTCCTCCGTTTCTGCGCGGCGGACGAATGGCGCTTGGCCTTCTCCGAATCCGGCGGCGCGTGGAACGGCGCCACGCCTTCCGCACCGACCTCGAATACTTCCATCGGCTCGACCGCACCCTTGAAATTGAATTGTCCATGCGACATCCACCGCAGTGTCGGCGTCGCGCCCGCCTCCCCCACCGGCGGATGCTCGCGCAGTGCCGGCCGCGCCGCGTCATACATCAGTCGCGTCAGAAGAATCTGCCCACCCACCGCCAGCGACATCGTGCGGCTCCCCAAATCGATCGCCGAAGAGACAAAGCTCGCCAACTGCGTCACCTGACTGATCCCCTGCTCCACCTCGCCCAGATGCAGCCCAACGCGCGCGGTAAACGGATGCGCCCACGGCTCGTGCAACATCAGCCATTGGAAAATAAGCGCCGCACGGACGCCCTCCTGGATGCTGCTGAAGCTCACAAAAAATCCATCGCCCGTGTCCGACAAAACCCTGCCGCTCGGTGCCGCCGCCAGAGCCTGCCGGATGAACCCATCATGCCGCCCTTTCATCTCGCAGTATTTCTCCACCCCGATTTCCTCCTTTAATCCCGTAGAGCCCACCAAGTCCGTGAACAGGATCACCATGACCCGTGGCGACTGCGCCGCTGGATCAGCCGTGGAGATCGGGGTGTTTGCCATGTGCGCCGGAAGATGGGCGGCAGCGATTCACGAGTCGAGTGCCCACTGATATCGCCCTCGGAAAAATGCGGCGCAAAACGGACGACGATCACAATGCGGAAGATCCCGCAGGTCACACAAGCTGTGCGCGATGATCACATCGCAGTCTTCACTCCTTCGGCGGCCAGACCTTTCCCGCAAGTTCCGGCGGCAGTTGTGTCGGGTCTTCCGGATAGATGAGCGAGAGATCCATCTGTGATTTTGAGCCCTGGAGAAATTCCAGTTCCTCCGGCGCGCCGATGATCAGCCAAAGTGTCTCGGAATCCGTATCGTTGAAGACCTGCCGCAACTGCTCCGGTCCGACATGCACGCCGCCGTGCTTCGGCACCGTCAGCGTCTCCCCGCCCACGCGCATGCGGCCTGTACCTTCGAGCACGAAGTAAAATTCCTCGGCGCGGATGTGCTTATGCAGCGTGTTCGCACTGTGCGGTGGCATCCTCCAAAGACGCGCGCCCATGTTCTCACTGCCGGTGCGTTCGAGAAAATCCGCGTTGGGAATCTTCATCAGATTCGAAGGACGCCAATGCAAGTCGTCCGGCCCGATGATGCGATAACCGGTCACTGGTTTCATTGTGCAAGGATGTTCCGACCTGGCTCATGCTCTCCAGCACGTTCGCCTTCCGCATCGCGCCTGCGCAATTGCCCGCACGCGGCATCAATGTCCGGCCCGCGCGCCCGGCGCAGATGTGCAACCGTACCATGAGCGCGCAACTCCGCGAGAAAGGCGTCCGTCTTTTCCATGCTGCTCGGCGCATAAGTCCGGCCACGCAGGCTCAGGCCGGTCGGATTGTAGCGCAGCAGGTTCACGTGCATGTCACGGCCATCGAGCAGCCGGGAAAGGTCGCGCGCCTGCGCCAGCGAGTCGTTCACGCCCGCGAGCAGGCAATACTGGATGGTCGTGATGCGCCCGCTGCTCGCCTGATAGCGATCCGCGGCGGCCATTACGTCCTGCACGTCGAACCGCTTTCCCATCGGCAACAGGTCGGCCCGCGTCTCATCATCCGGCGCGTGCAGCGAGATCGCGAGCTGGACACCGAGATCCGCCTCCCGGAGTTCCTCGATGCCCGGCACGATCCCCACGGTGGAAATGGTCACCTGCCTCCAGCCGAGCGCACCCAGCGCGGGATCGGCGATGCGCTTCACCGCCGCGAGCACATTCCGCAGATTCAGCATCGGCTCCCCCATTCCCATGAAGACCACCGTGCGCAGCGTGCGCCCGGCCGTCCGCGCCTCGCGCCGCAGCCGGATGAACTGCTCCACGATCTCCCCCGCCGTGAGGTTCCGCTCAAAGCCCGTCTGAGTCGTCGCGCAAAAGTCGCACCCCATCGCACAGCCCACCTGGCTGGAGACGCACCCCGCCGCCCGTGCCGGGTGATAGTCCGGCATGAGCACCGACTCCACCGTGCGCCCGTCGCCGAGCCGCAGCAGCAGCTTGCCCGTGCCATCGCCTGCCACCTGCCGCATCGCGAGGCTCGCCGCTTCCTTGGAAAAAGTGGCGCTCAGGAGTTCCTTCAACCCTGCCGGCATCCGCGCGTCGGGATGCGACCTTTCACCATTCGCCTCATAGAGTTCCCGCAGCACCCGCGGCGCATGGGCGGCATTGTAGCCGTGACTCACCATCCACGCCGCCAATTCCTCGGCAGTGAGGTCCGGCAGCGAGCGTGTTGCGGCGAGTGAAGCTGGCATGGTATCCGCGCGAACCATACTGCCCCCGTCCGAAATGACGACAGCGGAAGTCCGCGCGACAAAGCCTTTTTTCCGAACTGCCGGGAGCACGTGGATGGGAAAGGAAATCGCGCGCATCGGGGAATGGCTCCGATGGATCGAAACCACGAATGAGATCCACGAAGGACGAACAACTTCCAGCGGCGGCCTCTCCCTTCCATTCGTGCTCATTCGCGGCTTCAAATACATACGCCCGCCGCCGCGCCGAGTCCCGATATGACGGTATGAAAATCACCGCCCGTCTCCTCGCCACCGCAGCCTTCCTCGGCCTCACCATCACCACTGTGCAGACCGCACCGCCACAGTTGCCCGTGCAGAAGGTCATCGAGACCACCACCACTTCCGGCACCATCACCGAATTCGGGTCCGACCGCATGATCATCCACACCAAGACCTCGCGCACCCCGCTCGACTACACCTTCACAAAGACCACCACCTGCGTGGATGAAAACGGCGAGCCCGTCGCCTTCGAGACCGTGAAGTCCGGCCTGCCCGTCACCGTCTATTACACCAAGGACGGCGACCACATGGTGGCCAGCAAAGTCGTCGTCCGCCGCATGCCGGCCGCACGCGGCGACTCCGTCGTCGTGGAAGAGCAAACCACCGCCGGCACGAACATGCTCGGCACCATCAGCGAATTTGGCGCCGACGACTTCTTCATCAAGACCGACGGCACGCCCGCGCCCGTCCGCTACCTCTACTCGAAGAAGACCACCTATGTGGACGAGAACGGCAAGCCCGTCTCCGTCGAGACCGTGAAGTCCGGCGTCCCCGTCACCGTCTATTTCACCCGCGAAGGCGACCGCATGAACGCCACCCGCGTCATCGTCCGCAAGGCCTCGCCACCCGCCGGCGTCATCATCCAGAAAAAGACCACCACCGTCACCGAGGAAAGCAAGTGACCGCCCACAACCAAACCCCGCACACACCAACCATGAAAATACTCGCCGCATCCCTCATCGCAGTCACCGCGATCCTCACGTTCTCCTCCTGCAAGACCGTGATCGTGGAGCCCACCAAGCCCACGACCCGCACCACGACCACCGAGGAAACCACCACCCGCCATCCCAATGGCGGCGTGACCACAGAGACCGAAGTCCGCCGCAACTGAGCCACCCGCGGAGCGCAGGGGGCAGCCCCTGCGCTCACTGCGCGGAGACCGGCCAACCCGCCCGCCCCATCGGCGCACAAGGAACGGTCATCCTCCGCCAATCCCCGGCGCGCACCTGCCCCGCACGGTGCGATCTTCCCCGTATGATACTCGACACCGAACTCTCCCGCCTAGTCTGGCAGCTCGTCTCCGACGCCCGGCACGGCCTTCTCACCACCGTGGACAAGGACGGCTGGCCCCACGCCACATGGATGAACTTCGAGACCAAGGGCACGCTCGACGAAATCTTCACCATCACCGCCCCCACCACGCAGAAAGTCGCGAACCTCCGCGCAAATCCCCGCACCGAATGGATGTTCTCCCATCCCAACTTCACCGTCGAGAACATCGCCTACCTCTCCGGCGAAACCCGCATCATCGAGGGCGACGCCGTCCAGCCGTATTGGGACGCCATCCCCGGAAAATCCCGCGCCTACTACCGCCAATCCGACAAGACCGACGACTTCCACCACTTCGTCGTCCTCGTCACAAAAGTCACCAAGGTCGTCCTCTCCCGCCCCATCGCCTACCGCAAGTTCCCCGTCCTCGACCCCGGCGGAGCGAAGCACTGACGTCTCACGCGCTCACTCACGTCGCGCAGCCATCGCCTGGCTGCCGATGACGATGAACTCCGTCTCGCCCGTCGTGCCTTTAGACGCCCGCAGGATGTGTTCGAGGTCGGCGCGCTTCATACTTTGCGAGAATCCGCAGCCGCTCATCCTGCGGCATCAGCACGGCAAACGGACTGCTCTGGCGCATCCGCTGCCCTTCGTCGCTTTCATCCGCCAGCGCCTCCAGCACGCGCGGAAGCCCCTGCCGGAGGATCTCCATCCACTCCGCCAGCGCATCCTTGTTCTGGTCGGAATAATCCGCGTCATCGAGAAACCGCTGAATCCACGCCACGGCGAGATCGAGCTTCGCCGGATCGGCGCGCAACTCGCGTGCGATGACGCGATCCATCTCCAGCGCACATTCATCCATGACTTCGTGCCAGTTCATCCCTGCGCCTCTACCACGCAACCGCACCCGCTGCAATGCTCTCGCCATTGTCGCCTCCCGCTGCGTCTTGGGGAAAATCTCAGCCGCCACTCCGCTCCTACGCCTCGCCTGCGAGCCGGAGGACTTCAGCCTCGAATCGCGGATGCAACCAGAACCCAGCTTCCACCCGTAATCGTTCCAACAGCGGACGCACTGCCGGAATCAATCCCCGCGACCTTGCCCGAATCAGAATCCCCGCGACGCCGACAGACGTCACCTTCAACACCGTCGCTGCCCGGCGTCCGGCAGCCTCATCCATCAGCACCGCATCCGCGTGCCATTCCAACGCGAGCGACAGCGCCTCGGTCTCGCCGGAGTCGAGATCGGGACACGCCCGGACTTCCGCCGACACCTGCACCGCGGATGATATTCGCACCCAGGCCGGAAGCACGAGGCCTTGGAAACGCGCATGGTTTCCAGCGAGCCGCGAAAATTCCGCCGCCACGGCAGGCGGAACCCACACCTCTCCGAAAAGCTCCGGCAGCAGCCCTTCCGCAGACACGCGGCAGAGATTCAGCAGCACCGAAGTATCCGAGACGACCAGCACGTTCAGCTCTGGCGCGGCCCGGCGTCACCCTTGGCGAACATCCGATCCATCGCCTCCAGTTCCCCGTGCAGATCCTCCACCGTGTAGGTGCTGATGCGCCGCTCACCCAGCGCCTTCTGGAAGCTGAAAAAATCCACCCCTGCCAGTTCCGCACCGCTCACCTTCGTCACCTTGCCCTGCGCATACAGCGCGCACGCCAGCTCCAGCCGCAACTGCGCATCCCCCATTTGCCGGGTGATCGGGACATCGGGCAGCGTCAGATTCATGCCGCGCAGGCTAGCACTCCCGAAGCCACGGGACAACGGGAGAAAATGAACGCCATTGCCGCGCTCCGCTTCGTCTCGGGGAACGTGGAAGCAATCTGTGCGACACGGGCTTTCCGCCACGACGATTCCGGCATAGCCTCCCGGCATGCTCGATTGGTCCACATGCAAATCCGTCGAACGCGTGCCGGGGCGCGTCAGCGGCGCGCGGGTGTTCAAAGGCACACGCCTTCCGGTGCGCTCGTTGTTTGAAAACATCGAGGCCGGAGCCACCGTGGATCAGTTCCTCGAATGGTATGAAGGCGTCACGCGCGGGCAGGTGATCGAAGTCCTGCACCACGCCGAGCAGAGCCTCGCCGCCGCGTGATGCGGATCCTCTTCGACCAAGGCACGCCCGTCCCGCTCCGGCGCTGGCTCGCCGCGCACCGCGTCGAGACTGCATAGCAATGCGGATGGGCGGAACACTCCAACGGCGACCTGCTTTCCGCTGCGGAATCAGCCGGCTTCGCTCTCCTCGTCACCACCGACCAGAACTTGCGCTACCAGCGGAATCTCTCCGCCCGCCGCATCGCCATCCTTGTCCTCACCGTCGCCAACTGGCCCACGCTGGAGCCACACGCCACGGAGATCGCCCTCACCGTGGATACAATGCAGCCGGGTGCCTTCCGGGAGTAGTCCCCGCCGCAGTAGCGCCGCACCCGCGCCCCGCGCAAAGCAGCCATCACCACTCCGCGTGACGCCCCGGGAACCGCGCATGAGCACCCGCGTTTGCAACGCCCCGGCTTCGTGGATTCCTGCCTTCCAAATTCAAAAGCTCACCACCAGGGAAACCCGGAGATGCCGGAATTCGCCGAAGCAATTTCAGCCCCCACGCCCGGCTTCACCGCGCTCCGCTTTGCCTTTTGGAAAAATGTCGGGCATCGCCTGCTGCTACGTGCGCCGTCGCGCCGCATCCCGCGCGAGCGCATTCTCGATCAAGTCCTCGGTCAGGAAGCATGACGTGCTACGCAGCCTTTCCA
>Ga0194061_1000383_pt1 | contig 27213 bp, 23 predicted proteins | sample SepL2221m_MetaG_FD_163423 | JGI IMG/M metagenome (GOLD analysis project Ga0194061, IMG submission 163423) | Anoxic zone freshwater microbial communities from boreal shield lake in IISD Experimental Lakes Area, Ontario, Canada - Sep2016-L224-21m | ecosystem: Environmental > Aquatic > Freshwater >... | reverse complement strand
CTGACGAGCCGCGCACCCTTCCCGCAGGTGCGGTGCCTGCGTTCTTTGCCGGACTGCTTCCCGAGGGTCGTCGGCTTTCGAGGCTGCGCCGGATGGTCAAGACGTCCGCGGATGACGACCTGTCGCTGCTGCTGGCCGTCGGATCGGACACAGTCGGCGACGTTCGGGTAGTGGCGCAGGGGGCCGGCCTGCAGTCGCCACGTGCTCTCATCGAGGTCAAGCGGAACTTCAATGAAGTGCGATTCAGTGACGCACTTGGCGACGCTGGAGTTGTGGACCCTGTCGCGCTAGCAGGCGTGCAAGACAAGGCTTCGGCCCGCATGCTGTCTGTCCCAATTACCAGGGCGGGCCGGCGGTACATCCTCAAGATCGACCCGCCGGAGTATCCGTACGTAGTGGAGAACGAGGCGTACTTTCTCGCTTTGGCGCGTCGGGCCCGTTTCCCGGTTGTTGGCGCGCGCATTGTGTTCGATGCAACGGAGCGACCCGGCCTGCTCGTCGAACGGTTCGACCGGGTGAGCATGCCCGACGGGTCGGCGCAGGCGTTGGCTGTCGAGGACGCCGCACAGGTGCTCGGCCGTTACCCGGCCGACAAGTACGCGGTCAGCTCAGAGAGAGTTGCTGAGGCGCTGTCCCACCACTGTGCTGCGCAACTGCTCGCCTTGCGTGAAATCTACCGACAGTTCTGCTTCGCATGGCTCACCGGCAACGGAGACCTCCACGCGAAGAACTTGTCAATCGTCCAAAAGGACGGCGAATGGAAAGTGGCGCCGGCCTACGACCTTCCTTGCACACTTCCTTACGGCGACAACACTGCGGCGCTCACGATCGCTGGGTCGAACCGTGGGTTCTCGCGTCGACGTCTGTTGGAGTTCGGCGCAAAGATCGGTCTGCGCGAACAGGTCGTAGTCAGTGTGCTCGACGAAGTCCTCGCGGCAACGGCACCGGTCGAGCACGACTGGCTCGGCGGAGCCCTACCGATTAACGTCGAGACGGTGCGCGCCGTGACCCGATCGTTGCGCCGACGTCGCAAGGACGCGGGCGGCGATTAGCTCCGAGGGGCGAAGCGCACGGGAGCATGTTCGGGAAACTGCGTTGATTCCGTCACACGAGCGAGCACTCATAGTTCGCATCCGTGCCCGCGTTACGTGGTTTGCGCGCACCCGGAGATCGCGTTGCTCCACTCGGATTGGATCTGCCAAGTGTTGCTTGGTACGGCAGTAGTCGAGGTGAGCGTCACAGTGCCGAGGTAGTTGTAGTTGCACTTATCGCCGATCTCGGAGCCGTGTCCGTCGATCCAGCCGTACGTCGATGACGATGTCAGCGGATCGGTGATGGCCTCCATGAACTCGTGTGCCGTGCTGTCAGCCAGCGCCTTGGTCGAGTAAAGCCAGTTGTTGTGCGAGTAAGTGTCACCACTGACGTAGCAAGTGGTCGCGGTGAAAGGCAGATAGGCAACCTGCGTTTGCACGCCATTCACTGTGCCGAACGAGTGCCATGCGCAGTAGTTCACCTTCGGCAGGTTGGACGTGTAGACAAGGTAGACCGTGTTCGGGTCGGTCGCAATCGCGTTGTTGGTAAGGACCTTCGCTACCTCGGCGGCAAGGCTGTTTGTCGACGGGGCACGGTTCGGCGGCGTCGATGTGTCGAACAGGGCGCCACCATACGACGTCGTCGCAGTGGTCCCACGCATGTACTGCGTCGCGGTGTTGAGGTATGACGAGCCGACGAAGCCGTTGAGGAGCGCATCCATCCCGTTCTTCAGATCGGTGAACGCTGCCTGATTGCTCCAGGTGCCCCAGAAGATGGCGACCGTGCGCGAATGGGCGAGCACCTTGCCACCGTGGTCGACCAGGTTGCTGGTGGTGGTAGTTGTCGCAACGCGACCAGCGGCACGGTTCTCGGCGGCGCTTGCACTCTTGGCGCTAGCGCTCGCGGTGCCTGGTACGAGCAGAGCCGTGGCGGCGGCGGTCAGTGCGAAGGAGGTGATAAGGCGCAGGTGCGTGCGAGGCATCGACATTGTGCGAGGGTAGCAACTCAGGCGCTGTTAGGCCAGAATCCGCACGGGGTTTTCAATGAGTGACACGAAAACCTTGAGCCATTGGGCCGCGAGGGCGCCGTCCACGGATCGATGGTCGACCGACAAGGTCACGCGCATCACGGTTGCTAGGTACCCGAAGTGCTGGGGTCCTGTGAAGTTGGCTCAGCACCGCGCCTGGGCCGCAGTCAGTGTTCGTCACCGGCCACGGTGTCGAGGACGATGACTCGTCCGTCTTCGTTGATCTCGACTCGCATTCCCGTCTGCAGGCCGCTAGGGGTGGGCGTCAACACGATCGTGGGACCGCGCCCATAAATCTCCCAGGCTGCTGCGGCTGCGACCACGATGAATGGATCGTTCGTCTCCAACACAAATCCAGTCGGTGCGGAGCCGATCCGGATGGACTCGAGCAGAGTGCTTGTCGATGAGCTTGAACCTCTTGTAGCACTCATTACGATCACCGCACCCGTGAGGCAGGTGCCGTACTGCGCATGATTTCGATCGGTGATGCGCCCCGTGGTCGAGTCGTATCCGCCCCAGAAGCTCAATGGCTCCACTAGTCGGATCACCGGACCATCCACGCGCGACCCAACGACGGGCGTCATCTGAAATGTCGTTCCCGGCTCAGTCAACACTCCTCCGGATTCGAATCTCGCCGGCCACTGCACTCTCGACGCAGTCCTGGATGGAGGCCAGCACAACGGAGAACCCCAGGTTCGCAGGTGCGTAGTACGCCCACTTTGCGGAGTTGGTAAGGACGGTCCCGTCCGGTGACATGATCGCGGACTGCCCGTAGGTACAAGTGTCCCTAACGACGACCACTCCCGCCTCGCGCAAAGCAATTTCGCACTCGGGTTCTGAAGCCAACACACTTCGACTGGTCGTTGCGTAGGTTGGGACCGTGACTTTTCGGCCGCCTAGCAGGGTGACGAGGCTACGGAGCTGATTTCTGGACAGGTGTGGGGTCCCGACGCTGACCCCGCCGAGTCGTGAGGTCACACTCGCCGTGGTCAACTCGTCCATGGCCCGGTCCATGTCCTGGATTGTGATGATTATTGGATCGGGTACGGGGTGATTGCCAAAGGCTGTAGCAAGGTCCGGAGCTTCAGGCGTGACGTGCACAACGTGAAACATGGCGACACTCCCGCTGCTTGCGGCAGCTGCACCGAAGTTCTTAAGCCAGTCCTCGTCAATCTCGACTTCACCGAGCTCGCTCATCACGGGGACGTCATTCCCGGTGCGGCGACCAACGTGTTGGCCCAGCAACGACGGGAGTAGATCTGGGTCGACACGATCGATGACCTCGGTTGAAGGTGCGAAGTGCGCGCGGCCCAGGCGATTCGCTGGCAGGTGAAGACCGGACAGCGGCACTCGCCCGGTGAGTGCGGCGCAAATGTCGATCAAATCGCCGTATCGGTTGGTGCGCAGTCCGATGACACTGTTGCCGAAGACGATGGCGTTCGACTCGGCCCACGCAACATCACTTCCGCGAATCGGGCGGCCGGGAAGTTGGTACGGAGCACAGGTAAAGGTTGGTAAACAGCCCAGCGCCACGTAAGCATCCATCAGCTCTTTGGCCGCAGCCCCCTCTCCTGCTGGCCCAATGAAGATGTCAGGGGAGGCTAGGTCGATGCCGCCGACGTTCAACGTCGTGGGAACTGCGACCTGCACACCATCGCCGCTGAGCGCGCGAACGAAATCAAGGCTGGATGGGCCGTGGTAGAGGCAGCCGTCGATGTGGGCCGAAGCGATGGGCACGAACTGTTCTGCAGACTCGACCTTCGCCGCGGCCACAAGGATTCGCATCGCCATCGCGACGGACCGACCGTGGTCGCCACGCAACATCGCTTGTTCATCTGGCGCCAGCTTCACGAGCTACTCCATAGACCTTGGGTCGTTTGACAGGCCACCTTCTTGGCTGCTGTCGACGATAGGCGATGCCTTCCAGGTGGGATGGATGGGTTAGCTCCCTGCTCCAACATCGCTGTTCAAGGACCGAGCCAGCAGGTCCATTAGGAACCAGTCAAGCACCGCCGTGCCTACTGACTTGAAGGCTGTGTGTCCGAATATTTCGGGGACAGGGTTTTCGAGCAGCGAGGCGAGCGGCCGGATGTTGTCCGGCGAAAGTGCACCGGTTGCGATGGCTGAAATCAATTCCCCCGACTCGACCAGGCAAGCCTCCCGATCGTCAACGGCCACTAACGACGCGGATGCTAGGAAGCTGTCCGACAACTCGAGCAACGTAGGCAGGAAGGACCCGATCGCGTTCACATGGACTCGATCCTTTAGCGCTTCGGGATCGAAAAGCGGCGCGATCGCGCGAGTTGCACAGCACACGATGTCGGCGGAGCCGAGAACGCTTGCTGGATCCTGGGCCAAAGCGAACGCAACATCAGGGCGCTCTCGGCTTAGCACGCGGACCAGCTCTTCGCCCGTAGCAGCGTTGCGTGCTATCACCGAAACCCGCTCTACGGGGCGTACGGCCAAGATGGCCCGAATGAGGTCAGGCGCCTGAACGCCTGAGCCGTAGACCACAAGCTGAGAAGCCTGTGGGTCGGCCAAGATGTCGGTTGCCAACCCGACAATGGCGCCAGTTCGCAGGCTCGTGACTGTCGAGGCCTCAGCAATCAAAGCGCCATTGGAGTGTGGGGATGTTCGTACGGCTACGCCCTGCCAGGCGGGGCTGCGATTGACATTGCCGGAGAGGCACTTCGTGACCGATACGCCGGATCGTTTGTGGTGTGAAGCCATCACGAGGCCCGAACCCTCACCGAAGCTGTATCGCTGCGGGGTGTCGAAGTCCCCGCCCTCGACGCCGGGCAAACCTTCGCGGAGATCTTCGACGAGCCGGCGGATATTGACGCGTTCGCGGATCTCGTCGGGTCCAATAGTCACAACTTCCATCGGACCTCCAGCGACTTGCAAAAGCCAAGTGCTCTTGCGATGTCTTCTGCCTTACACCTTATGTGTCGGTGCTGGCTACCCGACCTAGACCCGGCAGATCTGCTGCCGGAAGTGCATGACTACCCAGGCTCGATATCGCGAGGATGCGGAATTGAATCGCAGTCAGTAAGCCACTGATTCACAAGTTCCAGGTAGGCCTCGCGCTCTTCCCACATTGGCATGTGCGAGGAGTCCTCGAAGATGATGAACTTGCTGCCTTTGATCCCTTGAACAAGCGTGTCTTGGAGTTGAGGCGCCAGTTCGTCGTAACGTCCGCAAAGCACGAGTGTGGGTGCAGTGATCTGTGCGAGTCGCTCCGTTGTTCGCCAGCTCTGGAGATTCCCCGTGACAAACAGTTCTGAAGGTCCATTCATCGTGTGGTAAACCGTCGGATCATTCGCTTGCGCGGTGAGACTCGCGACCACCTCTGGCGGCCACTCCGCGAGACGGCACATGTGTCGGTGGTAGAACACCTGGCAAGCCGCAAGGTACTCGGGGTCGTCGGTTGTGCTCGCTGATTCGTGTAGTGCCAGCGTTTCTTGGACATCTTCCGGGAGCTGCACACGCCAGTGATCCATAGATTCGACGATTTCGGAGAAGGATGCTGCCGTATTGGACAGAACCAAGGAGCGGACGCCCGCCGGATGGGCCAGCGCGTATTCCTGCGCCAGCATGCCGCCCCACGAATGGCCCAGAATGTGACAACGAGTCTGGATGCCGAGGTGGCTGAGCAGCGTCGTCAACTCGCGAACAAACAAGTCCACGGTCCAGTAGTCACCTCCCCGATCTGGGAAGTGGCTGGAGCGTCCATTGCCGAATTGATCGTAGAAGACGACAGCACGACCTCCCTGTGCAAGTTCGGCTAATGGCAGCAAATAGTCGTGGGTCGCACCGGGGCCGCCATGGAGGACCACGAGCGGAGGCGGTCCGGCATCGCCCGGGCGAAGGTCGCCTTCGATTCGGTACCATGTGCGTCCGTCTTCGAAGGACACATATCCCTCGTGCATTTGCCCTTCCTCCATGTTGCCGACATCTAGGTTCGTACGGACAGCCTCAGCCAGTGCCACCGATCTCCCCACGCGGGCATTGGATTCTCTATACGTCGGCGTAAGCGATGCAGTCGATTTCGATGAGTATCCCGTCCAAATCCGAACCAACAGTTGTGCGAACTGGGAACGGCTCGCGGAAGAAGGCTCGGTAGGCCGAGTCGAAGCCGGCAAAGTCGCGGTCGAGGTTCTGCAGATGCACCGTAACCTTTACGACGGCGTCGCGTCCCAGCCCCCGACATCCGAGGATGGCTTCGAGGTTTTGCAGGGTCTTCTCGGTCTGGGCCTCGATCGTTGTCCCAACGATGCTGCCGGAAGCTGCATCGTTGGGACCCATTCCTGCCGTGAATACCAACGGCCCCGCCACTATCCCTTGTGAGTAAGCCCCACCCGGTTTCGGCGCATCGACGGATTCAATCGCGATCTTGCCCATGTGTCACTCCATATCCATTTGTTGGTTGTACGAGACTTCCCAAGGATTCGCGGTCACATACTGCGGCATCCGGCAACAACGTCCCAGCGGTCGACGACCTTCGACCCCTCCACGACCAACAGGGCCCTACTGAGGTTCACGACTGTGCACACATGGTTGGGAATGAGGCGGATTGGGTCGCCGACGCCAGGTTGATAGTCGGCGTCCAAGCGCACGGCTCCGTGCTCCTCGTTCATCCATTCGATATGGCCGCCGCCACCAACTACTTCGGCGTAGCCACGCAACCCTGCACTCTCAGGGTCAATGTCGCCTGCCAACGTCTTGGAGCCAGCGTCGACTATCGCGATGCTTGAACTTGGCCGGCTCACTACGGTGCTAAGCACCGAGAGCGCGAGGTCATCGTTCGACGCCGCACCATCCAACACCGTCATTCGATCATGGAACACGTAGGTTCCAGGGCGGATCTCAGTTACTCCGCCGCTAGCAGCGGTTGCGTGACCGGTCGGAGTTGATCCGCCGCTCACCACTTCGATTCGAATGCCCAAATCACGCAGGCGGTTGGCTGTCGCGGACAGCAGTTCGCCTTCATCATGACCTAGCTCGGCTGCAGTGCGACCCGAGGATCCGTCGAAGGAGCTGCTGCGGAAGGTGAAGATGCCGTCTAGGACTAGCCCAGGATGATCATCAACCTTGCGACAGAGTCCGACAAGATCATCGAGGGTCGCACCGGTTCGGTGTAGTCCTGAATCGAACTCGACGCGGGCGCGGATAACTGCGCCGCGGGCAACTGCGGCATCGCCAAGACCTGCAACCCCGGTCTCGCTTTCGACGCCGACAGTGAGCCGACAGGTATCGGCGAGCTTTGCAGCGGCGGCCCACTTGAGCGGCCCTATCACGGGGTACGCAACAAAGATGTCAGCGAATCCGGCGTCGGCATAGACACTGGCTTCGCTCAGCTTGGCAACCGTCAGTCCTGTTGCGCCCGCATCGCGCTGCATCTGTGCGATCTGGATCGTTTTGTGCGTCTTAACGTGCGGACGTAGGGCCACATTATTTGCCTTGGCCACACCTGCGTAGTTTGCAATATTGCGAATGAGGCGGGAGCGGTCAACCAGAAGAGCCGGTGTCTCAACCGTTTCCGCGAGTTCCCACTCTGGTCCCCGATGAACGGCCGATACGGATCGATCGCTACTCATAAGACTCCTCGCCCGTAGTGTCCATCTGTCGCATATTCACGGTCAGCGGTCGACAATGCGGTGCAAGAACTGCTGTGTTCGGGCGTTCTTGGGACGGGTCAGAAGTTCCTCGGGAGAACCTTCTTCCACGATTCTGCCCTCATCCATCATGATCACCCGATCGGCAACGTCGCGAGCGAACCCCATCTCGTGCGTGACTACGAGCATCGTCATCCCGGATACAGCCAACTCGCGCATGACGCTTAGTACCTCCCCGACGAGTTCGGGGTCCAGCGCCGAGGTGACCTCGTCAAACAGCAAGACATGAGGGCGTAAGGCGAGCGCTCGTGCTATCGCCACACGCTGTTGCTGACCGCCCGACAACTGGCCAGGCTGCTTATCGAGGTGGTCCGCCAATCCCATTCTCGTGAGCAACTCAACGGCCGTCCGATCCGCCTCGTCTCGGGTCATCTGCCGCACAAGTCGAAGCCCCATCGTGACGTTTTGGCGAACCGTCTTGTGCGGAAAGAGATTGAAGTGTTGGAAGACCATCCCCACCTCTTTGCGAAGAGGTCTGGAAGCTCTGGCAATCTCCAATCGTCGTTTCCAATTGGCCGAACCATCTTGAATTGCCTGTCCCCCGATCCGAATCTCGCCGGCATCGACCTGCAGGAGGCGTGCGATGCAGCGAAGAAGGGTTGACTTCCCACTCCCACTGGGGCCGATGAGCACCAGGACCTCGCCCTCGGCGACCGTCAGGTCAATTCCATCAAGAACCACCTTGTCCCCGAACGATTTGCGCAAGCCAATGAGCTCGATGGTTCGCGCTCCTAGCGAGAGTTCTGGGGTCGGGGAACTGACCGAGACGTGCCGTCCTGCTCGGTCCCCGGGACGCTTGATCATCAATGCACCCTAAATCGTTTTTCAAGCCACGAGGAAGTCAGCGACAGCGGATATGTAAGTAGGAAATAGGCAACAGCGAGCGCCGTATATAGCTCTAAGGGCCGGAAGTTCTGGGCCGCCTGCGTCTGCGCCTGATAGGTGATCTCATGCACCGCAATCACCGAAAGCAGCGAGGAGTCTTTGAGCAAGCTTATGAAGATGTTTGCCGTAGCTGGGAGTGCCTGGCGAAGTCCTTGGGGCAGAATGATCCGCGCCAGCGTTGAACGACGTCGATATCCAAGGACGTATGCGGCATCCCATTGGCCTCTAGGGATGGACTCAATCCCGCCGCGGAACACCTCTGCGAAGAAGGCTCCCGCGTTCAACGAAAGAGCAACCACCCCGGAAACAAGAGGGGACAACACAATGCCAAAGAGAACCGGCACAACGTAGAAGACCCAGATCAGTTGGACCAGCGCCGGGGTCGTTCGAAAGAAATCCGTATAGATGTAGGCGATTTGGGTAAACGGTGGGGTGTGTGACAGTCGCAGTCCAGCCACTGCCATGCCGATAGTGCTTCCAATCAGAAACGAAAGGCCGCACACCTCGAGCGTGTATTTCAAGCCGATCAGTGCCAGATGCCCGATGTCCTTGTTGAATACCGAACCCCAGTCCCATACGTAACTGGCGGATGCGAGGTAGGCAGCACTCGCATGCAACTCGAAGGACACGCTAAAACCTCGCAGCATTCATCTGGTTACCCACGGCATTAGAATCCTGGCCCCCAAGAAAGCGGTAGGTGTTCACCTCTGCAAGACCCTGGGCCCGGCAGAGGTGAACACACTCGATCAACAGTGACACGTTGCTTGAATTCCTCCGCTAAGCATTGATCACTGTGGCCGATCCACCCTGTCTATTTCAGCGTGTTCTCTGGCGTGAGCCACTTCAACTGAAGAGCAGCAATGTTGCCGTTAGCCGTCTCCTGTGCCAAGAAGGCATTGAGCTTGGCAAGTAGTTCTGGCTCGTTCTTTGGTAGACCCCAAGCCACTCCAACGGGTAAGACGCCATTAGGCGCGGAAGCGAGCGAAGGAATGACGGTGAAGTGATACTTAGCGATTAGTCCAGGCGCTAGGTAGGTTGAGGTCGCAAGGACCTGTGATCGACCACTCACGACTTCAGATACCAAATCGGCGATGCTCGCGTTGGGAAGAGCTCGCTCGCTCGCGTTGGGCATGTTCTGGGTAACGGCGGTTTCGTTGTCCGATCCAGTGACGACTGCAATTGTCACGCTCGACTTGTTCAGGTCAGCCACCGAAGTAAACTTTGAAGCATTGGTTGACAGGGCAAAGAACGACGTGCCTGTCTGGTAGTACGGATTTGTGAAATCTATTACCTTTTTACGCTCGTCAGTCGCGTTGATGTCAGCACCGATGATGTCGTACTTTCCAGTCTGGAGTCCGGCCACGATGCCTGTCCAACCCGTGGTCACGAATTCGGCTTTGACACCCAGATAGTCGGCAAGCTTCTGGCACAGGATTGGATTGAAAGACGTCCAATCGCCTGCAGCGGTAGTGAATTCGAAGGGCGGATCCTGCGCCATTCCGATCCTGATTACCCCCGCCTTTTGAATGGCGGCTAGCGCGCTCTGTGGCGCCGAAGCAGTAGGCGTACTAGAGGACGAACTGCAGCCACTGGCAGCAAATCCGATTGCCACGATGGCAGCGGTAAATGCCATCACTCTTCGCTGAACAACTCTTCGACCGTACATACGCTAAGTTCCCTTCGTTTCATTGAAGCGTCGCCTGCCGGCGGCACTGTGCGCCGACCGTAGGTGTCCTATCGTGGAACTCATCCCGATCCTCCTTGCGTCGGATGTGAACGAGCTAATGCAAGGTCCGATGGAGCATCGTTCTTAACGCCTATCGATGCGTGGGGATCGACATCGACCCCGCGCCCGGGACAAACTGGAACAGGTCACGCCGATTCGTCTGCATTGCGCAATGGGCTCGCACCCGCTGGCGCCTCATGCGGGAGTGTAACGTTCCACCTCAAGCCATTGTCAATAGATTCCGTCGAGTGTCACTGGGTTGTTACCTAGGCTCACACCTTCAGCGCACGGGCCCTTGCGCAGATTGGGCGTCAGGCCGATTGCCGGGTGCAAATGTCAGGTGGAACTACGCACAACGAGTTCAGTCGGAAAGACGGCGATGTCCTCCGAACTGCCCTCCCCTTCGATCTCCTGAATGATCATTCTGGCTGTCATGGTTCCCATCTGATAGGACGGGACGGAGACCGTCGTCAGCGGCGGATCCAGATATTTCGAAAACTCAAAGTCGTCGAATCCGGCCACCGCTACGTCGGCAGGGATACGCAGGCCCAAAGACTTGACACCGTGCATCGCCCCAGCTGCCAACAAATCACTTCCGCAGATAATCGCGGTCGGCGGGACCTTCCGTTGCATTAGTCGTTTCGCAAGTTCCTCTCCGCCCTTTGCGTTGTACCCGGCCTCGAGAAGGACATAGGAGGGATCAACCCGCAGACCGTTCGCGTTCAAGGCAGCTTTGTAGCCCGCCACCCGCTGCTCCACCACAGCCCATGGCACTTGAGCACCGATAAATGCCACCCGTTTGTGCCCCGCGTTGAGGAGGTACTCGGTGAGTTGTCGGGCGCCTCGATGTTGGTGCGCGCGGATGCTCATGACGTCGTCGGGAAGACCGATTTCGTCGAATACAACAATCGGTAGCCCCAGAGACCTCGCTTCGTCAATGTAACGACGCCGGATCTCTCGGGGTCCTGACAATTGAATCGCTGCGCCGCCCGCACGCCCTTCACGCAATGGTCGAAGGAAGTCTCCGTCTAACGCGCCTGGACGTGCGCTCTGCAGGAGGACACCGTAGGCGGAATCGCGGGCGACATCTCCTATTCCGGCGATGAGCTGGTCCGTGAGGGGATCGGCAAGAAATCCCGCGTGTTCGTCGAGCACGAGAAAGGCAATAGTCCGAACCTTGTGGGACCTCAAAGACGCAGCGGCGGCGTTCGGTTGGTAACCCAATTCGGCAAGGGCAACCGAAACACGTTCCTTTGTCGCCGGCCGCATTTCGTCGAAACGCCCATTCACAAAGTTGGACACGGTCTGAATCGAGACCCCGGCTCGCGCCGCTACGTCGCGCATACGCGGCCGCGATGCGCCGTGGGCTTCAAGCAGTTCCCGGGGAGATTCGGTTTTCAAATTTCCGTCCGTTGCAGGCACCAAGTCAGGCCCCCTTCCGCAAGGGTTCGCTGCAGTGTAGACGGATGGCTTTGAGTCGACATAGGACCCGAGTCGGATCCTTGGGCAGACCGCAACGAAGAGTGAATTCAAGTGCTGTGGTTTGGGGTCGGCCGAGTATTCAGCGGCAATTAGGTGAAGTACTTGAACGATCCAGCCGTACCTGCGATACTTCAAGAGGATCAGGTGCGTGCCCGGAAGTAGTCGGTACCGACGACTCTTGGCGGGCCCTGCAGATTTCGAGAAGGGACTCTCTGTGGCATACAGGGCAATCATCACCGGGGCGTCGTCAGGAATTGGCCTAGCCACCGCGAAACGGATCCACGCAGATGGCGGCACGGTTGCGCTATTAGCGACGCGTGCTTCGTTGCTGGGCGAAATCGCAGCCGAGTTAGGCAGCAGAGCCTTCGCCGTCCCAGCGGATGTCTCTGATCCGGCTCAGGTCTCAGCGGCCATCTCCCGGTGCTTCGATTTGCTAGGCGACGTCGACCTTGTCGTTAACGCGGCTGGCGTCGATGGCCCCTCGGCACTCCTGGACATCACGGACGACAAGTGGGCACGAACCATCGGTGTAAACCTCTCGGGACCCTTCTACATCATCCGTGAGAGCGCACGACGACTCAAGGACGGAAGTTGCATCATCAACATCGGGTCTGAGCTCTCATTTATCGGTGCGGGCCTATACGTGGACTACTGCGCTTCGAAAGCTGGCCTGATTGGGCTCACCCAAGCAATGGCAGCCGAGCTTGCCGAACGGGGGATCCGCGTCAATGCCATCTGTCCGGGCCCGGTCGACACCCCGATGATGGAGGCCGAGATCCAGTGGTTCCCGAACCCTGAGGAGGTCCGCAAGCTCGCTATCGACCGCGTACCCCTGAAGCGCTGGGCGACGCCCGAGGAAATCGCTGACGCCGTCATCTATATGGCTGGTGCAAAGTTCGCCACTGGGGCCGCTTGGTCCATCGACGGCGGCACAACCGCAATCTGACAAGTCAGACACTAAGTCCACAAAGCCGCGACAACGGAAAGGCACCGAAATGCGAGTCCAGGGAAAGATGGGTTTGATCACTGGAGCGGCTTCAGGTCTTGGGTACGAGACCGCAAAACTATTGGCCTCCGAAGGCGCCAAGGTTCTCCTAGTCGACATTGACGTCGCCGGTGGTGAGAAGGCAGCCGAGGAAATTCGCGCTGCCGGGGGTGAGGCAGTGTTCCGCAAGGTCGATGTCACAGTGGAGCAGGACATTGTGGACGCCATCGCGGATGTGCGCAGTCGCTGGGGAGGCTTTAACTTTATGCACAACAACGCTGGCACCCAGCTCGAGGTACCACTCCACGAGACGACGAACGAAGGCTGGGATCGGATCAACGATGTAAACCTCAAGGCTGTCTTTTGGGGTCTCAAACACGGCATTCTGGCGATGAAGGAAACCGGTGGGGGCTCCATAGTCAATACAGCCTCGGCCCTGTCTCTTGTCGGAGACCCTTTCCTTCCGGCCTACACCGCCACCAAACACGGCGTCCTTGGGCTTACCCGAGCAGCGGGTGCCGCATACGCGCTCGACGGTATCCGGGTCAATTGCGTCTGCCCAGGCGACATGGAGACTCCGATGATCATCAAGTACTGGGAGGCAACTGGCGATCCCGAGCAGGCCAAGATCGACATGGGCGCTGCTTATCCGGCGAAGAAGATAGGTCACCCGCGTGAGGTCGCGCAGATGGTCCTGTTTCTGATTTCGGACGAGTCTTCGTACGTCAACGCGTCATACATGGTCGTTGACGGTGGACTCCTCTCGAAGTGCTACTAAGGATTACGAAATGAGCCGGTACGACGCAATCGTGATAGGCGCAGGTCACAATGGCTTGATCGCGGCCAACTACCTTGCCGATGCAGGTAAGAAGGTCCTAGTCCTTGAGCGCCGGGGGCTGGTTGGCGGGGCCACCGTGACCGAGGAGTTCTATCCAGGCTTTCGCGCGTCGTCCTGCGCCTATGTTTCCGGGCTTCTGCACAAGAAGATCCTGAAGGATTTGGAGTTGCACAAGACTGGCCTGCATCTCTACCAGACTGATGTCGGCGCCTCGAACATTCTGCGCGACGGCCGTCACCTGTTTCTCTACAACGAATTAGGCAAGACGCTTCGTGGGCTAGAGGAAATTGCACCCGGCGAAGGCGAGCGTCTTATGGCGTTCGGCCTGAGGCTGGAGCGGTTCGCTTCGATCGTCAACAGGTGGCTGTTGGTCGACGAGCCGCCGTCGCTCGACCACGTGATTTCCACTTTCATAGGTGCGGGCGAAGAAGAACTCTTCACCGAGTTCTTCACGTTGAGTGGCCTGGATCTCGTGAATCGCTATTTCGAGTCCGACATCGTCAAGGGACTCTTGATGTTCACGGCGATGGTGAGTGTCTGGGGTGGTCCGAGGACCCCTGGCTGGGCCTATGTATACGGGCACCACGCGATAGGCGAATACGACGGCCGAATGGGTCAGTTCGCCTTCCCGCGCGGCGGGATGGGTGCGATCGCCGACGCCCTTGCCCTGCGAGCAACCAGTCGGGGCGTCGAGATCCGTACCGATGCTGGGGTCGCTCAAGTCAATGTTGTCAAAGGTCGCGTTTCGGGTGTGACGTTGAGCGACGGAAGCGAAGTCGGCGCCCCCTTCGTGCTTTCGAACGCAGATCCGCAGCAGACATTGTTGAAACTTGTGGGCGGGGCCGACCTGCCCCCCGAGTACCGCAAGTCTGCCGGGCAATTCGATCAACGTGGGTCGATGGGGCGCGTGCTGTTTGCACTCGACAAGCTCCCCGACTTCATCGGATTGCCGGGCGGGGAAGGACCGCAGCACCGAGGCCTGACGCTTCTGGGAGCTGAGGTGGAGTCGTTCGAACGGGTCTCGGATGCCCAACGTTATGGCGACTACCCGGACGACTTCCCTATCGAGTTCATTATTCAATCCGTACACGACGATTCGATGGCCCCGCCCGGGAAACACGTCTTGTCAACGGGCGTCCAGCAATTGCCGTTCAACCTCAATGGGCGCACTTGGGACGACGAGAAGAGTCGCTTCACGTCCAAGGTCATCGACGTTCTCGAGACGTACGCACCAGATATCCGTGGGTCAATTATCGCGACCCATACGATTACGCCGCTCGATCTCGAACGCGAGTATGGCTTGCCCGGCGGCAACATTTTCCACGGCGCAATGACGCTCGGGCAAGTGTTCGATAGCCGTCCCCTCCCGGGATGGGGGTCCTACAGAACACCAGTTCCGGGGCTCTATATGTGCGGGGCTGGGACTCATCCAGGTGGTGGCGTCATCGGCGCACCAGGTCACAACGCTGCGCACGCGCTGCTGCGCGACGAGGCGGAGGGTGGCTGGTCCCCTTCCAGAGCTGGCGGGAACGATGTCGTGGGTGCGGCGCCACTCCTGCACCGCCTGATGGCCCGTCCCCGCGTGCGGAAGTTGGGTGTTGCACTGGCCCAACAACCCGTAATCGGCAAGGCCGCTGACAAGTTGACGAAGCGCTGATATCCCGCGCATGTTTCGTAGGGACTCTGGGCCGATTTCAGAATCGATCCACTTCTGGAGACTGGCTGAGGCAACAGTGAGCGATCGTCAGAGTTGCCCGGCGGGCTGGCAAGGTGCGAGGCGAAAGGTAACCGATGGCATCGAGTGACGTCGAAGAAATTCCGGATGTTCTGATCATCGGTAGCGGACCGTCTGGGGCCATCGTTGCAGGCGAACTTTCGGCGCACGGATTCTCGGTGGTTTGCCTCGAGCAGGGTGAGTGGCACAACAACGACGAGTTCCCGGGTAGACAGCCCGAGTGGGAACTTCTTGGCGCGAACAAGTGGCACCGGGATCAGAACATCCGGCGAACACCAAGTGACTATCCGGTCGAAGTGAGCCAGAGCGACATCACTCCGATCATGTTCGCTGGAGTTGGTGGATCCAGCGTTCTCTACGGCGGACATTGGATGCGAATGTTGCCCTCCGACTTTCGCATGCATTCCCTTGATGGCGTGGCTACCGATTGGCCGCTGACCTATGACGAACTGGCGCCGTTCTACGACGCCGTGGAATCTGCGGTGGGGACCGCAGGTGTTCCAGGCGATCCGGCTTATCTGCGTGGACCCAATCCACCCTTGCCGCCTCACCCGATCGGTGGCGTTGGTCGCACTGCTGCTCGCGGGCTAGCGAGCCTGGGCTGGCATTGGTGGCCGGCCAGCAATGCGATCGCGTCCCAGCGGTTTGGCGGTTTGACTCCCTGCGTTCGATGGGGCACTTGCGAAACGGGTTGCCCGGAGGGAGCTAAAGCGTCATTTGACCTCACTCATTGGCCTAAGGCCCTCAACGCTGGGACCAGACTTGTCACCGGGGCCCGGGTTCGCCAAGTGACGTTGGACAGCCGGGGTCGCGCAGATGGAGCTCTGTATCTAGATCGACTCGGTCGCGAGCACCACCAGCGGGGGCGAATGGTGGTGCTGGCAGCCAATGGAGTCGGTACGCCGCGGCTGTTGTTGTTGTCGTCCTCGCCAAGATTTCCTGATGGTCTTGCCAACGGCTCAGGCATGGTCGGGAAGCGGCTGATGTTGCACCCAACTTCTGCGATCACCGCAGTGTATGAAGAGGATCTCAAAAGTTGGATGGGTCCGGCTGGTCAAGCCATCTACTCTCTGCAGTTCTACGAGACCGATCTGAATCGTGGCTTCGCGGGGGGCGCGAAGTGGGAGTGCGTTCCCACCGGAGGGCCGATGCGCGCGGTCGAACTACTGAGCCAAGACGGTTTCGATTCTGCCTGGGGTCCGGGTGCGCAAGACCGCGTGCGATCTGTTGTTGGTCATTCCGTGCACTGGGGAATCCTCGCCAACGATCTTCCGGATGAGAGCAACCGCATTACCCTGGATCCGGTGCTCAAGGACAGTGATGGGATCGCAGCGCCACGCTCTAACTACCGCATCTCAGAGAACAGTCAACGATTGTTGGCCTTCCATCGCGAAAAGATGAACCAGGCGATAAGTGCATCGGGAGCGCTTCGTACCTTCGAAGAGTCGACCTCGGTGGAAGCCGGCCACCTGATGGGCACAGCCACGATGGGCGATGATCCCGAAACGTCCGTCGTCGACAAGTGGGGCGTCACTCATGAGGTTCCAAATCTGTGCATCGTCGACGGCAGCGTCATGCCAACTGGCGGTGGAGTGAATCCGACGGCAACTATTGCCGCCCTTGCGCTCAGGGCGGCCACACATCTTGTGTCGCAGGCCAGATGGCAGGAGGTTTCCGGGTGACCGAATTGCTTTCGCAAGAGCAGATCAACGTGTTTTGGGCGATTGCAGACGTTCTAGTCCCGCCAAGTGGTTCAGCACCCGCGCTCCGGGAAGTCGACGCTGAGCTTGCCTGGTTTGAGCGCGTCGCGGCTGCCAGAGCGGATCTGGTCCCGCGGTTGCAGGTGGTGCTCGCTGGAATGGACCCGGACCGGCTTGAGGCTCAGCTTCGTAGCATGTTCGACAATGATCGCGTCGACTTTGAGGTGCTTGCCGTATTCGTGGCCGGCACATACTACCTGATTCCAGAGGTACGAACTGTGATCGGCTATCCCGGCCAACTGCGCCTGCCCCCAAGTCAAGACGAGGCCATCGACCAGCTCGAAGATCTCATTGATCAGGCGTCAAGCCACCAATGGATTTTCCGAACAATCCCAAGCTAGGCCAAGTAGTACTTTCCTTCGCAACATCGTTCAGGGCAACCGATCCAGTTTTACGGGCTGAATCGAGGCGAGTGTTGACGCTGCAACGAACGGCCACTACTCTTACTTTAACGTTCCAATTGGCGGGCCGAACGTGATACCGACCCCGGGTTCCTTATGCCTTGGTTGAGGAATCTGACCGCTCCTTGAGCGCCCTAGGCACGGATACTCGGGTACCTCGCAGTGGAGGAATACATTGGCACACGGCCGGAGTTTGGAAGACATATCGACGCACCTGTTCTCCGCGGTTTTGAGTGACATTCTTGACAAGGTTGGTTGCTTCGGCCAGGTTGCGGCCCCCGTACTGGCGCCTCTCGATCCCAAGATGCGAGCAGTCGGATACGCCCGCACTGTTAGGGCCGTCATGGTCAGCCAGGTGCCAACCCACCCCTATGAGAAATTGCTTGTCGCGATTGACCAACTGACATCTTCAGAGGTACTGGTTATTGGTCTGCAGCCTGGTTCTTCCAGCGCGTTGTTCGGGGGCCTGTTGGCCACTGCCGTGGCTGCCGCCCGGGGCCGTGGCGTGATCGTGGATGGCTACACGCGGGATGCAAATGAGATCCTCGAAATTGGCCTACCAACTTTCGCAAAGGGCCTGATGCCGTTGGATTCCTACGGGCGGGATGAGGTTGTGGAGATCGGTGGTCCGGTGGACATTGCCGGCGTTCGGGTCAGCCAAGGCGACTTGGTGTTTGCCGACATCGATGGACTCGTCGTCGTTCCAGCCAGAATTGAAGACGAGGTCATTACGAAAGCGTTTGAAAAGGTCGAAGGCGAAGGTGAGGTACGCCAAGCCCTTCGGGGCGGCATGTCCGTGGCCGAAGCCTTTGCCCGCTTTGGGATCCTCTAGAGAAGTAGTGACTTGGACTAAGTTCGGGCCGGCGCACATTCCTGAGAACGGCAAACAGTCGCGAGTTAGCCTCGTTGGAGATTGCCACCGACCCCGAGCCACCACTTCCGTAGTGAATTCTCGAGCAAGGCAACTTCGAGCCGAATGGGAGTCGAGTCGTGAGTGCAATCAAGTTGCGAAGCTCAGAGTGGTATGGCGGGGACGATCGCAACGCCTACATTCATCGAGCGTGGATCCGGCGAGGTATGCCTGCAGACGCATTCGACGGGCGCCCGCACATCGCAATCGTGAACACCGCCTCGTCCTTCAATCCGTGCAATGCCCACTTGGACGAGGTGGCGCAGTCAGTATCGAACGGCGTCTACGCGGCCGGCGGCATACCGATGGAACTGCCCGCAGTATCGCTTGGCGAGGCAACCGTGAGGCCGACCTCAATGCTGTGGCGCAATATGGCGGCGATGGCGACTGAAGAAATGCTGCGCGCCAATCCCATAGATGGTGTTGTGTTGCTTGGGGGATGCGACAAGACCATCCCTTCGCTGTTGATGGCGGCGGCATCGGTCGACCTTCCTGCTGTGGTGGTTCCCGGCGGTCCGATGGCGACGGGCACTTTCCGCGGCCAGCCCCTCGGTTGTGGCACCGACACTTGGAAGCTTTCCGAAGAGGTGCGCGCAGGCAAAATGTCGCAGGAGGATTTCGTTAGCTCAGAATCTTCAATGATCCGAAGCCGCGGCCATTGCAACACGATGGGCACAGCGATGACGATGGGCCTGCTGGCCGAAGCGCTCGGGATGGTTATTCCAGGAGTTGCTGGCACTCCAGCCATCGACACAAGATTGCTTTCGTCATCTCACGAGTCCGGGCGGCTCGCGGTCGAGTTGGCAGTGCAGGATCGTCGACCTAGCGCCGTGCTAACGCGGGGATCATTCAACAATGCCGTTGTCGCTCTGGCTGCGATAGGCGGGTCAAGCAACGCCGTAGTGCATCTGCTCGCGCTTGCCGGTCGAGTTGGCGTCCCCTTTTCACTCGACGATATTGATCGAATCGGAGCCAACGTCCCGCTAATCGCCGACTTGCAGCCGGCAGGTCGCTTTCTTACAGATGACCTGCACCGGGCGGGTGGCTTCCTAGCGGTCCTTCGCGAAGTTCGGGATCTGCTTGACGACACGGCCACTACCGTCACCGGCCGAACTCTGGTTTCTTACCTGGATGCCGCGCGCTCTTGGGATGAGGAAGTCATCAGGCCCCGTAGCAACCCGGTCATCGAGAACGCTGGCCTAGTTGTGTTGCGCGGCAATCTTGCCCCGAACGGTGCAATCGTGAAGCCCGCAGCCGCCTCACCACACCTGCTTAGACACCGTGGGCGAGCTGTCGTTTTCGATTCGATAGAGGACTTCTACGCCCGCTACGACGATCCAAGTCTGGAAGTCGACGCGGATTCCGTCTTGGTCTTGCGCGGCTGTGGCCCGCGCGGCTATCCCGGGATGCCCGAAGTTGCCAACATGCCGCTCCCGTCGAAGCTACTCAAGACCGGGGTGCGCGACATGGTGCGCATTTGCGACGGGCGTATGAGTGGCACAGCATTCGGCACCGTCATTCTTCACGTTGCTCCGGAGGCAGCGGCCGGCGGACCCTTGTCGCTTGTCGAGGAAGGTGACTGGATTGCGCTTGACGTGCCCGGCCGCTTACTTCACCTTGAGGTGACAGCTGAGGAGCTCATCCAGCGAATACCGAGCCCGCGCATGACGGGTGCGTTCGCCGCACCGTCGCGAGGCTGGGAACGGCTATACGTCGACCACGTCATGCAAGCAGACGTCGGGGCCGACCTCGATTTCCTTCGCGGGGCCAGCGGCTCAAAGGTCAGCCGCGAGTCGCACTAACGCTTGCAGATTTCGGCGATTCCTGTCGCTACGCGGAGGGCGAGGGCAGAGATAGTGGCTGTCGGATTGGCTGATCCGCTAGTCACGAAAATGCTGCCGTCAGCTATGAACAAATTCTTGACGTCGTGACTGCGGCCCCACGAATCGACCACGGAGGTAGCCGGGTCGTTGCCCATTCGCGCAGTTCCTAGGAGATGACCTGGCTGATCAATCCAGATCTTCACGGGATAGGTCTCGTATGCACCTGCCGCCAGTGCGGCCTCTTCAAGCCGAGCAAGAGTGAATGCCAGGCTGGCTTGGGTCATCGAGCTAATTCGGTAGTTGATCTTTGGGGCTGGTAGCCCGTCTGAGTCGACGAGGGTTTCGCTTAAGGTGACACAGTTCGACTCTTCGGGTAGATCTTCCACGTTGGCGGCCCAGAGCAGCCCACTGCCGTGTGACCGAGCGGCCCGGTGGAAGCCTTCACCCCACATCTGCTCAAAGGGAGCCCCTCGCCGAGTCTCGACCGCGGCTAGTGGTCCTGGGGTGGGCAGGACGTGCAGTTTGGATCCTCTGAGAAACCCTCGGTCGCGATCGGTCTCGTAGAATTCCATGGAGTAGATCAGCTGTCCGGCCGGGCCTTTCCAACTCTCGAGTTCCTCGTCGTAGTAGCCCGTGACTGTGCAGTTCGGGTGCAGCATCAAATTCTTCCCAACCAGACCTGACGAGTTCGCAAGGCCGTCGGGGTGCTGGCTGCTTGCCGACATGAGAAGTAGTCGCGGCGTGCCAATGCCGTTGGCACACACAACAACCGCGCCGGCTTCCTGCCGATGCTCCTGACCCTGCCGATCGATCCAGACAACCGCGTCAGCCAAGCCCCTGGAGTTGGTCTCGATTCGTTGCACCCGCGCTCCGGTCGTGAGCTTTGCGCCAGCGCGAATCGCGGACGGCCAGTAGGCACGGTCGAACGATGCCTTCGCGCCATGCGGGCAGCCCCACTCGCACGTTCCGTAGCGGACGCAAGCCTCCAAATCGCCGTGCTTCTGGGATGGGATGGCATTTGCACCCGGCCACCAGTGCCAACCAAGCGCGTTCATGCCCTTGGCCGCGCGCCGACCCGCCTTACCGATTGGCATCGGCGGTTGCGGATACGCCAGGCCGGAGGGGTAAGCGGGATCGCCATCGACGCCCGAAACTCCAAGGAATCGATCGACCGCCTGGTTGAACGGCTCAACGTCCCGGTAGCTAATCGGCCAATCGTCACAAACGCCATCGAGAGTCTTGACCCGGTAGTCGCTGGGGAGCAGCCGGGGCCATTCGGCTCCGTAGTAGATGCTGCTACCACCGACGGCGTTGAACATGACAGGCCACATGTCGGAGTCCGCCACGTCCAACGGATAGTCCGCGGGAAGCTTGCGAACGTTGGGGTCATGCGACCAACGGTGCTGGATCAGCAGTTCCCACTCCGGATCGTTGGCCGGGAATTCGTTCGATCCAACCCAGTCGCCCTGCTCCAAGCAGGTGACAGAAAAACCCTTCGTCGCCAAGGTGTGGGACACGACCGCACCGGAGGGTCCCGAGCCGATCACGACTACATCAACGCGACCTGACACGACCGACCTCCGGGATTCTGCAAGATCATCCGACGGGACAATTCGGCTGCCTGACCTCTGGAGCAGCTGGCTTGCGCGCCTAACCTAGGCTGATCCAGATCGTCTTTAGTTCGGTGTATTGCTCAAGTGCCTCAACCCCGTTGTCCCGCCCGCCGAATCCGGACTGCCGGTAACCGCCGAACGGTGTAGTGATGTCGCCTTCGCTGTAGCCATTGATTGACACAGTTCCAGCCCGCACACTCCGCGCGGTGCGAATAGCCGTATCCAGATTCTTGGACCAGACATTGGCAGCCAAGCCGTAGTCAGTGTCGTTTGCCAGGCGGATCGCTTCGGCTTCGGTATCAAAGCCGAGAACTGCGACCACCGGGCCAAAGACTTCTTCGCGAACGATCGCATCGTTTGGGTTGACGTCCGAGATCACAGTTGGGGGGTAGAAGTACCCGCCTGTCTCAGTGAGGACCCGCTCGCCGCCCGTGACAATTCGGGCGCCGCTTGCGCGGGCACCGTCGACGTACCCTGCTACGCGATCAACGGCAGACGGCTCGATGAGCGGGCCCAAGGTGGTCTCTGGGGAAAGAGAATTGCCGACTCGGTAGGAGCGTGCTCTATCGGCGAGCAGTTCCAAGAATTCCTCGCGGAGTTCGTTTGCGACGATGATTCGCGACCCGGCGGTGCAGTTCTGTCCAGCAGCGAAGAAGATCGCGTTTGCGAGGTCATCGGCTACTTCAGGCAGAAGGCGTCTTACGTCCGGCATCACAATTTGTGGGCTCTTGCCACCGAGTTCGAGCACCACTCGCTTGAGGTTCGAGTCGGCGGAGTAGTGAAGGAAGGCTCGACCAACTTCGGTAGACCCAGTGAACGTGACCATGTCTACGTCTGGATGAAGTCCTACTGCACGACCTGCAACGTGCCCCAATCCGGGGATGACGTTGAAGACGCCGGCAGGGAGTCCGGCCTCCACTGCTAGTTCGGCGATTCGCAGGGTGCTCAGCGGTGCGAGCTCCGGCGGCTTAACCACGACGCTGTTTCCGGCCGCAAGTGCAGGTCCGAGCTTCCATGCCATGACCTGAGCCGGGAAGTTCCATGGCAGAACAGCGGCGACCACGCCAACTGGTTCGCGAACGATGAGCCCTAAGTTGGCCTCGCCACTGGGCGAGATCTTGCCGTAGACCTTGTCTATGGCCTCCGCATACCAGCGAATCGTGTGGGCAGTGTCCGGGATGTCGAAAGAGGTGGCCTCGGTAATGGGACGGCCGGCATCAGCTGCATCCAGCAACGCAAGCTCGTCGTTGGCCTCTTCGATCTTGGTCGCGAACGCCAGGAGAACTTCTTTGCGCTCGGCGGGGGACTTGCGGCTCCATACCCCGGATTCGAAGGCGGCGCGAGCGCTGGCCACAGCTAGGTCTACGTCACCGTCTTGGGCTGCGGCAACGTCTACCCAGTGCTGGCCGTCGGACGGCGTGAACAACTCAAAGGTCTGGCCATCGAGGGCAGGCACGAACCCGCCATCAATGAAGAGCTCAGTGCGAACAGAGTCTGGACGGCTGACGTTCATGCGTTGCTCCTCGGACGTAAGTCAACTGGTTCTCGAATTAGGTCAGGCTTATGACGACCTGTTTGATCCGTGTGAACTCCTCGATTCCCGCTTGGCCGCCTTCCTTGCCATAGCCGGAGCCACGGAAGCCACCGATCGGCAGGTCCGGACCGAGTGCGAGGTGGTTGTTGATCCACACGTTGCCAAAGTTCATGCTATTGACCATCCGCAGACCGCGAGCAATATCGCGGGTCCAAACCGAACCCGCCAACCCGTACTGCACATCGTTTGCGAGGCGGAGTGCTTCGGCCTCGTCCGCGAAAGTCTGGGCCGTCGCGACGGGGCCAAATATTTCCTCTTGAACCAGTTCGTCGTGTTGCGAAACACCGTCGACAATGGTTGGAGGCACGAAGAATCCGGGGCCGTCCGGAATCGATCCACCAATCACGAAACGAGAACCTGCTGGGCGGCGTTCGAGGAGCCCTCGAACTCGGTCGAGTTGTGCCCGAGAGATCAGGGGACCGAGAGTCGTTTCAGCGGCAAATGGGTCGCCCATGATGGTATTCGATGAGATGGCCGCTGCCAGCGCAGCAAGGAACTCGTCTCGAACCCCGCTTTGGATGATCAATCGGGTGGCGGCCATGCACTCTTGCCCGGCGTTGTACAGGGCAGTACCTGAAAGGTTGGCGACGGCCCTTTCGATATCGACATCGTTGAACACGACCACCGGGGAATTGCCGCCCAGTTCAAGGATTGCGCGTTTTGGCCCAGCGGCCGCGGCAGCAGCGATGAGGCGTCCAGCTCGCGTAGATCCGGTGAATGAAACGAGGTCGACGCCGGCGTGGGCCACGAGCGCAGCGCCCGCGGTTGCCCCTCTGCCTTGAACGAGGTTAATTACGCCAGGAGGAAGGATTTCCGAAGCTAGTTGAACAAACCGCAGTGTTGATAAAGGTGTGTTCTCTGCTGGTTTGATGACCACGGCATTGCCGGCGGCAACGGCCGGGCCAATCTTCCAGACGGCCTGCCAGAGCGGGAAGTTCCACGGGGTAATCGCGGCGACAACCCCGACTGGTTCTCGCCGGAGGTAAGACGTGTTTCCTTCGACGTACTCTCCGGCCGGTTGCGACGTTGTAAGTCTCGCGGCCGCGCCGAAGTGGCGTAGGGAATCAAGTATTCCGGGAAGTTCCTCCCCGCGACTGGCAGTCCATGGTTTGCCCGCGTCGAGGACCTCAAGGGTGGCCAGCTCGTCCAGGTGGTCCTCAACTAGGTCAGCCAATCTGCGGATGTGGTCCGCGCGGGCCCCCGGCGTTCGGCCTGCCCAACCAGGTTGGGCGTTCTGGGCAGCGACAACCGCACGGTCAATGTCGTCTTGATTGGAATCGGTGAAACTTCCCAAGACTTCTTCGGTAGCAGGATTAAGTACGGAAATCTCCTCGGTGCCGCGTCCGGGCTCGAGTTTGCCGCCGATCAGATTCCCGATTGGTCCGATAGTCACTCTGTTCATTGAATTCCTCCGCGGGCGGATGAGACTTAGCGGCCGAGCGGCACGGCTTCGATGGCCTTTAGCCAATTCCTAAGTCGCTCTTCGTCTTGCCCCGCGAGAGATTCCATGGGCCTTCTCGGATCTCCGGGTGATCGTCCGACGAGTTTCAGCCCGCCCTTGACTCGGGTCACGTACCCGCCAGTGATGAGGAACTCCATAATCGGGAAGACGCCATCCCAGATTTCGGACGCCGCTGCGGTATCGCCGGACTTGACTAGGTCGTGGATCGCCACCAACTCCGGCGCGATGAAGTTGGCCGCCCCGTTTACTGATCCGGCGGCTCCTTCAACGAGTGCCGCAAAGTAGAGGGTGTCCCATCCGACGAAGATCGACAACTGGTCCCGGTGGTGGTGGATGAGTTGGGCAGCCTGGGTGAAGTTGCCGCTCGTGTCTTTGACGTACTTGACATTGGGTAGTTCATCGGCGAGTCCGGCGAGCTGGGCTGGTTCGAGGTTCACCCCGGTGGCTCCGGGCAGGTTGTAGAGCATCACGTCGATTCCGACGGAAGAGGAAACGGCCCGGAAGTGGTCCTTGGTTTCACCGACTGTTAGAGGTTCGTAATAGGGCGCAACCACCATGATCGCCACGGCGCCGGCGGACTCCGCGTGTTGGGCAAGGCCGATCGCTTCTTGCGTTGTCATGGCACCGACACCTGCCATGACGGGTATTCGCCCCGCGGTCTGGTCGATGACGATCTCTGTCACTTGGCGGCGTTCGGCGTTGGTCATCGCGGCGAATTCGCCAGTGGACCCACCAGGGACGAGCCCGTGAACTCCGGTTCCGATGTTGTGCTCGACTTGGGCACGCAAAGCCGGCTCGTCGACCGCCTTACCGTCGTCCGTGAACGGAGTCACCAATGCCGTCAGAAGACCGTGGAGGTTGCTCATGTGGGTTTCCTTTCACCGGGCGCAGTGTCGACAATCTACAGCCGTGCGGAGTTGGGGCGCAACATCTGCGAATTGCTCAGCTTGAGCCCAGCAGGCGCGCGATGAGGCCAACCTGGTCCACGGTCTTATTCGGGTTCGCGCCCGGGACGGGGGCAAGCACGCAGGTCCCGGCACCTGCAGCGGCCAGTTCGGTAACGCGGCTCGCAGCCATCTCAGCATCGCCCCAAATCGCGAGCCGGTTTAGCCAATCAACAGGCAGCCAATTTCCAGTTGGATCAGCCTGCGTCGTTGACCGCTCTAAGGCCTCCGCGCCGAACTCGAGCGGGGCCAGTTGAGCTGTGAGCGATGACGACAAAGTTTGGGCGATGGTGGCGCGTAGGGCAGCCGTCGACATGGCATCGGTTCCGGTGTACCAGTTATAGACCACAAGACGATGTGGCTTCGTTGCATCTGGCTTGCCGGCCGCGATGAAATCCAAGGCAGCCAACACATATTCGGGCGCGCTGGGCTCCGACAGAATCGTCCCGTCGGCCAGCCGACCAGACAGTTCGAGGGAACGAGGGCCGCGCACCCCGGCTAGAACATCGGGAACGATCGACGGTGGTTGGTCCAGTTGTACGTCGTCAATCACTACATGGCGGCCCGAGAACGTGACCCGCTCACCACGAAGCAACCGCTGTAGGACAGTGATGGTCTCTCCGAGAGCTGCAAGTGGCGAGCTGGGCCAGGCTCCGATCTGACGCATCCATTCGGGCAGTCCGTGCCCGATGCCGACGGTCAGCCGACCGGGATGCGCGTTGGCGAGAGTAGCCATCTCCATGGCAGTAAAGGCAACGTTCCTGGAGACCGCCGGGAGGATCCCGAGGGAAACTTTCAAGTGCTCGGTGCGCTCCAAGATCATCGCAGCCATGGTTGGTCCGGCGGCAGTGAAGCAATCTTCAGCAAGCCAAACACTGTCGATACCGACGCTTTCGCAACGTACTGCAAGGGAAAGGAAATCCGGAACGGTGAGCCCCTTGGGGATCAGCACCCCCAACTCGGGCTTCGGGGCCATGTCAGTCTCCCTAGACGTCGGCGAGCATGAAGCCGTTGGGGAACGGATCGGCAGGGTCGAGTCCCACTTGGGCAATGGAGGTGATGTAGGCCCCACCGGCGATACTTGGAACGATTGCGGGGAGGGAGCCAACAGTCGTGGTTTCTTCGATTCGTCCGGTGTAGCGGGAGCCAATTAGCGATTCATGGATGAATGTTTCACCAACTTGGATTTCGCCTTTTGCGTGCAGCACGGCCAATCGTGCGGAAGTTCCGGTGCCGCAAGGTGACCGGTCGATGCGTCCGGGCGAAACGATCACTGCGTTTTGCGATACGAGGATCCCATCTTCGCGACGCAGTGGTCCAG
>Ga0194061_1000382_pt1 | contig 27233 bp, 25 predicted proteins | sample SepL2221m_MetaG_FD_163423 | JGI IMG/M metagenome (GOLD analysis project Ga0194061, IMG submission 163423) | Anoxic zone freshwater microbial communities from boreal shield lake in IISD Experimental Lakes Area, Ontario, Canada - Sep2016-L224-21m | ecosystem: Environmental > Aquatic > Freshwater >... | reverse complement strand
CCCCTACATCGTCATTTACTCGGTACATGGAGACATAATTTTCATACTGCGAGTATTCCACACTGCCCAGGACTTTGAGAACCTGCCCGAACAGACCAGCATCAATTAAGAGTTCCGGCGTTGATTATTAAAAACGACATGAAAAAGAAAAGTCCGAACATACAGTCCGAAACTGACTGGCAGCGGGTCATGAGCATGGCTGATGAAGAAATTGATACATCAGACATACCTGAGTTGACTGATGACTTTTTCAAAAATGCCCGTGTTCGGTTGCCTAGAAACAAAACCAGCTTACCAATGGAAACACACCAGCACTGACAGTTCCCATTTCACACTATCCTTTTGAAGATAATTGCAGTGAAAAAGGTTCTCAAATTTTCTGTCCTTTTCTTTTTATCATTGACCCTATATTGACCCTATCTGTGATTTATACAAAAATGGCTTACAGGAAAATCTCTGTAAGCCACTTGTTTTATTGAAGTTATTATTTATGCCCAAGTATCAAGCGACCTCCTTAGGAGGGAAGTGCTCTATCCAACTGAGCTACGGGGACATGAGGCCCTTATACCCTGCTGACCGATAAAAAGCAACCTTAGCATGCCGTTACATGATCACTTACTACCTATTTCATCGTGTGTATGACGCTCTTGCTCTTCCATTACCATGAGTCCCAATTCCCGTTTCATCTCGTTGAACTCTCTTCCCGCCGGATCACGAGGGTAGGGCATGGTTACAATCTGATTGCGTTTGATGGTGCCGGGGCGATAGGTCATAACTATGATTCTGTTCGCCAGGTAAAGTGACTCTTCGATGCTGTGAGTGACGAAGAGAATTGTTTTTCCTGATTTGCTCCAGATGCGAAGCAGTTCATCCTGGAGTGTTCTACGGGTCAAGGCATCCAGAGCTCCAAACGGCTCATCCATAAGCATGAACGGAGAATCAATAGCCAGCAGTCTGGCAATGGCGACCCTTTGGCGCATACCGCCTGATAGATCCTTGGGGAAACGGTCACGAAACTCCCGTAGTCCAAAAGTATCCAGCAATGAGTCGACACGTTCCTGAATTTCCTTCAGCGAGACTCCCTTAATTTCCAGGCCGAATGCAATGTTCCGGGCCACCGTCATCCAAGGGAAAATGGCGTATTCCTGGAATACGACGCCCCGGTCTGGCCCCGGTTCCTTAATCGGATGACCGTCAACTATGATCTCGCCAGAAGTGGGAGTTATAAATCCGGCGATGGAATTCAGCAGAGTTGACTTGCCGCAGCCCGATGGACCCAGCAGGCAGACAAATTCGCCCTGCGACAGCTTCAGATTAATGTCCTGTAGCGCCGGTACGCTGTGTTCGGCTCCTTCAAACGATTTATAGAGATTGGCGATCGAAACGTAATCCATGCTACCCATCCAGGCCACGGTGCCAGCGCAGCAGGTAGTTATTTAAGAGGTTCATCAACTGGTCAATGGCCAGCCCCAACAACCCAATCGTGATCATGCCGGCAATGATCTTGTCTGACCACATGAATTCACGCGCTTCGAGAATGCGGTAACCAAGACCGTTGTTGACAGCGATCATTTCGGAGACGATGACTACGATGAACGCCGTACCGATGCCTATCCTGACACCGGTGAGTATATAGGGGGTTGCTGCAGGCAGGATTACCCTCCGGAATATATAACCTTTGTCTGCACCGAGGTTGCGGGCAGCACGTAAATAAATTCCATCTACATTTTGTACACCGGCGATGGTGTTCATCAGTACCGGGAAAAAAGCCCCCAGAGAGATCAGAAAAATTGCCGGCGGGTTGCCAAGGCCAAACCAGAGGATCGACATCGGAATCCAGGCAATCGGAGGTATCGGGCGCAGTACCTGAATTATGGGGTTGAAATACTCGTAGATACGGGGCGAGGCTCCCATGAACAGGCCTAACGGAAGGGCCAGTCCGGCTCCGAGAATAAAACCTCCTGCCACGCGGCCAAGACTTCCCAGCGTATCAATCAGAAGCTCACCCGATCGGAGCCATTCAATCCATTTAATGACGATTGCGCTCGGTGACGGGAGCATGATCGGAGAAACCAGGCCGGCCCGGCAGGAAATTTCCCAGATAATCAGCAGAAGGAGCGGCATGGCCACTCCTCTCAGCAGTGACTTTAATATTGGTGTCACTCCTATTTTACCTTGAGAGTTGTTTTGGCTTTCTGCAACAGGTCAAGCTTGACCCAGTCAGCGGCCTTTGGGGGTTTAGTCATCCTGCCGACGCCGTATTTCTGCATCAGGCTGGTGGTGATATCAATATGCTCCACGCTGATGTCGTAGGTGAACTCGGCATTGTCAAGCGCATCCCGAAAGTCGTCAGAGCTGATCTGCCCTTTGAACATGTTCTCACGAACGTATTTTTCAGCTAGTTTCATATCTTTGCGGAAGAGAGCCGTCGCCTCTACAAAACACAACATGGTCCTTTCGGCAATATCACGCTTTTCCTTGTACATCTTCTCGGTCATTACCAGTGCCCGTATCGGCTCACCCATGGGGGTGTCGTAGGGTTTGAGAATTTCGACGCCGAATTTTTTGTTGATCGCCTGGGACGACTGTGGCTCTGACTGGCACATGGCGTCGATATGCTTGGCAGCCAGGGCCTGATTCAGGTCGGCGAAGGCCATGTAAACGATCTGGACATCCTTGCCCGGTTTATCGGACCAACTCAGGCCGGCTTTCTCCAGTTCAGCAAGCAGTAACAGTTCCTGGGCGCCACCACGGGCGACGCCGACTTTTTTCCCCTTAAGATCTTTGAGGGTTTTTATCGAGGAGCCTGCCTGGGCAACTATCCGTGCCCCGCCTTTGGCAAATCCGGCCACAACATAAACCGGTGCCCCGCTGGCACGTCCGGCAATTGCAGCATCAGCTGCAGAAGCGGCGATGTCAATTTCACCGGCCATAATTGCCGGAATTATATCAATTCCTTTGGGAAAAACCCGCTCTTCAACTTTGAGATTATACTTGCCGCACAGTTCTTTCATGTATGAAACAGCTCCGTAGTGGGCGAATTTCAGATTGCCGAGCCGTACAACATCTGCTGAAAAAGCCGGAAGTACAGAGACGGTGATAATAAGAGCGGTTAAGCCTATGAATCTTAGTTTCATAGCATTCCTCCTCAGGTATTAGTAGTTTCCATTTTCAAAAATTCAGCAGAGAAAAAACTTTGTCTACGGGTAGTTTCTTGCGACCGTCCAGAAAATCCAGTTCGGCCATAAAGCAGCATTCCACAATTTCACCACCCATGCTCTGCACCATGTCAACAACTGCCGACATGGTGCCGCCGGTAGCCAGCAGGTCGTCGGCGATAAGAATCCGCTCGCCGGGCTTTATAGCATCTTTGTGGATTTCAAGGGTGTCGCTGCCATATTCGAGATCGTAGGTTTTGCTGAAGGTTTCAGACGGGAGTTTCCCCGGTTTGCGCACAAGCACAACGCCCGCGCAGAGTTTGTAGGCGAGGGCCGAACCGATGATGAAGCCGCGGGCTTCAACGCCGACAACCTTGTCAATCCGTTTGCCGATGTAGCGATGAGCTATCAGATCGATCATTTTCTGATACGACTGAGCGTCCTGCAGGAGGGTTGTAATGTCTTTGAAAATGATGCCTTTTTTGGGAAAATCGGGAACGTCGCGAATAATTTTTTTCAGAGATTCCATCGTCCTGCACCCCTTTTGGTATGATGTTAAGGCCGCAGATCAACTTTGCTGCGGAGTTTTTCAATACTTTTAACTTCAATCTGCCGGATCCGTTCGCGTGTGACGCCGTAATGTTGTCCGATCATGTCAAGTGTTTGCGGTTCGCCATCGTCGAGTCCGTAGCGGAGCTTCAGGACATGCTGCTCCTGCTCGCTCAGGTCTTGAAAACAATCTGAAATCAGATTGAAGTTGTCAATATTTTCGAGCAGTACTGCCGATGGGATGGTTGCCCCATCTTCGACAAAGTCAAGCATGGAGCTGTCGTTCCCGTTGCCATACGGAATATCCAACGAACATGTGCGTCGCAGCAGGTTCAACATTCGCTGGACATGGTACGTATCAACTTTCAGAGCATCGGCAATTTCCTGCGTGGTAGGCTCGCGATCAAGCACCTGCAGGAGTCCTCTGGCCGTCTTGACGATGCGGCTTATGTCGTCTGAAACGTGGACCGGAAGTCGGATCGTGCGTGACTGGTTGATCAGTGCCCGCTCAATGGCTTGACGGATCCACCAGGTTGCGTAGGTTGAAAAACGGCACTCTTTCGTCAGATCGAACCGTTCAACAGCCTTAATCAGCCCCAGATTTCCTTCTTCGATCAGGTCGAGAAGCGGCATGCCACGGTTTGCGTAGCGTTTGGCGATCATAACGACCAACCGCAGGTTTGACTCAATCATTTTATTGCGGGCAGCCTGGTCGCCCGCTTCAACTTTCCGCGCCAGCTCCTTTTCTGATTCGGCGTTTAGTAGTGGATTGCGCTGGATGTCACGCAGGTATATTTTTATGGCATCGCCATGTGATTCAAATTCCGCAAGCTGCAGCTCTTCTTCACCGCATCCATCTGGAGTCAGAATAGATGGGCCAAGCTCTTCAACAGGCACTTTAGCGCCATCGTCAGAAAAAGGGTCTGAAGGGAAATCAGTCGATAATAAACCTTTATTCAAATTCACTCAGGACTCCTGCTATCAACTCTGCCACCCCTGCCTGCCGATAAGGGGAACGAAGCGGCAACCGACAGTTATTGTGCGTTCAAATTCTCCATCGAGATGACGGACAATTCTTACCAGCTGCTGTTCAGTATCGCTCCCAACCGGGATCACGAACCGTCCGCCAGGCGCCAGCTGTTCCAGAAGAACTTCCGGGATTTCCGGAGCGCCTGCGGTTACCAGAATGGCGTCGAAGGGGGCCTCTTCATCCCAGCCGATGGGGCTGTCATCACTGTCGTTGATTCTGAGCATGACGTTGAACAGGCCAAGGGAATCAAGACATTTGCGGGCCCGCAGTGCCAGAGGGCGGATCCGCTCGGCAGTGCAGACACGGTTGGACAGGGTCGCCAGGATGGCGGTCTGATAACCGGAACCGGTACCGATTTCGAGTACCTTCTCACTGCCGGTCAGGGCCAGCATCTCGGTCATCAGCGCCACCATGTAGGGCTGAGAAATGGTCTGTTTCTCTCCGATTGGAAGCGGCGAATCGTTATAGGCCTGGAGAGCGAATGCTTCCTGAACAAAAATATGTCGAGGAATTTTCAGCATCGCGTCGATCACCCGACGGTCGCACACCGGTTTACGGTCACCGGATGGAGAGACGATCTGATCCTGAACCATCCTGTTTCTGGCGATCTCATACTTCATTTACCGATCCTCGAAAATGTTGAATCATAGCAGGAGTGCCGAAGAAAGTCCAGCCGAGTCAAATTTTCCATCCTTTTAATGTGTTCAGTGAATCGTGGTTTGTCAGATCAAGATGGAGTGGAGTTATTGAAACGTGGCGGCGATTAATTGCGTGAAAGTCGGTTCCCGGTTCGTCATTGAAGCTGGGTTCTTCACTGCCGATCCAGAAATATTTCCTGCCGCGCGGGTCGGTCTTGTGGACGATGCTGCCGACAAAAGAGCGCCGGCCCTGGCGGGTTATCAGGGGGAGCTGCATTTCATTAATTGCGCAGTCAGGAACATTGACGTTCAGAAACGTGTCAGCCGGGAGGCCGTGTTCTATTACCTGCCGGGCAACCCGCAGAGCGATTCCGGCTGCATGATTGAAACTCTTTCCCTGGTCAAAAGTTGCCAGGGAGACCGCAATGGCGGGAATTCCCATCAGGTTAGCCTCCATGGCTGCCGCCACCGTTCCTGAATAGGTAACATCATCCCCAAGGTTTGAGCCATGATTAATTCCTGAAATTACCAGGTCGGGCTTGACCGGAAGAAGGCTATGGATCCCCATGTTCACGCAGTCAGTCGGGGTCCCGTCAACGGCGTACCAACCTTCGTGAAGTTCAAATACCCGTAAAGGGGAGTGCAGTGTCAGTGAGTGACCGGCGGCACTGCGCTCTCGGTCGGGAGCCACAACTATGACCTTCCCAAGACTCTCCATTGCCTCAGCAAGCGCCCGGATGCCGGAGGCGTGGATACCATCGTCGTTGGTAACCAAAATATTCACTTGATATACTCCTTATCAGGTAGCTCGTTCAACATCTGTCAATATGTTCCCACTAAATATCACATCAACTACGCAGTATTCAATCGATATGCATTTTTTCAAGCCCTATGCGCGTGATTGTCTGTTTTTGCACATTCAGATACTGACTCAAACACAGTGAATGGGTAGTAAGAAGCGCTATTTTTCTCCAAGAAATTTTTTTCTTGTGTATCATCTCAAAATCAGTAGAGTTGCAGAATAAATCTCACCATCATCACGAACTTGTGTCGCTGCAGGGTGTTTCCCTGACACGACACGTAATAAAAGGCGCTGCAGGGGTAATCAGGCGTGAAAAGATTGCGAACAGGTACCAATATCATCAGGGTATTTCTTATCATCGGCGTGTTCATGTCGTTGGCTGGCCTGCTCTGTACGCTTGTTCAGGATGCGCCGAACAGATTACTGCTTGGAGCTCTGTTTCTGCTCAACATGTTAGCCATGTTGGCCGTAATCCGACTGCTGATCGCGCGTAACCTGGCAACCCGCATCAGGCAGATAACGGAGGTTATGAATAAGGCTGCCGAAGGTGAGTTGGGTGAGCGGGTTGCTTTTGAAGGCGAGACGGAGATGTCGTTGCTTGCCGATAATTTTAACTCCATGATGGAGAAGTTGTCTGGAGCCATCAACAAGTTTCATTCATCGGTTGCGGAACTCAAGAATATCAGCGTCACGATTGGCACTCTTTCTGAAAAAGGTGTTTCGTCGGCAGAATCCCAGTCCGGATATCTCAAACAGACCGCAGCGGCCATCAGGGAGATTGACGTTTCAATCTCGAACGTATCGGAGTCGGTGGTCAACCTTGTCACCATGTCTTCAAGTAACTCGTCATCAATGACCGAAATGTCATCAAGTCTCGTAACTACGACGACTCATCTTGAGTCGCTGGTTTCTTCAGTGGAGGAGGTCAGCTCTTCGGTTATTGAAATGGCTTCCGCCGTAGGGCATATTCGTGAAAATGCCGCCATACTGGCTAATGACACCGGTAAAACAGCGCACCTGGTCAGCGAGATGGACAGCGCAATCAAGCATATTGGAACCCAGGCGGCTGATACCTCGCGGATTGCTGAAATGGTTAAATCTGATGCTGAACAAGGTTGGAAGGCCGTTGATGCTACTATTGCCGGCATGAATGAAATCAAGTCGTCCTCTGCGGTTACCTTTGACGCAATTGAGAACCTTTCAAAACGGGTTGCCAACATTGGGAAAATTCTTTCGGTCATTGATGAGGTTGCAGAGCAGACGAATCTACTGGCGCTGAACGCCTCGATCATTGCCGCGCAGGCGGGTGAGCGGGGCAAGGGATTTTCGGTCGTAGCCGGTGAAATCAAAGAACTTGCGAAACGGACGGGTAACCACACCAGAGAAATATCGGAGATCATTCTGGGGGTTAGAGAAGAGACCGAACGGGCGGTCAAGGCCATTACACTTTCTGAAAAGCGGATTTCAGAAGGGAACATTCTTTCTCGGCAATCGGGCGAAGCCCTGCTCAAAATAGTGAACGGCATCCAGTCTGCCAGTAGTCAGATGGAAGAGATCAATAAGACGGCACTTGGTCAGATGGAGGCGAGTGCCGCCATGCAGCATGCCATGGGACGAGTTGCCGAAATGGTTGAGCAGATTGCCCATGCAACCCGTGAGCAGAGTCACGGCAATGAACTGATTACTTTTGCAGTTGGGCAGATGAGGAATATTACCCACGAGGTTATGCAGTCGATTTCCAGCCACCGTCATTCGGCGGAAACGGTCATCGGTTCCAATGACAAGATCAACAGTACGGTTGTCGATATTTGCGAGGCCTCGATACTTCAGGCAAGCTGTGCCGAGCAGATACATGGGTGTCTGCAGAGTTTTGAGGGATCTGCCGATGCCCATATTTCATCGACGATGATCATGGATGAAGTGCTGCTGAAACTTTCTCATCAGATCGATTCGCTGCAGAAGGAAGTAGAGCAGTTCGCTACAAAATAGGTAATATCTAATATCCTGGTTACCGCAGCATTCGATACAAGGAGAGTCAGATGGCTGTATCACAACTTGATGCCCGCGGCCTGAAATGCCCGCAACCGACACTCAAACTCACCGTCATGTCTATCAAACTGAAAGCGGGGGACGAACTCGAAGTGGTTGCCGATTGCCCGACGTTTGAAAGTGATGTTCGCGACTGGTGCCTGCGGTCAAGAAAAACGCTTGTCTGGTTTCGGGAACAGGGCACAGACAAAACGGCACGCATACTGTTCTGATATGTTTGTTTCCGGTAACGTGAGATCAGTCGGATGCAGTGGTAATCAGATCAATCCCCGTTCTTTAATCTCCGCCTTTAGCCACGCATAGGCAACTGGTGCAGCTACCAGTCCTGGGACGCCGAATGCGGCTTCCAGGAGCAGCATTGCGCTCAGCAGTTCCCATGCCGTTGCCTGTACTTCGTGGCCTACGATGCGGGCGTTCATAAAGTATTCCGCTTTGTGTATAACAATCAGAAACGCCAGAGAAGCAACTCCGACAGCCGGTGAGACTCCGAGACTTATCACCACAATGAGTGTGTTTGAAACCAGATTTCCCACCACCGGCAGCATTCCCACCGCAAATGTCAGCAGCACAAGAAGTGAAGCCATCGGCAGGTGAATTCCGAGCAAAGGAAGTACCACCAGCAGATAGACCGCAGTGAGTGCTGTATTGAGCGCAGATATTTTTACCTGGGCAAATACAACCTTATCGAACGCCGTAACCAGGATGCGCAGTCGTGAGCGCAGGGCAGACGTGAGCGGAGGGGATTGCCGATGGTCGATAAAATGGTGAACGGCTGACATTCCCCCGACTACCATGCCGAGCAGAATGTGAGCAAAAACCTTGAGGCTCTCCAGTCCCACCACGGAAATCTTCTGGACGTGCTCGCTTGCAATTTCGGTAATCTGGGACCTTAGCCCTTCGATGGTGGTCGGAAGTGCATCAGCAACTGACTGTGGCAGCGTTTTGCGCAGGCTTCCGAGGGTGCTGTCAACCGTCGAAAGTAACGCTCCGATGCCGTGGCTGCTGCCGATGAAGGACCATATTGCGGCGCATGCGCCGGTCAGACAGGTGATAACACAAATAACCACGACCGCCAGGGCGACCTGACGGGCAATCCTGTTCATGTTCTGAGGAAGATGGCGGGCGAGTTTCAGAGTCAGCACGTAAACGGCAAGCCCGGCAAATACTGCCGGCAGCAGGTGAAAATACAGGACGAACAGTACGGCGGTCGCTGCCAGGGCGTAACTTGTAATCAATTCTTTCGACATGATTTCTCCCTGAGGTTTTGTGGCTCATCACACGCGTTGCCGGTGTACCTGTGACCACGTATACAATACTTTGCTCTCATACGGCAAGAACACACTTGCAATGCTATCTTTCCACAGCATTTTGTGTTTACAAAACAGCTTCTAATCGCTACATTCGTCCCCCAGAATCGTTGTTATTTCAGTGATCATAAGGAAACTAATCGGGAGGTAACACAGTATGAAGGCTGTTCTTATGGATGCTTTCGGCGGAGTGGATGTACTAAAAGTAGGTGAAGTTGACAAACCATCTCCCGCTGAAGCTCAGGTTCTTATTCGGGTTATTGCGACGTCCATTAACCGTCCCGATCTGGTTCAACGGGAGGGGAAATACCCGCCTCCCGCGGGTGATTCAGATATCCTCGGGCTCGAAGTGGCCGGTTTTGTCGAAGAGCTTGGAGCGGGAGTCAGCGGGTGGCAGGTAGGAGACCGGGTCATGACGCTGGTTGGTGGCGGAGGATATGCCGAATATGCCGTTGCGTACGCCAGTCATCTGATGCGCATTCCGGAAAGTATGAGTTTCGAAGAGGCGGCTTGTGTCTGCGAATCTTATATTACCGCGTTTTTGAATGTATTCATGATCGGTGAATTCAAAGATTCCCAGACAGCTATTCTCCATGGTGGGGGAGGGGGGGTTAACACTGCTGCAATCCAACTCTGCCGAGCATTGACGCCTGCCAGTTCGCTGATTGTAACCACTTCACCGGAAAAAATGGAGCGGGTCAGAGCTTTGGGGACCAACTTTCTGATTAATTTCCGCGAAACCCCTGACTTCACCGAAGTAGTCAAGGAATTCACTAATAAGAAAGGGGTTGATCTCATACTTGATCATGTTGGTGCTAAGTATCTGTCTCCCAACATGAATTCACTTGGCTACAGGGGAAAGCTGGTTATAATCGGCGTTGTCAGCGGTATCAAGGCTGAGCTTAACCTGGCCCTGATGATGGTCAAGCGTCAGCAGATAATCGGAAGTGTTCTCAGATCACGACCGGTAGCGGAAAAAGGGGAGATTGTTGCCGAATTCACCCGTCGTGCACTGCCAAAGTTTGCTGATCGAAGCATCGTTCCGATTATTGAAAAAGTATTCAGCGTAGAACAGGTTGCGGACGCCCACCGCATGATGGAAGAGGACAAACATTTCGGAAAGATCGTGCTTAAGATTCAGGAGCCATGATCAGGCAAGTTGTACTTGTCTCCGTCTGTACTTCGATGATGAAATACTTCCCCCGCCGGTTTCTGCGGGGGAAGTATTTCATTTGCTTTATAGTTCCGGCCACTCGCCGCCATCAATTACTACGGTTGGCAATCCCATTGGCCCCAGCACATCCAGGAACGCCTCCGGATCGAACTGTTCCATGTTCCATACTCCCGCTTCATGCCAGGTACCGGTCAACATCATGATCGCGCCAACCACCGCCGGTACGCCGGTTGTATAGCTGATGGCCTGTGATTGTACTTCTCTGTAGCAGGCCTCGTGGTCACAGATGTTGTAGATATAAACCTGCTTCTTTTTCCCATCCTTGTGGCCCCGGGCGATGACGCCGATGCAGGTTTTTCCCTTGGTCAGTGGTCCCAGAGATCCCGGATCAGGGAGCAGAGCCTTCAAAAACTGGATCGGCACGATCTTCCGGCCGTTGAACTCAACCTCGTCGATGCGTGTCATGCCCACGTTCTGGAGCACTTCCAGGTGTTTGAGATAGTTGTCCGAGAATGTCATCCAGAACTGGGCTTTTCTGATTGTGGGGATGTGCCTGACAATCGATTCCATCTCCTCGTGATAGAGGCGATAGCAGTTCATCGGCCCGATTCCCTCAGGGAAGTCAAAGACCCGTTTGGTGGACAGCGGCGGGCTTTCCACGAACTGCCCGTTTTCCCAATGTCGGCAGATGGCGGTCACCTCGCGGATGTTGATCTCAGGGTTGAAATTGGTGGCAAATGGCTGACCGTGTGATCCGGCGTTGGCGTCTATAATGTCGATCTCTTCCACCACGTCCAGGTATTTCTTGGCGGCAAGGGCAGTGTAAACGTTGGTGACTCCCGGATCGAAGCCGGAACCGAGCAGTGCCATGATGCCGGCCTGTTTGAAACAGTCATGGTAGGCCCACTGCCAGGAGTATTCAAACTTTGCGGTATCGAGAGGCTCATAGTTGGCGGTGTCCAGGTAATTGACACCGGTCTCAAGGCAGGCATCCATGATATGCAGGTCCTGGTAGGGGAGCGCCACGTTGATTACCAGTTTTGGCTGGACCTGCCTGATCAGGGCCACCAGTTCAGGAACATTGTCTGCATCAACTTGAGCGGTTCTGATGCTGTTACCAAGCTGAGCAGCTATGGTGTCACATTTTGATTTGGTGCGCGAGGCTAGGGTGATATCACTAAAAATATCACGGCGCTGGGCGCATTTATGGGCAACGACCTGGCCGACACCCCCGGCACCGATGATCAGAACTGTGCTCATAAAGAGTAACTCCTCCCGAAAATACGAATATTGACAGCATATATCATTAATTGAATAAAAATGGAACTCTGATATGGATATACAGCCTTTCTACCTTTCCATTATTGACGAATCTCTGCTATGGTGGCGGCATGGGCGAGAAACTGATCTGTACAAACAAAAAAGCATACCATGATTATTTCATAGAGGAAAAACTTGAGGCCGGCCTGGTGTTGCAGGGCACCGAAGTCAAATCCCTGCGTTCTGGCAAGGCAAATATGGGCGATTCTTTTATGCTGGTGCGAGATAACGAAGCGTTTCTTCACAATCTGAATATTCCCCACTACGAGTTCGGAAACCGCCAGAACCATAATCCGGATCGTCAGCGTAAGCTTTTGTTGCACCGCAGACAGATTGACCGTCTGTACGGCAGGATCAGAGAACAGGGCTATTCAATAATTCCGTTACGCCTCTATTTTAAAAATGGAGTGGTCAAGGTGGAGATAGGGTTGGCCAAGGGGAAGAAACAATACGATAAACGTGAAGATATGAAAAAAAAGGACAGTCAGCGGGAAATGTCTCAGGTCTTGAAGGCACGAAATCGGGATTAAAACATGAATCTTCGCATGCTGATGTTCTGCAGGATACCGATGCCAACCATTGAAGTTATCATGGAAGTTCCTCCGTAGGAAAAAAAGGGAAGAGGAACACCGACAACCGGAAACATACCGATCACCATACCGATATTAATTACGATGTGCCAGAAAAGCATCGCCGTCACACCCACCGCCAACAGAGCGCCGAATCTGTCGTTGCACTTGCGGGCGATGTTCAACCCCCACAGCACCAGCGATAGATAAATAATTATCAGTAGCAGGCATCCGAGAAATCCCCATTCCTCTGCAAAAACCGAGAATGCAAAGTCGGTGTGCTGCTCCGGCAAAAAACGGAGCTGCGACTGGGTTCCCTTAATAAATCCTTTACCTGCCATTCCGCCGGAACCGACAGCGATTTTACTCTGGATGATATGGTATCCGCTCCCCAGTCGCGAGCGCTCCGGATTCAGGAAATCCAGTATCCGGTTTTTTTGATAGGGCCTTAGAAACTTAGCCCATCCGAGCCACATAACCGGAATCGTCACACAGATGAAACCAACAATGGTAGTCCATCGCAACCCGACGAATATCGTTATGGAAACAGCAATCAGCAGCACCAGAATTGCAGTTCCCAAATCAGGCTGTTTCATGATCAATAGTGTCGGTAACGCCAGTACACCGAGCGGAAAGAGCATATCCCGTATTGACAGCCCCCCGACAGGGTGAAAATTATTAAAGTGCCTGGCGAACGTCATTATGATGACTATTTTCATCAATTCCGACGGCTGTACGTTAAACAGACCCAGGTTAAGCCAGCGGGTGGCGCCCATCGAACGCCTGCCGACCAACAAAACTGCCAGCAGTAGCAACACAAGAACGCCGTAAAACCAGTATGAAAAATCTTCCAGAATGTGATAATCAACGCTGCACGCCATCAGCGCGATGGTCATGCCGGCAATCATCCAGTAGATCTGCTTCAGGTAGTAAGGCGAACCAATAATTTTGTAAGGTGTCGTTGCGCTGTAAATGTTAAGTATACCCAGCAGGCAGACGGTGGCGACCAGCCCTGCAAGCACCCAGTCGATATTGGTAAGGAGCCGGCGGTCAATCACGGTGTCACTCCAATTGACTGTCGTGTGACTTCAGGCGCTACTATGGTGGATTCATCATTGTCGTCATCTTCCGGAGAGGATTTTGACGTGGATGAGCGGGGTCCTTTTTTTATGTCAAAGTAAGTTCTCAGTATTCTCCCGGCTATCGGCGCGGCAGCGGAGCCGCCATGTTCGCCATGCTCAACAATCACTGCAACCGCAATTTCAGGCTTTTCAAACGGGGCAAATGCGACAAAAAGAGCGTGGTCACGGAATTTATAGGGTGTTCCCGCTTTACTGTCGCGCATTTTAACAACCTGTGACGAGCCTGTTTTCCCGGCAACCTTTACATCATACAGTCTGGCCATGGCTCCGGTGCCGCCCGCTTCATTTACTACAGCAAGTAAACCCTGCTTTACCAACCGATAGGCCTCTTTCGAGAAGGTGGTGGTTCCGATGACCGCCTGCTTTGTATCGCGAATTGTTTTGCCGTCAGCATCGACTATCCGTTTGATCAGATGCGGCCGGTAAATGGTACCATCGTTGGCTACCGTTGAAATCATTGATGCCAGTTGGATTGGTGTCATAAGTACGTAACCCTGGCCTATGGCTACCGGAAGCGTTTCACCGTGAAACCAGCGCTTGCCGAGACGCTTGAGCTTCCATTCACTGGTGGGAATCAGACCCGTTTTTTCATTGTTCAGCTCCACCCCCATTGCTTCTCCCAGCTTGAACTCTCGAGCAGCTGAGGCAATTTTATCTACTCCCAGCTTTTCGCCAAGCTTGTAATAGTAAACATCACACGATTCACGCAGAGATTTCTTGAGTGATGTAACCCCATGGCCCCGTTTGTTCCAGCACTTGAAGGTTGAAGAGCCAAGATCGTAGGAACCGGTGCAGGTTACCGACGTTGAATTATCAATTTCGCTGTTCTTTAAACCTGCAAGTGCAGAAATGATCTTGAATGTTGATCCTGGAGGATACTGACCGCTTAACGCCTTGTTTTCAAGTGGTCTTCGGATGTCGTCCAGATATCGCCGCCACACGTCTGCCGGGAGCTTTCCGCTGAACAGTGACGGATCAAAACCGGGATTGCTGGCGAACGCCAATATTTCTCCGCTGTTGACGTCCATGGCAACTGCTGCACCTGCCTGCTCTCCAAAAGCACGCTCGGTCTGTTTCTGCAGTGCAGCATCGATGGTCAGGACGACACTGTTTCCAACGGTGGGATAACTTTCCGAAATCGTTCTCAGAATCCTTCCGCGGGCATCAACTTCAAGTTGGCGTCCTCCATCTCCGCCATGCAGTTCATTTTCCAGCGCCCGTTCGATGCCGTTTTTGCCTACGTAGTCCCCAGGGCCATATTCCTCAAATCCTTTTTGAGTCAGCTCCTTATCCGATATTTCGCCGATGTAACCGAGCAGATGCGACGCAAGAACCCCATGGGCATATTCTCGAACCGGCTTCATTTCGATTTCAACCCCCGGCATTCTCAGGCGGTTTTCTTCGACGATTTCAACCTGGTCACGGCTGATATTTGCCGCTAATACTATCGGGTAGTAACGGGCGCGCCCCTGCTGAATCTTCCAGCGACCAGCCATTTCGTCCCTGTCAAGTTTTAACAGCTCGGAAAGTTGCGTCAGCAGCGCTTCTCGGTCTTTCACCTCCTGGGGAATAACTGCCAGGCTGAACGACGGGCGGTTGCTGACCAGAACGGTGCCATTACGGTCGAGTATGGCACCGCGGGAAGCAGCGACAGGCACGAAACGAAGGCGATTATTTTCCGACATCGATTTGTAATCGTCGCCACTCAATATCTGCAGATGCCACAATCTGAGAATTAGTATCAGGAAAAGCGCTGAAACAATGAAGGAGAGAAAAATAGCCCTTTCCTTTGATTCCATGATCTCGCGAACAAAGCGGCGTTCTTTCATGAAGCTTCTGCCTTGCGTTCAAAGCCGGGAAACAGGGATATAACGGAGGCGGCAAAAGCATTGACCAGAAGGCGTGGGATCATGTCCGACAGCATTGAATAGGCAACCCCAGGTGTTGCTGTGAAGAGTACCATGAACAGTAGATTCAATGCAAAGCCGGCCGCAGTTGCGCTGGCAACGGTCAGAATAAACAACAGTGAGCTGTCAGCGTACAGACGGTCTGAAACGCTTTTTATAACAATGAAGGTAAAAAGAAATGATGTGGCGCTCAGACCGAGGTAGACTCCGCCAAAAACATCTTCGAACATACCGAGAAGCCATGAAAGCAGGGCTCCCGTAACAAAAGGACCGCGCAGAGCAAGCAGAACCATAACGATGAGTAGCAGGTCCGGCTTGAACGAGGGTCGCACAAAGACAGGTAGTATCGAAATCTGAACTGCCGCCGCCGCTATAATCCCCAAAATGAGGAGTATTGTTGTTTTCCTACTCATGACCGTTCCGCATTACGATCAAAACTTCTTCCACATGGGCAAGATTGACAGCCGGCCTGATCATGACTGTCTGGAAAATACCGTACTCACCACGTTTTACCATCGTCACTTCGCCAATTGGAAGCCCTTTTGGGAAAACGCCGCCAATGCCTGACGTTACCACCAGATCGCCGACTTTGACATCTTCGTCGCGGGTCGTAAACTCAAGGGAACAAAGCATCTCCCCCTTTCCCTTTACGACGCCACGGGCGCGGGAGCGTTGAATAGTTGCCGATATTCCGCTGGCGCTGTCGGTAAGCAGAATGACTCGTGCTGTAGAAGAGGCTATTTTAACAACCTGTCCGACAGCACCGTCTGCAGCAAGTACGGCCATACCTTCACGAAGGCCGCTATCGGTTCCCCGGTTGATCACCAGAGTCCTGAACCAGGGGGTTGCATCTTCACCGATGACGGATGCACTTACCATCGGCAGTTTGACCGCCTTTTTCATGTCGAGCAGACGCTCAAGCCGTTGGTTCTGCAAACGGACCTCTTCATCTTCATGTGCCCGTTCATTCAGCTTCCTCACGTCATCACGCAAACGGATATTTTCACGGTGCGTATCCACCAGGCGAACATATCCGTCCCACATATCCTCCGCCGATGTACAGACAGTATATACTGGCTTCAGCAGTGGCGCCGCAATGTTCATTGCAAGTCGTTCAATGCTGTTTGCTTCGCGGTTGCGGGGGACATTCAGGGAAAAAAACACCAATGAGACCAGAATGCCGGCACTGAGAAGCAGCAGATATAAGTGTTTCCGTATAAAATTCATAGCAGGCTACGTTACCATCCTAATTCAAGCCGCACAGATCGTTTTCATTATAAACACGCTGAAGATAATCCCTGTATGAAGATCGAGGGGTCTCTTCGATAACCTGAAGCATCCGTGAACAGTCAATAAAACCGCGCCGCAGCGCTATTTCTTCAAGGCAAGCTATTTTGAGCCCCTGACGTGATTCGATTGTCTCAATGAAATTGCTGGCTTCGAGCAGGCTTTTGTGAGTGCCGGTGTCAAGCCAGGCGATTCCACGGCCGAGACGTTCGACCATCAAAAAACCGCGGCGGAGATATTCAAGGTTCACATCGGTAATCTCGAGCTCACCGCGCGGAGATGGCTTCATTGATTTGGCAATGCTGACAACTTCTTTGTCATAGAGGTATAATCCTGGCACGGCAAAATGTGATTTCGGTCGCTGTGGTTTTTCCTCAATACTCAATACCGCGCCATTTGAATCAAACTCAACGACTCCGTACCGTTCCGGATCGTTAACCTGGTAGCCAAAAACACGCGCGCCCCCGTGGAAATCTGAAATGATCCGGTCGAGGTTCATTTTCCCATAGAAAATGTTATCGCCCAGAATCAGGCATACCGGCTTGTCATCAATGAATTTCTCACCGATCAAAAAGGCCTGAGCGATTCCTTTCGGTTCAGCCTGAATCTCGTACGTTATTGAGATGCCCCAGCGGGAACCATCGCCAAGCAGTGCTTTAAAGCGTGGAATATCATGGGGTGTTGAAATCAGCAAAATATCACGAATGCCTGCTGTCATAAGAGTGGCCAGCGGATAATAAATCATCGGCTTATCATAGACCGGCTGCAGTTGCTTACTGGCCACAAGTGTCAGCGGGTAGAGGCGGCTGCCTGCACCTCCGGCAAGAATAATTCCTTTGGTTATTCCAGAACCCATCACAATCTCCTCTGATACGTTACTGAATTTTACTTTCAAAGCTCAGCAGAATGAATCTGCTGCTGCCAATAAATCATTAAAAACCTGGACTATTGGATCACAATCTGTTTCATTCTCCGTGCCGTATCCAGTGCGAACAAGAAGAGTTTTACAGCCTGCTGCCCGACCGGCATCAATGTCAGCCAACTTATCGCCAATCATAAAAGAAGCAGCGAGATCAATATCAAATCGCCGTGCCGCCTCCAGCAACATGCCGGGGAGCGGTTTGCGGCACGTGCAGGGGAGCGAATAGCTGCCGCGTCCCGAGGGATGGTGAGGGCAATACAGCCATGCATCGACATGCGCCCTGTGCCTGGAGAGTTCGGCAGCCATGTAGCTGTGAAGAGTCTCAACATCCTCTTCCGTATAAAATCCCCGAGCAACTCCAGACTGATTGGTTACTACAACAACCAGAAAACCGGCGTTGTTAAACCTGCGTATCGCATCGATCGAGCCGGGGATGAATTCGCAATCGATGCTTCGGTATAGATAGTCCTTCTCAACATTAATTGTGCCGTCTCTGTCAAGAAATACAGCTCGTTTCATGGAATGCTCCGCGGTGAATCTGTTTGGATAAACAGTCCAATACTGCGACGAAAGGGCTCTTACCAGAGAAGCATTGACAAGCTCACCTGATTGCAACTATAAGAAGCAGCCATCGTCACTAAGGGAGAAACGACACCGTGATCAAAACCAATAACCTGAAAATTACCGGCATTACTCCTATCATTGCACCGGCCGATTTGCGCCAAGTGTATCCGCTTTCTGAAAAGGACCGTAGTTTCGTCAGCAGCAGTCGGGAACGTATCAAGGAGATTATCTGGCGCACGGACCGGCGTCTGATGGTCGTAGTCGGCCCCTGTTCGATCCATGATACTGATGCCGCCATTGAGTACGCACGGCGACTTTCGGCACTCTCCAAAATGGTCGGGGACCAGCTGTTTCTTGTCATGCGGGTTTATTTTGAAAAGCCGCGCACGACTATTGGTTGGAAAGGGCTGATCAACGACCCTGACATGAACGGCACCCATCTGATCTCAAAGGGGCTCGGAATTGCCCGCGGGCTGCTCTGCCGAATGACATCACTCGAAGTGCCGGTGGCAAACGAAATGCTTGACCCGATCACTCCTGAGTATGTCGCTGACCTGATCAGTTGGGGGGCAATCGGTGCACGAACCACCGAGTCACAAACCCATCGGGAAATGTCAAGCGGACTTTCGTTTCCGGTCGGATTCAAAAACGGGACAGACGGCAATCTGCAGATTGCCATGGATGCCATGAGAGCCGCCCAGCACCCTCACAATTTTCTCGGTATCAACCGCGAGGGTCGTACCTCCATTATCGAAACCAGCGGAAATCCGGATGTGCATATTGTCTTGAGGGGTGGCTCAAAAAAAGTCAACTACCACAAAGAGGATATTGTCCATACCGAAGAGTCTCTGAAAAAAAACGGTCTGTTCCCGACTATCATGGTTGACTGCAGCCACGGTAATTCAAACAAAGATTTCCAGAAACAGCCGGAAGTTCTCGAGTGTGTAGTCGATCAACTGCTTGACGGTAACACGAGTATTTCGGGGGTCATGATCGAGAGCAACCTTGAAGCCGGCAACCAGAAAATTCCTGCCGATCTGGCCCAGCTGAAACACGGGGTTTCAATCACAGATGCCTGCATCGACTGGAGCACGACCGAAAAAATTCTGCTCAACGCCCACGAACGGCTACTTCGCAGGCGATGACGCACCACATAAGACTCGCTGCTTATAATGAATATTCTGGTGATTTCTGATACCCACGGCAATACGGATCGTGCTCGCGAGGCACTCCGCAGAGCATGGCCGGTTGACGTGGTTGTCCATCTCGGAGATGGATGTGCAGATGCCGAACAGTTGCGCAATTCTCTTGATATCCCGGTAGTCAACGTTGCCGGCAACTGTGATCTGGGGTGCAACACTCCCCGTGAACTGCTGTGGGCGTGTGAAAATAAAAAAATTCTGTTAACTCACGGCGATCTCTACGGTGTTAAAAACGGATTGCTTACACTTGAAATGCGTGCCAGGGAAACAAGTGCTGATGCCGTACTCTTTGGTCATAGTCACCTCCCCATTGCTCTCACGCTGCCCGGCCTCCTCATGTTGAATCCCGGCACACTTGCCACTGCTTCCCATCTTTCTTGCAGCTTTGCCATCATGATGGTAACTCCTGGCGATATTTCAGCTCAACTCTGTAATTTTGAATGATCGTCGCCATCACGGGATGTCGCCGCATGTCCCTTGTGCACAGCTTTTTCAAGTCTTCTTCGACGAGGCCATGTAATCAGAAAATCAACCGGACCTGACAAAACGTATATCAGTAGTATGCTGAACGTCATTACTACCGGCTCCGCTGCAACTACAATCATAATGGCCACAGCTAGAAGCAGAAAGCCGAACGGCTGCCGTTTTATGAGAGCAGGATCTTTGAATGAGTAGTAGCGGAAACTTGATACCATCAGAAATGCCAACAGATAAATCAGAACTATGATGGCCAGTTTTTTATAGGAACTTGGCCAGCCCAGATGATGGAACAGTAAAACCGTTGAAGCCACCATACTGGCCGCGGCAGGTATGGGAAGCCCGACAAAACGTTTACTCTCAACTGTATCAACCTGTACGTTAAAACGGGCAAGTCGCAAGGCACCGCAGACAAGAAACAGAAACGCAGCCAGCCAGCCGACTCTGCCAAACGGCTTGAGGGCCCAGGCGTACATCAAAAGGCCTGGTGTGACACCGAACGCCACCAGGTCTGCCAGCGAATCAAACTCTACGCCGAATTTACTGGTGGTCCCGGTCATGCGCGCTACCTTGCCATCAAGACCATCACAGACAGCGGAAATAAATATCCATATTGCTGCGCTGCTGTAATTACCGTTCAAGGTCGATACCATGCTGTAAAAGCCTGCAAACAGACTTCCCGCAGTAACCAGGTTGGGAAGAATGTAGATGCCCCGTTTCATACTTTCGCGCCTGCTGGCGGCTGTATTTTTTACATCAGTTTCCATGTCAGCCTACTCAATCCTGCACAGAATAGTCTCACCGGCTACAGTTGAATCGCCCAGCTTTACAAGCGGCGAAATTTCTAAAGGCAGATAGATATCAACCCGTGAACCAAAACGGATCAATCCGTACCGCTCCCCCTTTTTTAACAGATCCCCGATTTTGGGATAACAGATAATCCTGCGTGCTATCAGGCCGGCAATCTGAACAAATGCTATCCGTACTCCTTGTGTTGTTTCAAGCACCACTCCGTTGCGCTCATTTTCCAGAGACGCACGACCATCACGGGCATCATAAAATTTTCCGCTGTTGTAAGAGATGTTAATAACTTTACCATCAGAAGGAGCCCGGTTGACGTGAACGCTGAACACAGACATAAAAATACTGATTTTGAGAGCGCCGCATCCCAGTGGGGAATCATCAACCGGCTGAACAACAATCACGGTTCCATCAGCAGGCGCAACAACAGCATGAGGATCTGAAGGGGGCTGACGTTCCGGATTTCGGAAAAAATAGAGAACAAAGAGTGTGAGCAGAAAAGATACTGCTGCAGGAAGTGCTAGAACGGCAGAGGATAGCTTCCAAGCCGAAAGAATCAGCAAAAGAGATAGCCCGATTGAAAACCCTATGAACAGATATCCTTCTTTTGCGAAGGGAGCAGAATTATTCATAAACCTGCCTATCGGAAAACGTAAAATGCCTTAAGCACAGACACCCCTCTTCCGTGTGTAGAAAAGGGGTGTCTGTCTGGATAACATCATTAATGACTAGTTTTTGGTTTTATCAACAATTTTCTTGATCCAGGGCATCATGCTCCGCAATCTTTCACCGGTCTGCTCGATCGGGTGAGCAGCATTAAGCCGACGACGTGCTGTCATCTCCGGATAGTTTGACATCCCTTCAAGAATGAACTGCTTGGCGTAATTACCATTTTGAATGTTAGCCAGGCACTCCTTCATGGCAGCCCGGCTTTGTTCGTTGATAACCCGTGGCCCGGTAACATATTCACCGTACTCGGCATTGTTGGAGATGGAGTAGTTCATATTGGCAATGCCGCCTTCATACATCAGGTCGACAATCAGCTTGAGTTCGTGCAGGCACTCGAAATAGGCCATTTCCGGGGCGTAGCCGGCATCTACCAGGGTCTCAAAGCCGGCTTTAACCAATTCAACCGCCCCACCGCAGAGAACGGCCTGCTCGCCGAAAAGATCTGTCTCTGTCTCGTCCTTGAAAGTGGTTTCAATAATACCGGTTCGTCCGCCGCCAATAGCGCTTGCGTAGGAAAGAGCCACTTCACGGGCTTTGCCCGACGCATTCTGAAAAATCGCAATCAGGTCAGGAATCCCGCCACCCTTCACGAATTCAGATCGAACAGTGTGTCCGGGCGCCTTGGGGGCGATCATGATGACGTCGAGGTCGGCGCGCGGCACAACCTGATTGTAGTGAATGGCAAAACCGTGGGCAAATGCAAGGGTTGCCCCTTTTTTGAGTTTTGGCGCAATCTCGTCGCGATACAGGATCGATTGAAACTCATCAGGTGTCAGTATCATCACTAAATCAGCGCTGGCAACTGCTTCGGCAACGGATGCCACTTTGAGACCGGCATTTTTGGCCTTGATGGCGGATGTTGATCCTTTTCTCAGTGCAACAGTAACATCAACACCTGAATCCTTGAGGTTGCAGGCGTGGGCATGGCCCTGAGAACCGTAGCCAACGATGGTTACTTTTTTCTTCTTGATCAATTTGAGATCACAATCTCGATCATAATAAACATTCATATTAGTACATCCTCCGCGCAAAATATCCGGATAAACCGGCCTAACTTTTTGAAAAATGAATGCCACAAATACAACATTTGGCTACGACTGTCAAATAAATAGCTTAGTTGCATGGTTTGTGAAACTGTAAGCCACAAAGCCCCTTATATCAAGGGGCTTTGTGGCTTTGGGCACATGGGAATCGAAATATAGCGGTAACATGCCTAATATGCTAGACTATATAAAGATCGTTTTTATGAAATACCCCTAAAGATACCCCCAAATGATTCTGGCTATCGCTTTCCTGCAACTATAATAAGTTACAGTTTTATACAACCGTGATTCTCTGCAACCTAACATGCTGGCTCTCATCTGTAAAATATTATAACATCAAGAGTAGCATTATGTCCGGCTGTTGCGGTCTAGTAAAGTAGTGCCGGATTACATACGACCAAGCTGATTGTAGAAACAAACCTTGCTCTGGCTACAGTTGCAGGGGACATCTTAATCTCCAATGCGAAACCTGCCGAGAGCTTCACTGGAACGGAGAGCGTCAATGTCCAGAAAAGGACGTATACATCACATTGAATTCCTCAATATTGGACCGTAGCAATGGTATCAAAGCAATTGCCTCTTCAACTTCACCGTTAAGTGCGTGGTTTTCAATTGAGGTAGAAGTTTGGCATATTTTACTGGCAGCAATATTTGCAGCAGAACCCTTTATCGCATGCGCCTGAATGCGGATTTGTTCCGCATTGCGATTACATGATGCATGCTCCAACGCTTTAAAGTACTTGTCGATATTATTGAAAAACATCTTTAAGAAAGTAACCACTTTTTCTTCACGTCCGCCCAGACGGTCCAGAAGCGCCTGTCTGTCGAATATTGACAGAGGTGCATCAATGCTGGAATCATCAATTTCGATATTATGGTTGCCAGTTGTTACAACTCTATGTGGCGTCAGGTCATCAATATGTACTGACAATTGTTTGATGACTGCAATCACTTCGGACGGCCGTACCGGTTTAGAAAGATAGGTGTCCATTCCGGCAGCAATACATTTATCCCGATCACCCTGCAAGGCGTAAGCAGTCATGGCGACGATAGGAACCCTTGCTGATTTCCTATCATTTTCTATTATTCGAATCTGACGAACCGCTTCATACCCATCCATGACCGGCATTTGAACGTCCATAAAGATGATGTCAAATTTTTCACTTAAAAACAGCGTGAGTGCATCCTGACCGTTTTCAGCCATGGTGATACGGTGCCCCTGTTTTTCGAGGGTAATTTTCAACAGTTCGCGATTAATTTCCACATCATCGACCACCAGAACGGAGTGATGTAACTGTGATTCACGAACCGTGTGGCGTGTTACCAGTTCGGTTGCGTTGACCTCCCGACCTTCAACGACAGCCACGAGAGCGGCGTGAAGTTCATCCATGACTACCGGTTTGGTTAGATACCCACCAACGTGAAGCTCTTTGCACCGCAGAGCATCACCTCTCATGCCAGAGCTTGGCATTATCATGATCTGAACGGCATCATACTTCGGTTCACTCCGAATTCTCTGTACAAGCTCCCAGCCATCCATTCCGGGCATATTGATATCGGTCAACAAAAGACGAGGAAGTGTGCCGGCATCGAACATATTATTCAATAATTCCAAAGCACTTTCAGAATTTTGAGCGTCATGTACGCTCATTTTCCAGTTGGTAAGAAACCCGCATAGCATCTGCCGGTTAATGGAATTATCGTCCACAACAAGTGTGCTAACCCCATCAAGACTGACGGTCCCCGGCAATTCAACGACGGGAGTTTCATCAACACGCAGGCAGGCGGTGAATATGAAACTGCTTCCCTGACCAGGAACGCTTGTTACACTGATTTCTCCATTCATGATATTAACAAGGCGCTTGGATATTGCCAAACCAAGTCCGGTACCTCCAAACTGCTTAGTCGTTGAGGCGTCGCCCTGTTCAAAAGCTTCAAATATCCGCTGCTGTTGGTCTGGAGAAATGCCTATTCCCTGATCAGTCACACAAAAACGGAGCATTATCGTTCCATCTGTGTTGATACGGGCTGCAGTAATAACAACACTGACATCTCCTTTATCTGAAAATTTAACAGCATTCCCGACGAGGTTGATCAGAATTTGGCGAAGTCGTCCCGGGTCGCCGATCAGTGTCTCAGGAACGTCGGGATCAATGTTGAAAACGATCTCCATATTTTTCTGAATAGCAGGTGCAGAAAGGGTTCTAAGAGTCTGGCCGATCATACTCCTCAACTGAAAGGGGGTTTCGTACAGATCAATCTTGCCGACTTCAATTTTTGAAAAATCCAGAATATCATTAATAATAACGAGAAGATTATCACCGGATATTTTGATAGAGCGAAGATAGGTTGCCTGGTCCATATTCAGCTCTGTTTCAAGCAACAGGTCCGTCATGCCGATAATCCCATTCATCGGAGTACGAATTTCATGGCTCATGTTGGCCAGGAACTCGCTTTTTGCGCGACTTGAACTCTCGGCGGTATTTTTGGCTTCAATCAAATCTTCTTCAGTTTTTTTGCGTAGACTGATATCAGACAATGAGCCGGCCATCCGTACTATCTCGCCTTTAGCATCAGCCCACGCCTTACCATGAGCGAGAAACCAACGGTATTGTCCATCCTTGCAGTAGATTTGGTGTTCACTGATGAAAAAAGGAGTTGTTCCGTTTAAATGATGACGAAAGTCTTCCCAAACGCTATCCGCTTCATCTGGGTAAATAAGGGTGATCCAGGAGTCGATGAAGGGCTTGAATTCCTGCCGTGAGTATCCAAGCAACTCTATAAAGTGGTCTGAATAGAACATGCTAGCTGATTTGGTATTCCAGTCCCAGATCCCTTCATTACTCCCTTGCAGAGCGCAGTCAAAGCGATCCTCTGCCTCGCGTAACAATGATTCCTTGTTTTCAATGCTCGTAAGCATTTCATTGAATGAATCTGCAAGCTGTTTAATTTCATCGTTACTGTCAATGGTAACAGTATGTTTTATGTTCGGAGAGTCTCGTATTATGCGAAGCTGACCCGTAAAACTAGAAAGGCTTGCGGTCAGGCGACCGGTCAATATCCAGATAAGAATTATGGAACCTACCGTAATACTTATTGCAGCAAAGATGATATAGTTTCGGAAAACCGCGATTGGCTGAAATGCCTCTTCCTGGGGATAGGCGGAAGCAAGCACCCAATCAACCATCTTCAAATGTTTGAAAGACGCTATGTGGCGCTGTCCCTTTGAGTTAATGGTTTTGCCGCTGCCTTCGAATCCTGTAAGAGCTTGATCCAGAAGTTTGTTTGCACCAAGCGGAACATCACGCTTCATCATGCGGGTTTTATCCGGATGCAGGACCATGAGCCGGTCTTCGGTCATCATGTAAAGATAACCTTTTTTTCCGACCTTGAAGTTCATGATCTCTTCGTTGAAATAGTCCCTCGATAAAATTATGCTGCCTGCCAGAAAGCCTTTGAAATTACCGTTATCGTCGCTTATGGGCACCACCATCAGAATGGAAGGTTCTCCGGAATGCGGCGACACGAAAGGCCGGGAAATATCGGGCATATCATTTTTTATTGTATGCTCAAAAAAAGGTTTTAATTCGTTTATACGGTAGGTTTTGAAAGAAGTATCACGAGGGCTTTCAGATATGACGCTGAATGATTTATCAATAATTGAGAGACCTCCGCTGAAAAAAACCTTAATGCCTCGGCGATTATCAAGGAAAATATCTGCCGCAACGGTTGAATCAAAAACATTGGTCGGAACTATCTGAGACACTTCTATGAGTGATGAGAGGCACAGTCCAAGCCTGTCGTCAATGCTTCGGGCAATGATAGATGTCATGGCAAACTGCTGCTTTTCGATATTTTCAGTAGTAAGCCAGGTCACTCTCGTGACGATAAACCAGAGACTGAGCCCGAAAACTATCGTAAGAAACAGACTGAAGCAGATGGATAATTTGTTTCGCAATCCGAATATTCTGGGCATCGCATAACTCCTTAAGCCGTGTACAACGAAGCCAGAATTAGCAGACAAATCAGATAATGTAAATTTTTCAGTGCACAGTTTTTGAAGAGGTATCTTGTATGCCCCCCTAACATGTATTGCCGGTGCTATACTCTATCAATCATAGCTTTAAAATGACGAAAAGGAATATCCGACTCAGTTACGACAGATTTGTTTTCCCATCCAATACTTCCCGCACCTTGGCTGCCAATACTGGTAGCGAAAACGGCTTCTGGATGAAATGTACCCCGTCGTCAAGTACTCCGTGCTGGGCGATGACGTCGGCAGTGTATCCAGACATATAGAGACACTTGAGTTGTGGGTTTAAGGACGTAAGTTTGTTAGCCAACTCCTTGCCATTCATCTCAGGCATGATCACGTCAGTTATGAGCAGTTTGATCTCTCCAACGTGATCGTGTGCCAGGCGTATAGCATCGTCAGGTGTTCCTGCAGTCAGCAGGGTATAGCCCTGCTTTCCGAGCAGTTGCGAGGTGATTTGCAATATAGCCGGTTCGTCTTCTACCAACAGGATTGTCTCCTGACCTTTTGGTAATGGTGGGGTCTTTGCT
>Ga0194061_1000381_pt1 | contig 27244 bp, 24 predicted proteins | sample SepL2221m_MetaG_FD_163423 | JGI IMG/M metagenome (GOLD analysis project Ga0194061, IMG submission 163423) | Anoxic zone freshwater microbial communities from boreal shield lake in IISD Experimental Lakes Area, Ontario, Canada - Sep2016-L224-21m | ecosystem: Environmental > Aquatic > Freshwater >... | reverse complement strand
AATTATAATAACATTTACCTGCGTATCTTTATTCGCACAGGATAATATCAGGGAATTATCAATCTTACACTGGAATGATTTTCACGCCCGTAATGTGCCTTACCAGATTTCAAAGAAAAAAGACGGACAAACCACCACTTATTTCGTCGGCGGTACAGGTTCTGTACTTGGATATCTGAACAAATTCAGAGACTCGAACTCACTCGTTCTTAACGGCGGTGATGATTATCAAGGCAGTCCTATCTCGTCAATTACCAACGGATTTTCGCAGATTGAACTCTTAAAGATGTATAACCTTGACGCTTTTGTGGTAGGTAACCATGAATTTGATTACGGCGCAGCCGTTCTCGATTCAGGTCTGAAGACAGCAAACTTCGATGTACTTTCTGCTAATCTCTATTTACCAAAAGAACAGAGGACTTTCGGGAAATCATACGTAATTAAAGAAAAGAACGGGATTAAAATTGGTATTATAGGTGTGTCTCCAGAAGATTTAAAATCTCTGACTCTCCCAAAGAATGTTGCTTCATTAGTAGTGTTAAATACCGATTCAGTTATTACTGCAAACCTTAAAGTATTAAAAAAGGAAAAATGTAACCTGATAGTTCTTCTTTCGCATAACGGTGCTGACAAAGATACTGTTTACGCAAAGAAGTTTCATGATATTGATATAATCGTTGGCGGACATTCTCATACACCTATTTATAAACCAAAAGTTGTTGATGGTATAATTATCGTTCAGGCAGGTTCATACGGTAAGTTTCTCGGCAAACTTGATTTAAAAGTTGATATAGAAAAAGACACAGTAGTAAGTTATTTCGGTAAATTAAACGAAACCGTTCTTGATTCTGCAATATTCGATAAAACGGCAGGAGACAAAGTGAATGAAATGCTTGCTTCAATAGAACCTGAAATGAAAAAAGTTATCGGTAAACTTGATATTGACTGGAAAAAAGGTAATTGCGGACAGTGGAATGCAGATGCCTTACGTACCATGTTTAAAACCGACATTGCCTTTATGAATGCCGGAAGTATTAGAAAAGATATGTTAAAAGGTAATATAACAGTTGGCGATATCTGGGAAATAAATCCTTTCGGAAATAACATTATGACCTTCACTGTTAAAGGTTCTACTGTAAAGAAAATGATGGCAAACAATATCCGTATGTCTGCAAAAGACGAAGAACTCAGCGGATATGATATGATTATCGAATCAGGAATGAAAATTATAGTTAACTCATCTTTGCTAAGCGATCAGTCGGACAGTTTTATTAAATCGATTGAAATAAACGGTAAGCCTATTGAAATGGATAAGGATTATTCAATTGTTACAAATAGTTATACTGCCGCACAGGCAAAGAAATATTTCGGTGATTTCGGAGAAGAAATAAAAGCCGTCGATACTAACGTTATTGACCGTGATGCATTACTCGAAGCAGTTAAGCAACAAAAAGTAATAAACAACGTATTTGAAAATAGACTAATAGACGAAAAAACAAAATAATATATGGCAGAACCAAGAATAGTTCATTGTGTTAAATTAAATAAAGACCTGCCCGGACTCGACAGGCTTCCCCTTCAGGGAGAACTGGGACAAAGGGTATATGATAATGTATCAAAAGAGGCGTTTAAATTGTTTGTTGATTATTTTAAGATGATAGTTAACGAATACAGACTTGACCTTTCAAACCCCGATACCGATAAAATATTTATGGACCAGATGACTGAGTTTTTCTTCGGTACCGGCGGAGATTTACCGGGTGAATACAAACCCGAACAATAATTCATACGAATGGTAACAGCATTTGAATTCGATAAATACCTGGAACACTCCAAAGAGGATTCATACAGGATTCATCAGGATGAAAAGAACTTTTCATCCCTGAGAACTTTTATACTTATACTCTCAATCGTTACAGGGTTCATTACTATTACCACCTTCTTCGACGGGAGCGTAGATTATGATTCTTACTCAAACTTCACAGCGTTTATTGTTTCACTTTTATTAAGGATATTTTATAACCGTATATTTTCTGTTGAAACCATCCGAAGGAAAATCTTTATACTGTTTGTTACGGCACTAATACTGTTTCTTCTTTCCGCAATACTTCAGGACTTCATAGAAAAAAAGAAGCCCGTTGCGGACAATAAGGCAAGGGTTGAAAAACTAAAGAACAATGATAACCAGGATGACCAGAATTTTGATATTACAATAGACCAGAAAAAGACAGGAACCGCTACTATCGTTATTTACTTTGTGCTTTCACTTATTTTCTTCAGGTTTCCAAAGAGCGACCAGATTCAACTGTTCTCGCTGGCAATTGGTCTGCCTCTTCTGACAGACCTGATTTTCTTTCAGGATTTCGGAATAACGGGTAAAATTCCTATGTTCATTACTACTCTGCTTTGTTTTGTTATTTCGTATTCATCGGAAAACAAAAGGCACAAAAAATTTAACAGGGAATACGATGTTTACTTCAAGCGCCACTCGGAAACCTTAAGGATGAAGAAGGAACTGGACTATGCACGCGAGATTCAGTTGTCAATGCTGCCCGAAAGCCGGAAGAGTATCGGCGATTTAAGGATAGCTGCAACCTCTCTTCCTGCAAGTGAAGTCGGTGGTGACTATTATGATTACTTTAACATTAATGATGATTTAACAGGAATATTTATCTGTGATGTTTCCGGACACGGTGTTGCAAGTGCTTTGCTTCTTTCGGGCCTGAGAAGTTGTATGCATTTAATTCTTGAAGATACTTCAAACCCGAAGGAAGTATTAGTCAAACTGAATAAGATGGTGCGCCGTACACAGAACAGGAAGATGTTTGTTACTGCCGTATTTGCTGTTATCGACACTAAAAATAACAAGTGTACTTTGTTTAACGCAGGCCACCTGCCTCCGTATAAGATATCGGGAGAATCACACGAACTCTTTAAGATTAAAAGACACGGTATTACGCTCGGCGCAGTTGATAATTTTATTTCAGATGAAGAAGATAATCTTGTGACTTTTGACTTCAAAAAGGGTGATAAACTATTGCTCTATACTGACGGAATAATAGAGGCAATGGATAATGTAAAAAATGAATACGGGTTTACAAGACTCGAAGACTTTCTTTACAAAAACACTTCAGGAACACCGTCAGATTTACTGGACGGATTAATAAGTGACGTAAACAGGTTTTCGGATGGCGCAGAACAGGTGGACGATATCAGCATTCTGGTTCTTTCAAGAAATTAAAATTAATTATATATGTCTAAACCATTAGTTGGAATAATTATGGGGTCTGATTCAGACCTACCAGTTATGAATCAGGCAGCAGAGATTCTTGATAAATTCAATATCGGGTATGAAGTAAAGATTACTTCTGCTCACCGCACTCCTGATTTAATGGCATCGTACTCGAAGAATGCTTACAAACGCGGGATTAAGGTTATCATTGCAGGCGCAGGCGGTTCTGCACATCTTCCGGGGATGTGTGCGGCGTATTCGCCGATTCCGGTGATAGGAGTTCCTGTTGAAACAAAAGCATTAAAAGGACTCGACTCTTTACTGTCAATCGTGCAAATGCCTTATGGGGTTCCTGTCGCAACAGTCGCAATTAATAATGCAAAGAATGCAGCACTTCTTGCCGTTGAAATTATAGGTGCATCAGATAAAAAAGTGTTGGCTAAAGTTATAAAGTTTAAAAAGGAAATTGAAAAAGAATCTTTAAATAAGAATAAGAAAATCAGTAAAAGCAAAAAATGAAAAAGTATATAATAGTGTTCCTGCTTATCGTATTGACCTGCAAACTTAATGCACAGATAAAAATTGCTGATGATTCACAGAAAGACAATATGCCCGACCTGGCGTTATTAGTATCTTATATGCAGGGTTCATTCTCAAGCGAAGAGCAGTCAAAAACCGACACCAGCTATTTTGACATACGCCTTCAGATGAAACCAATGTGGACAATACGTTCGAATGCTCACTGGATTTACGTGGAACAGGCTGTTGCCTCGAAGATGGATAAGCCGTACAGGCAAAGAGTTTACAGAGTCTCCCAGCTTCCCGACGGTACGTTTGAAAGCGCCGTGTTTACATTTCCTGAGCCGTTAAAATATGCAGGTGACTGGAAGAAAGATAACCCGCTTGATGAATTAAGCCCTTCTGATTTAATAGAAAGAAAAGGCTGTTCAGTCTTTCTTGTTAAGAATGATGACGGTTCATTCTCGGGTGGTACAAAAGGTAAGGGCTGTGAAAGTGATTTGCGTAACGCAAAGTATGCCTCAAGTGAAGTTATTATAAACAAAGACGGAATGAAGAGCTGGGACAGGGGATTTAACGAAAATGAAGAACAGGTCTGGGGAGCCACCAAGGGTGGATATATATTTAGGAAGGTAAACAACTAATAATCAAAAGCCCCGTTATAAACGGGGCTTTTAAAAACTTCCTTGTCAATTATTCTTCTATTTAATAAGTGTCATTTTCTTAACTAAAGAAAAATCATTCACTGTCATTTTATAGAAGTATATTCCGCTTGTTAGTTTGCTGCCATCAAAGTTAATCTCGTATGTTCCTGCGGTGTGAAATTCATTTATTAAGTATGAAACCTCTTTCCCCGTTACATCAAACACGGTAATGTTTACATTTGAGTTCTTTGCAACCAGATACTTTATCTTTGTTACAGGATTAAACGGATTAGGGAAGTTTTGAGCCAGATCAAATTTTGAAGGTATTTCGTCTCCAACTTTGTTTATACCAGTTGTAGTAAGTAATTTTGAAATACCGCCGTTATAACGGATTGCAAAAAACGCAATGCTGGTTCCGGCCGAAACCCTGGATGAAACTATCTGTGAATATGTGGATGTTCCTGGGGCTGAGTATTGTAAAATCCAGTTTGCCCCCTGATTAGTTGAGTAATAAATGTCTTTTCCTCTTGCAGCAAACCACTTTAAAGAGTATCCTGCTAAGCCGCTGATTGTCTGCGTTCCCGGAATTGATATTTGTGCCCAGTTTATACCTGCATTTGTTGTCGTGAATAATTTACTGTTTGCGCTTGCAAGACCTAAGCCTGGTCCGTTAAAGCACATTGACATTGCTGTATCCGATGCAACCCCTAAGTTCTGTGCCGTGAAAGTGCTACCGCTGTTAGTGGAATAATAAATCTTCCCGCTGTTTGTTCCAAACCAAACCCTTGTGCCAAATACAGCAAATGTGTTGCTGTAACCGGCTTCGGCACCCGCCTGTGGCAAAGCAGGTGTAATAGAATACCATCCTCCGCCTGCAGAGTTTGTCTGATATAAAGACCAGTTGCCTCCAACCGGATTGCCGAACATAAAACCGTCAAGACCTCCCGATGTCCATACTCCATCTACAAAGCCCCCCGCCTGACTGAAAACCACAGCCCAGTTTGTACCGCCTGTTAATGTCATAAAAACAAAAGTTGAATCGCCTGCTGCATTCATACCCGCAACAAATGCTTTTGTTGAACTGTTTGCCAATACATTATAAAACGTCATTGTCGGTCTTAATACAGGTGACGATGCATTTGTCCATGTTGTTCCGCCGTCTGTCGTTCTGATAACAACTCCGTTTGCTCCGCAAGCCCATGCATAATCATTGCTTACAGCCGATATGCTGTAAAGCGTTGTTGTAACGCCTGAGTTGAGCTCTGCCCACTGGGCGTTCAGATTTCCGTACAGTAATACTATTACCAGGAAAGTTAAAATTATTTTCATATTATTTGGGTGATTGTTTCTTAAATGAGTAATACAAACATATAATTATTAAACAAAATTATCAGTTTGAAAAATGAGAAAACTTTCTCAATATCGAAATATATTGATTAATTGTGAATCGTTTTTTCGTTAAATGTCCTGCAGAATTGTACTTTATAAACTCTTTATTTACAGAAATTCATTTCTTCGCCACCTTCACTTCTTTATACCTCGAACAGCTTACTATATGGTCATTCACCATTCCTGCTGCCTGCATAAAGGCATAGCAAATTGTTGAGCCCACAAACTTAAACCCGCGTTTCAGTAAGTCTTTGCTCATTGCGTCCGATTCTTTTGTTTTTGCAGGTAATTCCTTCAGCGTTTTCCATTTGTTTACTATAGTCTTCCCTCCCGTGAATTGCCATATGTACTTGTCAAAACTTCCGAACTCTTTTTGTACCTGCAGAAATGCTTTTGCGTTTGTGATGGTTGCCCGAATCTTTAATCTGTTTCTGATTATTCCCGCATCATTCATTAATGACTCATATTTCTTTTCGCTGTACTTTGAAATCTTAACAATGTCAAAGTTATCAAATGCTTTTCTGAAGTTATCTCTCTTGTTAATAATGGTGTTCCAGCTAAGCCCCGCCTGAAACGCATCGAGAATAATAAACTCAAACAGTTTCCTGTCGTCGTGAAGAGGTACTCCCCATTCTTTGTCGTGGTATTCAATCATTAAAGGATTGTTTGACGGCCACGTGCAATCTTTGTTTTCTTTTTTCATATTCCGTATTTATCTATTAAGTAAATCAATGCAGCCATCGAAGCACTTCCAAGCTGCATTTCTCTTCTGTTAACATTTTCAAATACGTCGTTAGCAGAATGATGATAATCGAAATATCTCTGCGAATCCACAATCAGTCCTATCAGCGCCGCTCCTGATTCCTTCAGGAAACCAACATCTACTCCGCTTCCGCCCTTAACGAACAGATGCATCCAGTACGGTTCAAGGTATTTCTGGAAGCTTTTGAGTTTCTCAATTTGAGCGTCGCTTGCCTCGAATGAAAAGCCATGCGGGGTAAAGCCTCCGCCGTCAGATTCTATAGCAGCAAGGTGCTTCTCGTTTTTGTTCTTTACAGCATCTGCATATTTTCTTCCGCCCTTCTGGTCAATTTCCTCGTCCATAAAGCCAACAAACCTTATCGTATGTTTAGGCTTTATTCCGATTGACTGAAATAATCTTAGAACTTCCATCGATTGTACTATTCCTGTTCCGTCATCATGTGCACCTTCTCCCAAATCCCATGAATCAACGTGTCCGCCCACAACTATTACTTCTTCTGGAAACTCACTTCCCTTTATTTCACCTATTACGTTAAAAGATTCAACGTCTGCATCCTGATGACAGGTTGTTCTGAAATAAAATTCCAGGTCTTTATCTTCTTTAAGCAATCCGCTTAGAATATCAGACTCCTTTGTTGAAATTCCTATCGCGGGAATCTTCGTGAGTGAGTCGTTGTATCTCATAACCCCTGTATGCGGATATCCGTCATACGCAACAGTTGCCGACCTTACTATAACGCCTATGGCTCCGTATCTTGCACTTTCAACAGCACCCTTCACTCTCTGGTCAACCGAACTTCCGTATCCATATCCCGTTGTATACCCTTTCTGGTCTGCTGCTCTGCTGAAAAACACAATCCTGCCCTCTATGTTTTCTTTACCGAGATTCTTAAGTTCTTCCCAGCTTTTAACTTCAATAACTTTTCCTGTGAGACCTTTGTCGCCTGTACCGACAGAAATTCCCAGTGCACAAACATTAAAGTTTACACGTCCCTTTTTAGTCATAGCGTTGGCAACTTCCTTTTCGCCGCGTTCCCAGTTTCTTACTTTCAGTTCCTGAAGATAAACATTATCAAGGTTCATCCCCTTAAGTTTTCCTTCGATAAACTTTATTGCATCGTTTGCATGCTTTGAGCCTGTAAGTCTTCCTCCGATATTTTTGCATAACTCGCGCAGGTTTTCGTATGAGATATTACTGGTAAGTGCTTCCGAATACAGGTTTCGTATTACTGCTGAATCCACATCCTGCGAATAAGCATTAAACCCCGTTAGTATAAGTATAGAAGCTAAGAAGTACTTAAAATATTTTATCATTTAGTGTTTAAATAGTTTCGATTATAAAAATACTAATATAAGAAAATCGGATTTAACATAAATTGATAAAAGCTTGTTTTATATTCATAAACGGCCCCTTACCGCATTAAGTAAGGGGCCGCAAATATTTATTTGAATAATGCCGGATGTTTATGCCTGAAGTTTACACCAGTTGATTTATCGTTTACATCGAAATAGTACCATTTAGCGCCTTGTGGCTCTGTGTTTGAAATTTTATATGAGATATATGTAGGGGTGAATTTTGTAAACATACAGCTTAAAGTTGACCAACCTGTTTTAGAATTTACGTTATATTCAGAGAATGTTGTATCTGCGGCATATCCATTTAACTTTGTTCCTGTGAGTGTTATGTCATCATTAAAATATATGTATTCTGTAAAGAATGAATTATCAGTTATATTGTCCGTATAATTTCTTCTTTCAATAAGCCCGGTTACATTTCCGCTTGTATCTTTCACCGTAAGTACAAGTATTGCATATTTTGTGTTTAAAGAATTTACTTTGACGTGGACCTCTGTTCCTTCATTGAAAAGGTTGTCAATACCAGTGAGGTATTCACTGGCAGGTGTGGTAAACCCTATTGAAAATATACCCGCAGAATTTATCTGTCCTGTACCTAAGTCTGCATATGAATAACTTCCGGGAATGCAAATCGATGCATTGATTGTTTGATTTCCAAGAGTCCAGTTTTCAACTTTGTCAGATATGTATCCGTTTGCAGTTGTTCCTGTCGGGCTTACCGTATTTTCAGAACAGGAAATCATTAACAGAGCGGACATCATTGTTAAAAAGCTTATTATTATTGTTTTCATCATCTGTGTTAAATTAATTAAAATGTTTTTAAAAATTCAGGTTACTATTTAATCATTACCATTCTTTTGGTTTCCGTATAGCTGCCCGAACGGAGTACGTAATAGTATACACCGCTTGAGTATCTGCTGCCGTTCCAGTTAACTTGGTAAACACCTGTTTTCATGTATTCACTCTTCAGTGTTTCGATTTCCTGTCCAAGTGAATTGAATACCTTAAGTGTTACGTTTGCATCTTTTGGAATCTGAAACTTAATAGTAGTTACCGGATTAAAGGGATTCGGGTAATTATTGTAAAGCTGATAACTTTTTATCGTTCCTGTATTCTCATCAGGCTCTAATTCATCATTACTGGAGTTGTTAGTTTTTTCTCTTATGCGTCCTTCTGAAACATAATCCACATTATTAAGAGAAATAATGCAATCCTTCAGAGCAATAAATTCAGGAATACCTGTAGGTTCAACATTTTCAACTTCTATTCCCATCATCTGAAGAATCCCATACAGACCTTCATTAATAGTGAACGTGTATTTCCTTGCAGGGTTGAACTGCTGGTTGTTTATTCTTATTGAAGAAATCATTACACGGTTTCCAACGGGGTTATTTGGGTTATATTTGAAAATCATACCCGATACCTGAAGAAAGAAATCTTCTGAAATACCAAGTTGTGAAAGACCAGTTTCAAGACCCTTTATTAACTCTGTCCCTCTGATTTTCATCTTCAGCAGATTAAATCCGAGTCCTGTTGTTGTGTCGAAACCGTATGCAGCAGTCTGAAATATATCAGCACTGTTAATCTTTCCTTTGTATATTTTCTGTGTAATAAGTCCGTTAGCAGTTATTGCAATATCAGTATGAGTCTTGCGCCTGTAACTGTCCGTAATCAGGTTTCCTATCGGACTGTCCTTGTAATGAACGTTGTGACTGTTGTTTGTTCTTCCAATATCATTCTTTGCAGTGCCAATCATAGTTCCGTAAACATCTCCGTACGTCGATACAATTCCCTGTTTAAGGTAGTCGACAACTCCCTGAACTTCTGTTGCCTGTGGAACTGATGCATCTGCATGAATAAGGTCATAACTGTTGAATGTTACTCCTGTAGCGGAGTAAGTAAATTTTAATTTACCAACGTATTCATAACTTTCTCCAGCCTGTACAACGTAAGTCTGGAATCCTGCAGGGTTGTTAACTGTTTTTGGCTGGTTAAATAAATAGTGGTCATGTCCCCCTACAATAATGTTAATTCCCGGTATGTTTGCTGCCAGCGAACTGTCTATTGCCCAGCCGAGGTGAGAAAGCATTATAATGACATTTGCTCCTTGGCCCTGCAATGCTGATACGGTTGCATACGTTATTTCAGCAATGCTGTCGTTAATTACGACCGGGTATGGATTTCCTAAAGGACTTGGAATAGTCATTCCGAAAATACCTACCTTAACACCCGATACGGTCTTGATTGTATAAGGTGTTACAAAATTACCGAGCTGCGGGAATCCGCTTAAGTTAAGGTTTGCTGAAAGAACAGGGAAACCACCGTTTGGAAAGCTTTGCTGCAAAACGGAATACAGTGTTGTGGAACCTAAGTCAAATTCGTGATTGCCAACTGTCAGTGCATCACAGCCAAGCTGTTGAAGAATCTGAAGTTCGGGTACTCCGAAATACTTGTTGAAGAATAAATCTCCGACACTGAAATCTCCCGCATGTAAAAACATAACATTTGGTTCTGTAGCTTTTACAGTTCCGATAATTGTTGCGGCTTTTCCGATTCCGCCAATCGTTCCTTTGTTATTCGCATCCTTCGGTCCAAAGGCGTCAAGATGTGAGTGGGAATCACCTGTGTGTAATAGAGTTATTTGTGTGCTCTGTGCGTACACGAAACTGGTGAACAGTAAGAAAAATACTAAAGTCTTCATTTGGATAATCTCCATTTTAATTTTAAAATCAGTTCAAAATTAAAAATAAACGACAGTGTGATTGTCACTCTGTCGTTAAAGAGATGTCAAAAGAATGTAAAAAGATAATCCCGTTCCTATTTCACGAATTTGTATCCGGCAGAATGTATTGTCTGAATATGTTTTGGTACTGAGGGATTATTTTCAATCTTTTTTCTTATCATTAAAATGTAATTATCAACTGTTCTTGTAGTAGGGAATACGTCGTAGCCCCAGACCTCGTCAAGAAGCTGGTTTCTTGTTACGACTTCACCCTCGTGCTTTATGAAGAACTTAAGTATTTCAAATTCCTTAAGAGACATTTCAAGAGTTTTCTTTCCCTTAACTAATTCCAGTCTCTTAAAGTCGAGCTTTATGTCAGCAAATGTGTAAGTCTCAAAATCCTTCTCTATATTGTTAACGCGCCGGAGTATTGCATTTATTCTCGCAATAAGTTCTCTGATGCTGAAAGGCTTCGTAATGTAATCATCTGCACCAAGCCCTAGCCCCAGTACTTTGTCTGACTCTGCACTCTTGCCCGTAAGCATAATGACAGGTGTGTTCATATTCTGGCTTCTTATATCTCTGCAAATATCGAACCCGTTTTTAGACGGAAGCATAACGTCGAGTATTATCAGGTCGGGTTTATTCTTTATAGCAGACTGAAACCCTTTTTCCCCGTCTGCCTCTGTGAGCACCTTGAAGTGTTCTAGTTCAAGGTTTTCTTTCAGTCCTTTTGAAATCGAACTGTCGTCTTCAACGATTAATATTGTTTTCATAATCTATATGTTATGTTTCTGAAATTTTAAACCTGAGTGAAAAAGTACTTCCTTTTCCTACTTCGCTCTCTACTTTTATTTCGCCTTCATGCGCAGACATAATATTCTTAACTATTGCCAGTCCTATTCCCGCTCCTCCTGTATGTTTCTCGTTTTCCTTCTGAATCCTGTAAAAGTTTTCAAATATGTTTTCAAGTTCTTTCTCTTCGATGCCTTTTCCGTTATCCTTAACAGATATTAAAGCGTGGTCGTTATCAAGTTTTAAGCTGATTTCTATTATCGGGTTTTCACCGGAATACTTAAGTGCGTTCGAGAGAAGATTAATCAGTACTTCGGAGATTGCATCACTGTCAGCATTGATAAACAGTTTCCCGCTGCATACATTCTTTATGAGTTCTGCATTATTCTTTTTAAACTGGTATTCCATTGTATTCAGAATGTATTCAAGAATGCTGTTTACACAAATCGTTTCAAAATAGTATTTTTTGATACCTCTTTCAATCTTTGAGAAGTCAAGTATAGTGTTTATTATTCTCGTGAGTCTTCCGCTTTCTCCGTAAATAATCTCTGCGTATTCCTTTTGCTTATCCTTGGCTATTTCCCTGTCAGACATAAGGGTTTCGGCAAAAAGCTGTATTGATGTTAAAGGGGTCTTCAGTTCGTGTGAAACACTCGATACGAAATCAGACTTCATTGAATTAAGTTCTTCGAGCCTTTTCTTTTCTGTTTCGTTTATTATTATTTTCTCTCTGAGTTCAATCCTTTGAAGCAGCGATGCAGCATTGTCGGCAAAGGACTTTAGTATCTCAAGGTCTGAATCAAGGTATTTTATTCCCGAGAGTTTTTCTCCAAGCATTATTGCCCCGATTTCTTTTCCAGGCTGAGCCGTTAAAGGAATCATTATAATATACTCAGGATTGTTTATAATGGTATCCGTAATATCTGTGTTCTCGGCGCTTTCATTAATACCTGCGAGAAACCTGAAATGCCCTCCTTCTCTATCTTTAAGAAGAATGGAAGATTTTCTTGTCGGTATAATCTCGTTAATTTCTCTCAACAGTTTCTCGCCGAGTTCCTTGGATGTGTTACAGTCAGCAAGATTCCGGTTTACCTTATTTATGGCTTTTCTGAAATCATACCTTACCCTGTAAAAATACTTATCAACGAATCCCTGAACTTTGATTCTCAGAGGATTGAATATAATTGCAATGAATACTGCAGATATCAGCGAATACACAGGCTGCATTTCTCCAATTGCGTTTGAAAACACTGTACTTAACGCATATATCGTAAAGAAAAACAACCCTGTAAGAACAATGGTTATCGTACCGTAAACAATACTTTTGCTGAATATGAATTCAATATCGAAAAGTTTGTACTTTAAAACACCTATCACGAATGACAATGGGATTAAAATAAGGAATGCCATGGAATATTCTTCTTCAATAATCAAACCCGAATTCAGAAGGTTTGGTATCACCCAGAACAATATGTACGGCATGAGGCCAGTAAGTAAGCCCCATAGCGCCCATTGTACTCTCCGCCTGTCGCTGTCTTCTTTGTTCGAGAAAAACGAAATGCCGAAATTAACTATTGCCCATACTGCTCCTGAAAGAAGGATAAAAAGTAGTACTTTCCATAACGTGTGATATAAATCAACATAGAATAATTCATTTCCTGTTACAATTTTTAACTGTGCAAAATTTATTGTCAGGCCCAGTATTATTATAAGTACATAAACGGTTCTTACTGCAAACTTTGACCCGTAAATTCTTTTCGGGAATATAAGGGAGAAGTGTATCAACAATGATATTCCTCCTGTGTATGCAAACATATGAAGCACTCTTACGATTGTTGAATATGAATAAAGTGAGGCATAGTACTTACCCGGAGACGTCATTATAGCGGCAGAAAAAATAATCAGCATTGCGAATAGAACCTTTGCTGTAGTTTCCTTTGGCTTCCTCATAAACACAAAAAATCCCAGGAACCAGAAGGTGATTCCTATTGTACTGCTGACGTATAGAAATGAGCTGTCTTTATATGCTTTTACAAGTTTTACTTTAAAGGCGTATTCGGTCTTTCCGTTTTGAATTTTTAATGTAACCTCGTCTCCTACGTTCAAAACGTCCGAACGAAACTCTACCTGGTTTGCATCGTTAAGTGCGTCTCCGTTAAATTCTTTTATGATAGATCCTTTTGATACAAACCCCTGAAAGTCTTCGGTTACTACGGTTACTACAATTGAGTTGCTTAATTCCTCGTAAGCAAATGGTAATGTTGGTTTATTCGAAAGTAATTCAATGCCGGCAATTCCGGTTGCCAGAGCAGCTAAAGCAAATAATAAGCCTAAATAGCTATAAATCTTCATCTATATTCATTCACATTATTTTTGAGGCTTTGAAATTTAACTGAATAATATTTAAAAAGTAATACCTCGGCATTTACATAATACACATTCCTTTTATTAGTACATCTTTCTTTCGTGTAAATTCGTGTCAGCTCTAATCTCTTACCCTGAAAAATATCCGCGATAATCGTCTTAAATCTGTGTAAATCAGCGTTCAAATCTTTTACTCTTTGGCTTCAGTGAATATCAGTCTCTATCATCTTTTATCAGTGTGCCGTCTCTTATCTCTTCTTCCCATACCAAACCTCGCATACTGCTTCCACAAGTTTGTCAATGTCTTCTTTTGTGTGGAGGGCCATCAGTGATATTCTGAACCTCTGCTGACTTATTGGCACTGCAGGGTATTCTATAGAATTAAGGAATATTCCCATCTCATGAAATTTAAACACTGAATCTCTTATCTTCATTTCTGCCGGTACCCTTAGCGCTATTATCGGAGTCTGTGTCTTTATTTCAAACCCGTTTTCATTTAACTTTGCAACTGCGTAGTTGACGTTTGAGCGCAACTGACTAACATACTCGGGATGTTTGATTATGGTTTCCAGTCCTGCTTTTACGGCAGCAACTATAATCGGTGGCAATGATGCTGAAAACATATATGACCTCGCAAAGAATCTAAGGTAATCAGTAACACATTTATCTCCTGCAACAAACCCTCCAGTCATTCCAAGTGCCTTGCTGAACGTTCCCATAATAATATCAACGTCGTCTTCAACTCCGAAATGCTGAGCCGTTCCACCGCCTGTTTCTCCTGTTACTCCTGTTCCGTGCGCATCGTCTACTATCAGGCTTGCCTTGTATCTTTTGCAGAGAGGTGCAATCTCGTTAAGCGGTGCCATATCTCCGTCCATCGAATACACTCCTTCAACACACACGAATATTTCTCCTTTAACGATACTACGGTGTTTGATTAATAAATTCTCTAAATCTCTTACGTCATTATGTCTGAACTTATACGATTCAAGCCTTCCCATCTTTATACCGTCGCATAGAGAAGCATGACTGTACTCATCGTACAAAACTATATCGTCTCTGTTTACAAGTCCCGTTACCAGACCTACGTTTGCACCATATCCCGATGCAAATATCATAGCGCTTTCTTTCTTCTTGAAATCAGCAAGCATTTCTTCAACTTCGTAATGCAGCTTTGTGTATCCGTTAAGAAGCGGCGGTCCGCCGATTCCTATTCCGTATTTCTCAATAGATTTCTTTACGCTTTCCTTTATGTAAGGATTGTTTGCCAGTCCAAGATAATTATTCGAGCCGAACATCAGCATCTTCTTTGTCTTTCCCGTTTTCGGGTCTATTACACGTACTTCCCTGTCAGCCTGTGAATCGATTACTCTCATATAAAGTACCCTGTTATTATCAATCTCATCATTTATATAATTTGAGAAGAACTCAGTTCTCTCTTTAAGGGTTTTCCTTCTTGTCTGTATGAGTAAATCACTCAAACTGAAGTTTTCCCCGCCCTGATATGTATTTGTATTTTCCATAATAGTCTTCCTTTTGTTTTAATTTCTAATGTAAAAATATATTCAATGCCCTTTTATATTGTCACGCGCAGGTAAATCAATTGTCAAAATATTGTAAAAGAATGACCGAACTCAAACCTGTCGGTTTTAACTTTTCCTGGTTCTTTTCCGAAGTATTCTTTATACAGCGGGTAAACTTTCTTTACTGCATGGTCTTTCTGGAATACAGATAATTTAATCAATATCAGGGATGATACCATTATGTTTATAGTTCTTCTTATAACATTGTCATAACCAAGTTGTGCTTTCACGAGTCTGTACACTCTTCTAAGTGTATTCTTCACAGAATAGAACGATTCGTTCACGTTTCTGTATGCATCGAATACTTCCTTCGGCGTCACTTTCTTCGGAATAATAACTAGATGGTCTCCTTCGTAATGTGAAAGTTCATCATCAACAATCCTACCTTCTTCACTCACAGTTTTGTGAAATGCCGTACCCGGAATAGGTATCGACAGCGAAGTAAGTATTGCCGCAGGGTCAACGTCTTCAAGTTTATCAATGAGTGAATCATAGTATTCCTTTGTGTCTTCATCGAGTGCAAGCATCAGCCCAGCAAACACAAGTATTCCGCGCTTCTTTAACTTCAAAAATAATTCCTTGTACTCTTCCACCTTGTTCTGCTTCTTATGAACTGAGGCAAGACTCTGTTCGCTAATGGACTCCATTCCGATAAATGCCATTCTGCAGTTTGCATCGGCAAGCAGGTCAACAAACTCATCGTCCTGCAGACAGTCAAAACTGAACTGCACTCCAAGTCCCCATAACTTTAATTTAGCTATTTCTTTCAGAAGCTCTTTTGCGTATTTCCTGTCGCCTCCAAGATTGTTGTCGAGAAGCATTGCAAACTTTCTCTTGTGAAAAGGTAGCGATGATGCTGACTTCAAATCGTTTATTACATCAGCCACAGGTCTTTTTCTGTAAGGCATCGGAGTAATGTTCAGCTGACAGTAACTGCATGTAAAAGGACATCCTCTCGTTGCTTCAGTAACAACGGGCATTGCAAAGTCAGACTCAATAAGGTCATACCTCGGCGCAGGAATGCCTGCAAGCGATTTCAGCACGGGTGCTTTGTAAGATTTCTCAAGCCTTCCGCTAACTGCATCGTAAACAACTTTCTCCCATATACTTTCTGCCTCGCCAATAACTGTTGAATCGAAATAAGGAACTACCTTCTCGGGAAAGTTAGTTGCATACCTTCCTCCTGCAATAACAGTCTTTCCAAGTTCTTTGAACTTTCTGCTCACCTCTTTCGCGTGTTCAAAACAGTAATCCATAAAACTCAGCGCAACGATGTCAGCATCAGTGTTAAAATCTATAGGCCTTACCATTTCGTGCAGAAGTTCTATATCTACTATCGGCGGAGTAAGTCCCGCAAGCAGTGCTCCCGAAAGTGGGGGAGCCGGGCTCTTTGCAAAGTAGAACCTGTTTTCTCCTGCCAGGTTCTGAAACAGTACTATTATTAAGAGTTTTTGCTTTTTCATTTTCTTTTCTCCTTAAAAGCTAAAGATTTTAAAAAGTTCTTGAATGTATTCTTCTGTATTGCCTTTTGTCTCTGAAAGTAAGTTTCTTATCCTCGCAGAATCCGGATAGTAAGTTATTTCATCTGCGGCTAAGGAAATCTTCATTTCGCTGCAAACCGTTCCAATTCTTATCGGATTCCATCCGATTGTCTTTGCTTCTTCAAGATATGAATCGTTGTCTTTCTCATTTACTGTATACACGAGTTCAAACTCTCCGTGTTGTCCTGCAAGCATTATGAGCGGCGACTTTTGTACAAGCTTTGCCATCTCAATTGATTCAGTGTCAATGTATTCATCCGGCTTTGCGTCTATTATAAACCCTTTTTTGTTAACCCTCATTAACTGGTCAAGTGTTGTTATCACTCCGTCGCTTGTGTCCATACAACAGCTTGCATATTTCCTCATAATCTTTCCGTGTTGGATTCTTGACTCGGGCATATACTTAATGTTTTTTCCCGTTTCATAAATCTTTGTTAATGCATAAGCACTTCCTCTTCCTGCATATCCCGAAATGTAAACAAAGTCTCCTTCGCTGCATCCTTTTCTCGTTACTACCTTATCATCATTTATGAGTCCGATTGCAGTTGCTCCGAATTGCCGAACAGATGAAAAGTTAGTATCGCCTCCAAGTACACTAAACCCTGTTGCCTCGCAGGCGTCGTTTATTCCTCTTTGAATTTCTGAGATGTATTCGGGCGTATCACTTTCTTTAAACGTCTCGTTCAGAAGTAATCCCAGCGGCTCTGCACCAACAGCAGATATATCACTCGCGTTTACCATTACTGCCATCCACCCAATCTGGTATGGGTCGGTGTATAAACCCTTTTCGATTTCCTCTGAAATGACATCCGTTGTTACTGCCATCATTACCGAAGTACCCGGTATGCTTATTATTTCTGCATCGCTTTCGTTCAGACTGTTCACTTGCAGATTCGAACGTTTAAAATTTCTGCAGAGTGTTTCAACAAAGTTGTTTTCTGATATGATGTTTTTTACCTGCATAGTTGTATGGCTTTATTTATTATCGAAAACCTTGCTGTATCTGTTGATACTACTTCACCGTCGAACTCTACGTTAAACTGTACATCCGAACTTATCTCAATCGTATCCGATTCACCTGATTGTATTCTGTTCCTTCCTTTGTTCTTCCAAAGTCTTGCAAGTGTTAAAAGAGTTTCTGTAATGCTTTTATTCTCCAACAGGTACAGACTGAAAAGACCGTTAGAAGGATTGTAAGTACCTGGGTAAACAAACTCACCTGCAAAGTTAGGATTTTTCGCAATTCCCAAATTTGATATCACCGCGTCCTTTATGCTGAAAACATCAGACGACACGCGGCATTTCTTGTTCTTATACTGTGATATTGTTTTTAATGCCGAATAAAGAATCGCCGTATTCACAAAATGTCTTTTAAAGAAATCCCACATCATTCCTTTGTGGTTAAAATATTTATTGGCATCTGCAAGAATTCCTATGCTCGCATTTATCATCCAGTATCTAGTCTGCAGGAAAATCCTGTTGTCGTAATATTCAATAACTCCCACATCACAGGCTTCTGTGTTTTTAAAGTTTATCCTTACGGGTATTCCGCATACAAATTCTTTGTAAGGCTTATGAAAGTCGTTGCTCGAACCTAATCCGATTGCACCAACTTTAAACCTGTGAAACTCCTGATTGAATGAATTTGATATAAGCAGATTGATTAAAGAGTTAAATGTTCCGTCTCCACCTGCAGATATATATTCCGTTTCTCCTTTTGTTATCGCATCGCTGATGTTTGTGCAGGCAAAGTCATCTGCTTCTATTATTTCTGCATTCGGGAATAAACTCATAACTTGTTTCTCTACTTTTTCCCATTTAGCAGCGGTGCGTCCTGAATTTGCTCTTTTATTTAAATAAATAATCATTGTCTTGTCTCCTTATATTTGTTCTTTTTATATTTGCTCTTTCATGGGCCTTAATTTCAAAGTAATCACGTATCCCACATAAAACACACACAGCGCCAATCCCCACTTGGGTCTTGCATTTGCAGCAATGGAACCAATCATTAAGATGTACGAATGCACAACAGGAGATATTGCTTTGTAGGCAAACTTTTCATCGCTTACTCTGTGAAGCATAACCTGTGAATATACAAGCGTTATAATCCCGGGTACTGCAAGAATTATTACATAAATATTCAGGTGATTCAGAACTCCAGTACTCATCATCACAACACACCACGATACAAGCATAAGCAGCGCGAATACATCAGAAACATAAGACGAAACCTTAAAGCCGTATTTTACGAGCAGTGTATTGTATCCGGTTTCCCTGTCTGCCGAAACGTCTTTGTAATAACCTGTCAGAACAAAGTTTGCATATCCGAAAAACACTGCGAAGAGTCCTCCAAAGTATGCTGTACTAAAAGATGAGATGCTTAATGGCATAAAGCAGAGATATGCAATCGTGAACAATGCACCGACTATCCACGCATTGTAAAAAGGTCCGCCCCACCATCTTCTTTTAAAGTAAGTGTATGTTGCCAGTCCGAGTGATGCTATAATAGCCAGTACAAATCCCGGAAAAGAAAAGTATAAAACTGTAACGCCTATTAACAGCAAACCCGTTATGCTGATTATCAGCACAGACTTTTTTGAAATCCTACCGCTTACAAGCGGACGATACGGTGACGAAATGCTGTCGGTGTCGGTCTGGAAACAGTCAGTAAGTGCCTGTCCAAACCCGTACGAGAGGAAGAAGCACAGAGCAAGTATCAGCGATGACAGAATATCTCCCCTTTGAGAAAGTGACAGACCTGCTATTCCTGTAATGCCCGAAACAAACAACAGGTAAGGTCTCATCGTAATCACGTAATTCTTTACAAGCTCCTTTAGCGGAGCAATAATTTCTGTGTTCAATACGTCATTTATTCTGTATCCGTAACTGTGCTTCCCGTTTGAATTTATTATGTATCCCATTTTCGTATTCCTTTGTTTTAATTTTCTACTCAAAATTATAAATACACAGGCAAACGGTTGTCACCCCCTTGTAAATCAATTGTCAAAAAGATGTCAAAGAATAAATTAATTGTAAATGCTTTTAAGACAAATCAATTTTTCAGGCTGCTGGATTTCACAAGCAAAGATGTTTGTGATACACTTAATTTATAGTCAGGTAACTATATTTTGCTTGTTATTACACTAAAACGTTCATTTTCAGAGAAATTTTCAGTATCGGATTAACCTCAGACCTATTTGAGACTAATTAGAGGCCAAGGAGATACTAATTAGGAGTGTAAATGAGATGATAGTATGAATCCTATGTTTCTAAAATATAACATTAGGAGTTATTATTTGAATTTAATTTCTTGGTAATAAGTTGTAATTTAAAGAATGAAAACATTATTTCTATTTAACACTCTTACACGAAGCAAAGAAGAGTTTATTCCACTCGAATCCGGTAAGGCAGGTATGTATTGCTGTGGACCGACTGTTTATAATTTTGCACATATAGGAAACCTGAGAGCTTACTTTTTCGAAGATATTCTCAAAAGGGTTTTGCTTTACAATGGCTATGACGTGAACCATATTATGAATATTACTGACGTCGGGCATCTTGTGTCCGATGAAGATGAGGGTGAAGATAAGATGGAAAAGGGTTCTGCACGTGAAGGCAAGACAGTCTGGGAAATTGCAGAGTTTTATGCCGAGGCGTTCAAGAAGGATATTGCACTACTGAATGTGCTTCCGCCTAGTGTTTACTGTAAAGCAACTGATTTCATAAAGGAACAGATTGAAATGGTTGAGTGCCTGGATAAGAAAGGATATACTTACAAAACAAACGATGGTGTTTATTACGATACAAGCAAGTTTCCCGAATACGGAAAGATGGCATTGCTCGACGTGGAAGGTCTGGAAGAAGGAAGAAGGATTGCATTCTCAGACGAGAAAAAAAGCAAGACTGACTTTGCACTCTGGAAGTTTTCTCCGAAAGACCAGAAACGCCAGATGGAATGGGAATCGCCTTACGGTGTAGGTTTCCCGGGATGGCATATAGAATGTTCTGCGATGAGTATTAAGTTTCTCGGTAAACATTTTGATATTCACTGCGGTGGTGTTGACCATATCCCTATTCATCATACGAACGAAATTGCACAGGCAGAAGCGTGTACTGGCGATAAGTTCGTGAACTACTGGCTGCACGGAGAGTTTCTGATTGAAGAAAAAGGAAAGATGTCTAAGTCGGCAGGGGAATTCCTTCGCCTGCAAACACTTATAGACAAAGGCTATTCGCCGCTTGACTACAGGTTCTTTCTGCTGATGACTCACTACAGGAAGAAAATAAGGTTCTCTTTTGAAAACCTCGATGCAGCAAGAAACGGATTTAATAATCTTAAGAGCAGGATTAAAGAAGTGAAATCTGAGTCTGAAGGTGTGTTCGATGTTTCCGATAGTGATAATGTGTTTAAGTATAAAGAGAAGTTTTATGAATGCATTAACGACGATTTGAACATATCGGAAGGACTTGCACTGACGTGGGACGTACTGAAAGATGAAACACTGTCAGCCGATGAGAAGATATTTCTTGTGAACGACTTCAACAAAATACTCGGACTTGAACTGGATAAGATAGAAGCGGACAGTATTCCTGAAGAGATTGTTGAACTTGCGAACAAACGCAGGGAAGCCAAGGCAAACAAGGACTTTAAACTTTCAGATGAAATCCGTGACAAGATAAAAGCACTCGGTTATGAACTGCTTGATAAAAAGGGCGGTGAATTTGACATTAAGAAAATCTGATGGCAAAGACTGTAACTAAATCGAAGAATGACGGAAGCAGGTATAAGGTTAACTTTAATAAGTTTAAGAAGGATGTGATAAAAGAACTTCCTCCTGTGACGCTGCTTTTCCTTTCGGAAAAGGTGCTGATGGATGAGTTTCTTTCTGGCATATCAACTGCTTTCATAGGAAAAGATTTTAACCCAAAGGTTAATCTTCAGGCTTTCTTTGCAGACGAGACTTCGATTGATGAAGTGATTAATGAATGTTCAAATATGAGTTTTCTTTCAGATAAGAAAATCATACTGTATAAACTGGTTAAGAAAACTGGTACGCGGGGAATCAACAAGGAAGCAAAGGAAGGGTTTTTAAACTATGCAAAGAATCCTAATCCCGACAATATGCTGATACTGCTCAACGGCGAGAAGGCATTCACATTCTCAAACTTTGAAGATTTCGAAAATACTGATATAAAGATTTCTATTGTTTCCACTGACTCAGAAGAAGATATTGCAGACTGGTGCAGGGACAGGCTTAAAGGGTACGAAGTTGACCACGAAACATTACTGCATTTACTTCAGTTCGTTAATCCGTCGTACGATGAGATTTCCTCTGAAATAGAGAAGCTGAAAACCTTCTGTATAGACACTAAAAAAGTGACCCTGGATGACGTTAATTTGTGTGTAGGTTTGACTAAGGATTTCAACGAAAACAACCTTTTTGAGGCAATACTGAAGAGAAACTTCGAAACGGCAATCGGCATTTATGATAATATGAGTTCAAAAACCACTGCTTCGTCTATGGAGGTGGAGCTGAAATTCGTTGCTTATATGAACAATCTTTTCATCGGACTGCATAAAATGCACGACCCGTCAATCATCAATATGCCCGAAGGATGGCCTCTTTTTAATGAGTTGAAACTATGGAAAGATGGTGCTAAAATGTACAGACTTTATAAGAATTACATAAAAGATTTGAATATACTTAAAATTAAAAAAGCATTTGACTATATTTACGATACTGACAAAACATTAAAATTTACAGAAAAGGATAAGCGATTGGTAATTAACAACTTAATTCATAATCTTGTTAACCTGTAGGAATTCGTGGAACAAAATATCATAATACTAAGTAAAACAATTAATATTGCCTGAATACAGAAAATATACAGATGAAGAACTGATATTGATGTTTCAAAGCGATGATGTCGAGGCTTTTAACGAAATCGTGTTCAGGTATAAGAATAAAGTTGTGAACTTTTTGTACAGATATACGGGCGACCGTGATGAGGCAGAAGACCTCGCACAGGATACATTCATAAAGGTGTTCCGCTCCAAACATCTGTACAAAGAAATAGCTAAGTTTTCAACCTGGTTTTATACGATAGCAGTTAACACTGCTAAAACTAATGCTAAAAAGAAAAGCAGGATGAGCACAATATCGATAAGCGATTTCGACCCTGAGAATGAGAAGGATTTTGACCTTAAGGATACGAATCTTACTCCCGAAGAAAATGCTAATGCAGGTATTGAAAACTATTACATCCAGCAGGCTATCAATTCACTCGATGAAGATTTCAGGAACATAATAATACTAAGGGACATTCAGGACTTAGATTACGAAGAGATTGTGACGATAACGGGTCTGCCTATGGGTACAGTGAAATCAAGAATTAACCGCGGAAGAGAAAAATTAAAAAAATTACTAATTGATATTTATCCATACAAAGAAACGTGAAAAACGAAGAAGAACATATTGACGTAAGAGAAAAACTTCTTAAACTGCCGAGGGTTAAAGCCCGCGACGGGTTTGAGAATGAACTTCTCAGAAGAATAAACCTTCTTGAAACGCAGACTGTTAAATCAACCGCGAAGAAAGGCAGTTTCTGGGAATCTCTTTTCGGGAGAAAATCATTAGCGTGGTCAGTCCCCGCAATGGGTCTTGCCGTAATCGTTTTTGTCGGAGTGTATACTATCTTTTTGAATAACGGTGGAAACGAAATGGTTAATGTAAATAAAAGTGTATCAAATGAAATGCCCCAAAAGAATGCGGCACCGAATAATGAGCCCCTTGTGACTATGAATGATATATTCCCGACACCGGGCAAAGATATTACAAACGACCTTGAAATCGGAAGAACTCCGAAAACCGAAAAGAAATCAGACATTAAAACAGGTTTAAATGAAACATACTTTGACCAGTCTCCGAATCCAATCGTACCTTCAAAAACCAACGTTATTGACTCTAAGATGGAAAGCACAATCTATGAAAAGGCCGAAGATGTGGGCAGAACAGGTAAGAGTATAAAAAAGGCAGAGGAAAAAGAAGTAGGAAATATGAATAACGGTGTTTTAAAGGAAGAAAAGAAATCTGATGAATCTTCCCGCTCAACTGACACCGAGAAAAAGAAAACCTCTCCTATGATTAAAGATGTTGAAAAGGTAAAGTCTGAAAAAGGTAACAATGACGTAAAAGATAAAATAGAAACAAGGGTTAAAGAGGAAACAAAAATAAAAGATGACACTAGGGTAAAAGAAGACGCTAAGAAAAAGGAAGAGGCAAGAAAAAAAGAAGACGCAAGAAAAAAGGAAGAAGCAAAGAAGAAGGAAGAAGCAAAGAAAAAGGAAGAACTCGAGAAGTTAAAAGAAAAAATCAAAGATAATTAATCACATGTACGTTGCTAAGATTTTAATCACACTAAGGAAGACCATTCTCGACCCTCAGGGCAAAGCCGTTGAACATTCGCTTAAGTCACTGGGATACGATAGCATTAAAGATACAAGAATCGGTAAGTATGTTGAACTTAAGATAGACGAGAAAGATGAATCTGTCGCAAGAACGATAGCAGACGAGGCTTGCAGGAAGCTTCTTGCAAATTCCGTTATGGAAGATTATTCTTTCGATGTTATTAAAAGCGAGGAATAGATGTCTAAAGCAAAAGTTGGTATAGTTGTATTTCCCGGCTCTAACTGTGACCATGATGCTTACTATGTTTTCAAAGATGTATTAGGTGCTGACACAAAATTCCTCTGGCATAAAGAGGGGAATATAGAAGACAGGAATATAGTAGTCCTTCCGGGAGGGTTTTCGTACGGTGATTATCTCCGCTGCGGTGCCATTTCCCGATTCTCGGGTATAATGCAGGATGTTGTGAGGTTTGCAAACAACGGTGGCATAGTGATAGGAATATGTAACGGATTTCAGATTCTCTGTGAGTCAGGTTTGCTTCCGGGCGCACTTCTCAGAAATCAGAACTTAAAGTTTTTATGCAAAACTGTATCCTTGAAAGTAGAGAATAATAAAAGTATTTTCACGTATAAGTATGATGTAAAAGAGGATATCGATATTCCTATCGCACACGGCGAAGGTAATTACTTCTGCAGCGAAGAAACCAGGTCAGAGCTGATAGGGAATAACCAGATATTGTTCACGTACAACGAAAACCCGAATGGTTCTGTAAATAACATTGCGGGAATTCAAAACATATACAGGAATGTTATGGGTATGATGCCGCATCCCGAAAGGGCTTCCGACGCAAGAGTCGGTAAGACTGATGGATTGAGGCTTCTGCAGGGAATAGCAGAAAGTGTTGTTTGAGGACAAAAGTGTAACTCAGGCTTTCGGCAGGAGGATGTTTAGCAATGCTTAAGTTTTTTAAAATTTTAAAATTGGAGTTAACATGTTCGGTTTAGGAACACCGGAAATAATATTAATCGTTGTTGTTGTGCTTGTTTTATTTGGAGCAAAGAAAATACCTGAGTTTATGCAGGGTATCGGTAAAGGCGTAAAAGAATTCAAGAAAGCAACAAGCGATATTGAAAGAGATATTACCGAAGCAGGAAAAACAGAGGTTAAACCGGGTAATAAAAACGAGCCTTCTTAAGTTGGTAGTTTGAACGCGAACGAGGTTCCTGTATCGACTTCGCTCTCGACTTTTATCTGACTGTTGTGTAATTCAATTATATGCTTTACTATAGATAATCCAAGCCCGCTTCCACCCATATCACGGGAGCGGGTTTTGTCAACTCTATAAAACCTTTCAAATATTCTCGGGAGGTCTTCTTTGGGTATTCCAAGTCCCGTATCTTCAACTGTTATCAGCACACATTTCTCGTCGTCTTCCGTTCTTATCGTTATGCTTCCTTCTTCAGGTGTATATTTTGCAGAATTGTCGATAAGGTTTATCAGTATCTGCTTGATTCTTTCGGCGTCGGCAAAGACCTGTGTCTTATCGGATGTGATATTCTCAAATGCAAGTTTTATATTCTTCTTTGAAACTATTCCGCTGAGTTCGTGTACTGTTTCGCTGATTAATGCGTTGATTGAAAAATACCTCTTGCTTAGTTTCATTCCCGCCTCAAGCTTTGATATATTTATAAGGTCGTTAACAAGTTCTTTAAGCCTGTTCGACTGCCTTATTGCCTTACCGAGAAAATCCAGGTTTACTTTCGGGTCGTTTATCGCGCCGTCTTCGAGTGTTTCAAGCGACAGTTGTATCGCAAATATAGGAGTCCTTAATTCGTGAGCAACGTTTCCGAGGAATTCATTCCTGTTAACCTTGAATATCTTTGCTGAATTGAGTTCGCTTAATAACCTCACTGTTATTAAATTAAAACTTTCAAATACATCTGCGAAACCGGGAATGTGCAGGTTTCCATCCGATGCTTCTTTCATTTCACCAATAACAGCATTTAATTTTGATATCTTTTCTTCATAATTGTTCAGACTTATGTTTACTTCGTCTGTTTTTAAACCCTCAGCATATTTTCTGAAGAATGCCGAATTGCTTTTTCCTGTATTGATTCTGTTTGCTATGAACAGCAGCGAAATGACTATAAAGGAAAATATAACAAACAATAAAACAGTGAGCGAAACGTTTATGTTTATTAAGGTAAGTATGGTAATTATTTCAACAAAAAATGCGAATACTGTGTATCTGTTGGCGAATAAGAATCTTTTGATGTTCATTGGATTTAGTTTAATCTGCGTTAAACCTGTAACCAAGTCCTTTTATCGTTTCGATGTAGTCTGCATAATCACCGAGTTTTTCTCTAACCTTTGCAACGTGCACATCTATGGTCCTGTCAACAACGTATATGTTCTCTCCCCATATCTGGTTTAACAGTATTTCTCTTGATAGTACCTTTCCTCTGTTCGATAACAGAAAATGCAGTAACTGAAATTCTTTCTTCGGAAAGAAAACTTCCTCGTCATCAATCTTAACTATGTGTGAAATCGTGTCAATCTCAAGACTCTTGAATTTTATGTGTTCGTCTGTCTTGATTGTTTTGTCGCTCTCTGAATAAACTCTGCGGAGTACTGACTTTATCCTGGCTATTACTTTTCTCGGCGAAACAGGTTTCTGAATGTAGTCGTCGGCACCTAGTTCAAGCCCGATTATTTCGTCTATTTCATTTTCTTTTGCTGTTAAAAACAGGACGGGTACGTTTGAAGTAACAGGGCTGGTCTTTAGTTTCTTGCAGACATCGAATCCGTTCATTTCAGGCATCATTATGTCCAGAAGTATAAGGTCGGGTTTGTTTTCAAGCGCTTCCGCAAGAGCCGCTTTACCGTTTAATGCTGTTATTACGTCGAAATCATTTTCCTTTTCTAAAT
>Ga0194061_1000380_pt1 | contig 27267 bp, 22 predicted proteins | sample SepL2221m_MetaG_FD_163423 | JGI IMG/M metagenome (GOLD analysis project Ga0194061, IMG submission 163423) | Anoxic zone freshwater microbial communities from boreal shield lake in IISD Experimental Lakes Area, Ontario, Canada - Sep2016-L224-21m | ecosystem: Environmental > Aquatic > Freshwater >... | reverse complement strand
GCCCAAGACGCTGATGCGCCTGTCGCTAGCAGACAATTACGAGACTGATTTGATGCTCATGCAAGGCGACGCAATGTTGCTGCGCGACAAGAAAATCGATCCGCTTTGTCCGCCCGCCGGAGCTTACGCCCACATCGGACATGGTCCGCACGAACAGGCCGGAATGTTCAGCCGAATGAGCAGCGTCGGCGTCTTCCGTCACGAAGACGAATCGTGGAACGCGTACTTCCGGCACTTCACAACGCTGTATCCCGGTCGCTACCGAATCCGCGCCTCCTTCTTCAGTTTTCAATGGGACAAGGGACTGATTCTGCCTTCGCGCGGAGTTGAAGCGGCGCGTCTCACAGTGGTTCAATTTAACGAAAACGGACGCGGCGGACAGCACCCAAGCTACGTGCTCGGATATTACGACGCGCCGTCATTGGAATCCAAAATCCACGAGATGAACATCTGGCTGAACTTCAAAGAATCGTTCGGATTCAACGCGGCCTCGTTGGCTCCGGTCGTCCTGTACCGCGTCGGAACGTGGGGCCAGAAAGATCGCACCATGGGCTTCACAGGTCCCTGTGTCGCGAGCGATTGGGTGGATGTCGAAGGACCGTTCAACGAAACGTGGCCGCCGATTGCGCACAAACAATTATTCGGTGATTTACCGATCACTGAATTCGTTCCCGCCAGTCACAAAAATGTTCGCCCGCCAATTCGGCATGTGCTCAAGCAGGAAATCATCGGCGGAAAGAACAAGCCGGAACCTGAGAAAGGTATATTGACCGTCGAGCCGAAAGACGCGCTTACTGACGCGGCCAAACTGCTCGCTGATTTTCTTCCGAAAGCATTTCGCCGACCGGTGGGTGAAAGCGTCCGAAAACAATACGTGGCGAACGTCGAAACGCGGTTGAAAGCCGGCGACTGTTTTGAGACCGCGATGCGATGGACGTATCGCGCCGCGTTATGCTCGCCAGATTTCTTGTACCACATCGAACCGGCAGGAAAGCTTGACGATTTCGCACTCGCGTCGCGCCTCTCGTATTTCATGTGGCGTTCAATGCCTGATGAAACGTTGACCGTTCTCGCCGCATCCGGAAAACTCCACGAACCGAGCGTTCTCAACGAGCAAATTGAGCGGCTACTCAAAGACGAAAAGGCGCAGCGATTCATCGACGATTTTCTCGGCCAGTGGTTGAAGCTGCGTTCCATTGCTGCGAACGATCCGGACAAAAAACTGTATCCAGAATTCAATCCGTACATGCAGGATTCAATGGTCTCCGAAACCCGCGCGTACTTCCGCGAACTGCTCGAAAAAAATCTCGATGCTGGTTATCTCATTCAATCCGATTTTGCGATGCTCAACGAAAAGCTCGCGGTTCACTATGGAATTTCTGGAGTCAGTGGTCCCGGCATCCGCCGCGTGACGTTACCCAAAGACTGTCCGCGCGGAGGCTTTCTGACGCAGGCCGCGGTATTGAAAGTCACCGCGAACGGAACAACCACGTCGCCTGTCGTGCGCGGAGCCTTCGTCATGGCGCGTTTGCTCGGCAAGCCGCCAGAACCGCCACCACCGAATGTACCCGCAGTCGAACCGGATGTTCAAGGTGCCACGACGATCCGCGAGCAACTCGACAAACACCGCGCCGACGCGACGTGTGCGTCATGTCACACGAAGATCGATCCGCCGGGTTTCGCGCTGGAATCGTTCGACGTCATCGGTGGGTTCCGAACTCGATATCGCAGCATCGGCGACGGCGATCCCGCTCCGCGCGGCAGCATCGATCCGCGCATCGTCATCAGCTTTAAACTCGGTAAACCCGTTGATTCCAGCGGGCAAATGGCAGACGAGCGGAAGTTTGCAACCATCGCAGAATTCAAGACGCTTCTGACTTCAGACAAGCACCAACTCTTGCTCAATCTCGCGCGGCAGTTGACCGTATACGCGACAGGCCGCGATGTTTTTTTCAGCGATCGTGCAGCGTTGAATGAACTGGTTGAGCGCACCGAAAAGCAAGGTGGTGGCATACGAACACTCGTGCACGAAATCGTCTTGAATTCCCTCTTCCAAACACGATAGAGACTACCCCTATGAAACGAAATGCAATCGGTACAGTTGTCCTGCTGGCTTCACTTTTATTCGGTGCGTCACAAGCTGAAGAATCCAAATTCCGGCTCATGGGATTGTGTTCGGCGGACCGCGTCGATGACTTCAAAGAGTTCGCGAAGACGATGCCGGACATCTCGCTGGTGTCCGTCGATTTTGATTCGACGGAAGTCGTGCTCACATACGAATTCGAAAAGCTCTTCCCGGGGCAAAATTTCAAAAAGAAGCCACCAACTCCAGAAGCAATTGAGAAGCGGTTGAATGAGTTGCTTCACAACGCATCGCGCGGCTCTTTTACGTTCAAGCCGCTCAGTACGCTGGCAAAAGACAAAGAAAAGGTCGAAGAATTCAACGTCGGCATGTTGGATTGCAAAGGCTGCCGCTACGGCGTTTACTCAGCCGTGAGCAAGGTCGATGGTGTCGAACGCGCGCAGGTCAATTCCGAAAAAGGCATTTTGAAGTTGTGGATTGATCCGGCCAAAACAAATCGCACTGCGCTCGAAGAGGTATTGAAAAAAGCACACATCGAATTGCCTGGCCACGAAGAAGAGACCAAGAAGAAAAAGTAAGACGACCCATTCGCGGAGCGGCTTTTTTTACTTGGCTTTCATTGAATGCATCTGTATGACTCACGGTGTACATAGGTGTATCTATTTTTTCTCATCAGGAGCATCCGTCCGTGCGCAAACTCATTATCGTGTTGTGTCTCGCTTTGATTTCGATTTCTCTTCATGCCGCTGATGCCGGGACGGGCGAGTCGTTCAAAGGTCCGATTGGTTTGCAGCTATACAGCCTGCGCAATCAATTTATGGCCAATGGCGTTCCGGCCACGCTCGATAAAGTCAAGGCGATGGGAATCAAGAATGTCGAACTCGCCGGGACGTACAATTTGCCTGCGGAAAAGTTCAACACCATGTTGGCCGAGCGCGGATTGACGGCGATCAGCGGGCATTTCTCATATGGAAAGTACAAGAGCGATCCGGCGAGCGTGGCGAAAGAAGCGAAAGCGTTGGGATTGAAATTTGCTGGTTGCGCGTGGATTGATCATAAAGGGGACTTCGACGAAGCGACGTGCCGGGAAGCGGCGGCGGTCTTCAACAAGGCCGGCGAGATTCTCGCGAAAGAAGGCATCCGACTTTTCTATCATTGCCACGGATACGAATTCCAGCCGTATAAAGATGGGACGCTGTTTGACCTGTTGATGGCCGAAACAAAGAAGGAATATGTCGCGTTTCAGATGGACGTTTTCTGGGTCGTGTTCCCAGGGCAAAGTCCGGCGAAGTTATTTGAAAAATATTCCGGGCGCTGGGAGTTGGTGCACTTGAAGGACATGAATAAGGATTTAAAACTTGGCAGCCTCATGGGAAAAACGGACGTCAAGAACGATGTCGCGCTGGGAACCGGCCAGATGAATTGGACGGAGATTCTTCCCGCAGCGGCGAAGAATGGCGCGAAGTATTATTTCATTGAAGACGAATCGCCGACATCTGAAGAGCAGATACCCGTCTCGCTCAAATTCCTCGAAGCCGTGAAATTCTAAGTGAGCATACCTGGGCGGCCTTTTCTGGCCGCCCATTTTATTCCATTTGAAAGAATCTCCATGAAACGAATCATCGCTCTGCTTGCGGTCGTCGCGTTAATGTTTGCCGGTGTGTCGTTCGCGGCGGATCGCCCAGCGAAACCGAATTTCGTTTTTATCAACATTGATGACATGGGCTATGCCGACATCGGTCCGTTTGGCTCGACGATTAATCGAACGCCGAACCTCGATAAAATGGCGAAAGAGGGGCTGAAGCTCACGTCGTTTTATGCGGCTCCGGTGTGTTCTCCATCACGAGCGGCGTTGATGACCGGGTGCTATGCCAAGCGTGCATTACCGATTCCGCATGTGCTGTTCCCAGTTGGAGCGACGGGGCTTTCGCCGAAAGAAATCACAGTGGCGGAAGTGCTGAAAACAGTCGGCTACGCGACGGCCATTATTGGCAAATGGCACTTGGGCGATCAGCCAGAATTCCTTCCGAATAACCAAGGTTTTGATCTGCATTTCGGGCTGCCGTATTCGAACGATATGGGCACCGCAGAAGATGGATCCAAGAGCGATCTTGGCAAGCCGACTCCGAAACAAGGCGGCAAAGGGCAACCGCCGCTCGCGTTGTTACGCAATGGAAAAGTCGAGAAACGCGTGCGCCAGGATGACCAGCAGTCGCTCGTTGAAATTTACACCGACGAAGCTGTGAAGTTCATTGGCGAACATAAAGCGGCTCCGTTCCTCCTTTATATTCCGCACAACGCGGTTCACTTTCCGATTTATCCGGGCAAGAAATGGGCTGGGAAATCGCCGCACGGAATTTATTCGGATTGGGTGGAAGAAGTCGATTGGAGTGTGGGCAAGATTTTCGAATCGCTCAAAGAAAATGGGCTGTCGGAAAAGACGCTCGTCATCTTTACCAGCGACAATGGCGGGACTCAGCGCGCGGTGAATGCGCCGTTGCGCGGATTCAAAGGTTCGACGCTTGAGGGCGGTATGCGCGTGCCGACGATTGCGTGGTGGCCGGGGCAGATTCCGGCTGGTACATCGTCCGACGCGATCACCAGCATGTTCGATGTCATGCCAACTTTCGCGGCACTCGCAGGCGCTGCGGTTCCGACGGATCGCAAGATCGACGGTGTGAATCTCTGGCCGGTTTTGGCTGGGGATGTGAACGCCAAGCCGCCGCACGACACGTACTATTATTTCAATGGATTGCGTCTCAACGCGGTGCGCAGTGGTGATTGGAAATTGCAGATTTCGATAGGACATGTGGATAATGCCGCAGACAAGCAGTTCCAGCCCAAGCTGTATAATTTGAAATCAGACATTGGTGAAGCGACAGACGTGTTCGCCGCGAATCCGGAGGTTGTCGCGAAATTGCAAGAGCTGGTGGCTGCGATGAAAGATGACCTTGGCATCAACGGCGTCGGCCCCGGCGCGCGCGAACTCGGACGCGTTGAAAATCCGAAGCCGCTGATTGATTTCGACTCCCCCGCCCCGAAGACAAATGCTAAGTAAAGGCTCCATAATGATTCGATTCATTGGCGTATGTGCCGCTGCACTATTTTTGATTGCGGCGCTTTGTGTCCATGCCGCAGAGGTGCCAGCGAAACCGAATATTGTGTTCATTCTTGCGGACGATTTGGGTTGGGCGGACACGACGCTTTACGGCCATACGAAATTGTATCGCACTCCGAATATTGAGCGGCTTGCGCAACGCGGGATGACGTTCACGCGCGGTTATTCGGCCAGTCCGTTGTGCTCGCCGACACGCTCGGCGATACTCACCGGACTTAGCCCAGCGCGTACCGGCATTACGACTCCGAATTGTCACGTCGCTCAAGTCGTGCTCGAAGCGACGATTGGGAAAAAGGCTCCAGCGGACAAAAAATCAATCGCTCCAAATCCGCCGACGCGATTAAAAACGGATTACCACACGCTGGCGAAATCATTGAAAGCGGCAGGGTACGCGACGGGGCATTTCGGAAAGTGGCATCTTGGTTCGGAACCGTATTCGCCGCTGCAACAGGGCTTCGATGTGGACGTGCCGCATTGGCCGGGACCGGGGCCGGCGGGGAGTTACGTCGCTCCGTGGAAGTTCAAAGATTTCGACCACGATCCCGACGAACCCAATCAGCACCTCGAAGATCGAATGGCGAAGGAGGCGGTCAAGTGGATCGAGAAAAACAAGGACACGCCGTTTTATTTGAACTACTGGATGTTCAGTGTTCATGCTCCGTTTGACGCGAAGAAGGCGTTGATTGAGAAGTATAAAGGTCTCGTCGATCCGACTGATTTGCAGCGCTGCCCGACGTATGCGGCGATGGTCGAAAGTATGGACGATGCGGTTGGGACGTTGATGGACACGCTGGATCGTTTGAAAATCAGCGAGCACACGATCATTGTCTTCACGTCCGACAACGGCGGCAACATGTACAACGATGTCGACGGCACGACGGCGACGAGCAACCGACCGTTGCGCGGCGGGAAGGCGACGGTGTTTGAAGGCGGAGTCCGGGTGCCGCTGATTGTCGCGTGGCCGGGCGTCGTTCAACCGAAAACGCGCAGCGATTTTCTCGTGCAAAGCGAGGATTTCTATCCGACGTTTTTGGACGCGTTGAAGATTCATCCGTTTCCGAACCAGCGCTTCGATGGAATAAGTGTGCTGCGCGCGTTCAAGGGCGAGTCGTTTGAGCGGCCAGCGACGTTCACGTACTTTCCGCACGATCCGGCAGTGCCCGATTGGCTGCCGCCAGCCGTCGCGATTCACAGCGGCGATTGGAAATTGATTCGCATCTTCCACGGTGGCGAAAACGCGGAGCACCGGCAAATGCTCTTCAATCTGCGCGATGATCTTGGTGAGAAAAACAATCTCGCGACGAAAGAACCGGAGCGCGTGAAGGAACTTGACGCGCAGATCGAGGCGTTTTTAGTTGATACCAAAGCAGTCGTGCCGATTGCAAACCCAGCGTTTGATCACAAGCAGTATCATCCCGAAGATGAAGGAAAGTCAACGCCGAAAGCAAAGCATCCGGCTGAGAAAAAGCCGAAAGAGGCGGCACCTGCGATCGCGAAAAAAGATGATTCCGATCCGAAGTTGCAGGGTTGGAAAGCGCGAAATTGTGACGCCGATGTGAAGGACGGAATCGTGACGATCAAAGGTAAAAGCGATGCTCCGTTTTTAGGAGTCGCTCCTGGAACCAACGGTCCGGCGACTGTGACGTTCCGCGCAAAATGCTCGGATGGCGGTGAAGGCAAAGTGGAATGGATGCCATCGGCGGCCAACACGGCCAGTGCGAAGTCGCTTGCGTTTACATTGAAGGCCGGGGACTGGCAGGAGATCAAGATCGAGATTCCTGCAACCGGACCGCTGGGAATTCTGCGCATTTATCTGCCCGCGCAAAAGCAACCCGTGTCGGTGGATTGGATTGATTTGAAATCAGCGACCAAGCCGCATCGTTGGGAGTTTTAGACAAGAAGGCTGGGATTTTCCGGCCCCAGAGCACTATGGCCACGGGGTTGCAACGACACCGGTGAGCGATTCTTTCAGGAGTGATGCGAAGTCTTCGTTTTCAAATTCTTTCAGCGCATCCATCGCAAGCTGTTCGGACTCTTCGTCGCGACCGTTCAAATATAAAAGTGCGACGAGAATCGCGATTTCATTGGCGAAACATTTCTCGCCAAACGCGCGCATGTTGATGCCGTATTTCGGATCTTCAGCGAGGTCCTTCTTGTTCCGGTAGCGCTTCAATGACCACTCGTACATCGCTTTCGGATCGATGAATTTGCCACACATCTTCCAGTCGCGGTTACGAATCAACGCGGACTGGGCGATGCGATACAACTGTCGCGCCACGTCCGGTTGGAATTCATCGAGCCACGTGAACAGATCACACGTTCGCGCGGTTTCGTCGAAGAGCTTATTGATCGCTTCGAATTCATGAAACGCATCACGTAAGGTGTCGCCAGAAACGAGGTAGCTGCGAATCGATTTCTCGGCGGAGTTGCGAACTTCAAGCAGTGCGGTTAATGCGGGCGGGTAGTGCTCGGTGAGCGTTTTCCAGTAGGCAATTCCGAACGTCAGGCGGACGCCGTAAATGGATGGCTGCAACCTGAGCGCGTTACGATGAAACCAGATATGCTTGGACAGCGCGAGTTCGTAGCGACCGGCAAGACCATCGTCTTTGGCTTCGTTTAGAATTGTTTGGAGGTCGAGATTTTCGGGAGGCGTCCAGTCCATAAGTGCTTTGCCCAGACGTTTGGAGCTCGTGTTGCGAGAATAAAGAAAATGACGCGCGCGCCAGATGCGCGCGCGTCACGTTTTATGTTTTACTTAGAGGCTTTGGCTTTGGCGATGGCGTCGGCGATCTTCTTTTCGACGATGGCCTTCTTCACAATGACGTAGCCGCCGTTTGCGCCCGGAATCGCACCCTTGACCAACAGGATGTTATTTTCGATATCGATGCGGACGACCTTCAAGCCCTGAATCGTGACCTTCTCGGAGCCCATGTGGCCGGCCATTTTCTTGCCCTTCGGAACACCCTTATTGATGGAGTTCTGACGGCCCAAACCACCGGGCGCGCGATGGCGCTTCGAACAACCGTGCGACGCAGGCATGCCGTGGAAGTTGTGGCGCTTCATGACGCCCTGAAAACCTTTTCCTTTGCTGATTCCGGTCACGTCAACGAAGGTAATTCCTTCGAAAATGTTAGCCTGGATTACATCGCCGATTTTGTCAACGGCTTCGGCGTTCAAGCGGACTTCACGAATGAAGCGCTTGGGACCTGAACCGGCTTTTTCGCAGTGGCCGAGAACGGGCTTCGGCGTATTCTTTTCCTTGGCATCGGCGAAGCCGAGCTGGATCGAGTTGTAGCCGTCGGACTTGAGCGTCTTGACCTGGAGCACTTTGCACGGACCGGCTTCAATCACGGTAACCGGAATGCGTACGCCCTTTTCGCCAAATATCTGAGTCATGCCGATCTTCCGGCCCAAAATCGTTGTTGCTGAGGACATCGTGTGTCTCCCGTGGTTGAGGTCCGCGCCCTTACAAGTGGCAACGGTCCGTGCTTTGGGCGGAGGTTCCAGACCGGCTCACATGCCGATTTGTACGCGCCCTAAATTTGGAGGTAGAATAGTAACGTGTTATAAGGGGGATGCAAGTTACAAATTTAGAAAATTCAAACTGCGCGCGAAGTCCTGCACCGCCTTCTCCAACCCCGCCCCGCCTCTGCTCAACACATCGTTGTGATGCGCAGAGTCAATTGGACTAAATCGCTTCGGCTCATTCGCGGCATTGAAGAGTTTTTCGCCGTGGTGAAACGGAACGACTTCATCGCGTCTGCCATGAATCACCAAGACTGGGCACTTCACGTTTCCAATTTTTCCGATGTTGTTGAATGTATCGAACGGAAGAATGGGCCAGACGGTCAACACGCGAAACGCCGAAACGAATGTGCTCTCCAAAATGAGCCCGCCCACTTTTTTTCGCGACGCAAGATCAACCGATGGCCCGCCACCCACGGACCGGCCCCAGATTAGAATTCGGTCCGGCGATATGTGAAGCGTGTCGGTCAGGTGCGCATACGCAGCATCAATCGCTCGATACACGCCTGCTTCCGAAGGCCGCCCGCTGCTTTTTCCGTAGCCAGGATAATCGTACGCGAGTACCGCGAAACCGAGGTCATGCAGTCGCTTCAAATCACCGTACACTTCTCCGATATCCTCGGCGTTCCCGTGGCTGTACAGAATTGTCTGGCTCGCCGATTCGTTCGGAAGATAAACGGCGGCGATTGGATTTCCGTCGCGGTCCTTCAACGCGATGAGACCCGGCATCGTCGAATAGCTCGGCGCAGGCGGTTGGAAGACGACACCGTTCGAAAAAAAGAGTGCGTACACAAACAGGATCGAGTACGGAAGGACGACGAGATAAAGAGCCAAGCGAATCACGGCGTCGCGCCACTTGAAGTGTTTGTTTTTCGGCCGGACATAGCGCGTTGAAATCGGCATGTTATTCCTTCTTTAACTCACTCAACATCTCCAACAAATTGTTAGTTAAAATCACCGACGTATCTTCCTGAACGACATTCGTTCCAAGCCACGTTTCGTAGCCGCCGAGTTTGTGTTGCTCAGGGGTCGGAAGGTAGCCGTGGCGTCCGTTGGCCAAACCGATCACCATCGTTTGCGGGAATGGGTTGCGCTTTTTGAGGTCGAGACCGGTTTCGCAGAACGTCTCAAACGGGATACAGCAGACAGCCAAATCGCCGATGCGAATCGCCTGGATTTTTACGACGATCTTTTCCTCCGGACGCTCAGCCGCATTGATCGTGCTGCGCGCATAGTTCTGAGCGAGATTAGGCAGTTTGGCGATGGCATCTTTATCCGTAATGGCAACGACGGCTTTTGCAGCAGCGACTTGTTCCGGCGTCGGGCGGCGATACGTCAGCGGGATCTCCCGCTGCAGCATTCCGAGACATACGTCCGGGCGATGCTTCTCGATTTTCCTGTACGCAAACCACGCAGCATCCGCAGCCTTCGCAGCGACGAGGCGAATCTGTTCAAACGGTTCGCGCGGCGGGCGCGTGATTCCGAAGGGAATATTGTTGATGTCGCCCGATGTCCCGTTCGTCATCGCCGCGACGAACTTCTCGTCTGCCCGCAACCGTGAATTCATTAGCCGCGCGAACTCGCCGAAATAATCGGCTGAAATTTGTCCCGGCGGGGTGGCTCCGACATAGTGCAGCGAATAATTTGCGAACAATGCCAGCGGCCGGCGTTTGGCGTCCATTATCGAGATGATCGTGATGTCCGGATCGGTCGGCCCGGCGGGATGGTCGAGCACGTCCGGAGTTGTGCCCGGATTCATCTTCACCGTGTCCAACGCGCCGTACGGATTCAACGGCATTTTGCCGGGCTTGAGATACCAGCGCCGATTGAACACCTCTTCAGGCAGCGGATGCGTCGCGGTTCCGAACGACGCCGGTTGCAGCGCTGCATGGGCGCGGACGATGGCCTCAGCGACGCCGTCCACGAAGACTTTGCGATACGCAATGGCCGGCGCAGCGCCCTTCGCCGTCAACGGTGGTCCGGAGTGAGTGTGCGTGGAACTGACGAGTATTTTGTCCGCAGGGATTCCCGTCGACTTGGACGCACTGGCTTTGGCTTCATCGAGCACGTCCGGCCCCGCGCCAAGGTTGTCCACGAGAACCATCGCGAGAGTCGTCTTGCCATCGCTTAACACCATCGCCCGGGCAAAGAGCGGATCGTGAACGCTCTCGGCCATGTTCGCAGCGAACCCGCCGGGCATATTCAGCGGAAATTCTTTCGGCGAAATATCAACAGCCGACGCACCCGCACGAAGAGTGGGCACGTCGGCGGAAGAGAGAAACGTGGCGTAAAGAACAAGGATCAGTGTTGAAACTATGCGATGCGTTTTCATGTCAATTCGTACACCGCGCCTTGGAGGATGATTGGGCTGCGGTCGATATTTTGTTTGGAGCGATTGCTATGGTTTGTCTATGAAATTATAGGATTTCGAATTTACGAATGAGGCCTTACAACTGCTCTGCTTTCACCTCAATCTCGAATTCGTCATCCAATCCATGCACGGACCACAAGATCGCGTCCACAAATACGGCGACATCATCGCCGAATTGGGAGGTGTGCGTGAGGGTTGCGGAGAGGCCTTTGTCCCAGGCAATCACGGCGCAATCGGGAAGGAGATCGACGCCTTGCTGGGACAGAAAATAGAGTGGTTCATCTTCTCCGGTGTAGCCGAAATTGATCGTGTTCGAGACGACTTGAACCCACGCGCTATCGTTTCCGGCAGTTTCGAAGGTCAGGCACAGATCGCTTGCGCCTTCTTCGTTGGCTTGCTGCGCTGCGAAGAGTTTTTGCAGCGGTTGGGTCATTGTGGAAATGGCGATTGCGCTCAATTTATAATCTCCGGAATCGTGATTCTTTCGTGATTCTTTCGTTATTCCCACTCAATCGTCGCAGGTGGCTTTTGACTAATATCATACACCACGCGATTGATGCCTGGGACTTCGTTGACGATGCGGCTGGAGATTTTGGCGAGCACCTCGTATGGCAGCTTCGCCCAATCGGCGGTCATGCCGTCGGTGGATTCGACCGCTCGCAGGCAGATGACTTCGCCGTACGCGCGTTCGTCGCCGAGGACGCCGACGCTGCGGACTGGCAGCAGCACCGCGAATGCTTGCCACACTTTGATGCCAGCGGCTTCGATTTCTTCCTGCACGATTTCGTCGGCGTCTTGAACGAGCTGAATACGCGATGAATCGACCGGGCCGAGGATTCGCACGGCGAGTCCCGGTCCTGGGAACGGTTGACGCCAGACGATTTCGTCCGGAACGCCGAGTTCTTTTCCGATCTGGCGGACTTCATCTTTGAAGAGCGCGCGGAAGGGTTCGAGCAGTTCAAGCGCCAAATCGTCAGGCAATCCACCGACGTTATGGTGGCTCTTGATGACAGCAGTCGGACCGCCGTGTGCGGAGACGGATTCGATCACGTCGGGATACAGCGTACCTTGTGCCAGGAATTTCGCGCCTTTGACTTCACGCGATTTCGCTTCGAAAACACGCACGAATTCGCGACCGATGATCTTGCGTTTCTGCTCGGGATCGGTGACGTTTTTCAACGCGTTGAGAAACTGGTCGGTCGCATCGACACACCACAGCGGAATTTTGAAGTGGCCTTTAAAGGTGGTCTCGACGCGTTTGCCCTCGCTCTTCCGGCACAAGCCGTTGTCGACAAAAATACACTGCAATTTGTCGCCGATGGCTTGATGAATCAGCACGGCAGCGACGGACGAATCGACGCCGCCACTCAAGCCGAGAATCACTTTCTCATTGCCGACACGCTGGCGGATGCTCTCGATCTGCTGGCCGATAAAATCGGTCATGTGCCAGTCGCCAGCGCATCCGGCGATCTGATACAGGAAGTTGCGCAGCACTTGACGACCCTTGGGCGTGTGCGTGACTTCGGGGTGAAATTGGACGCCGTAAATTTTGCGCGCAGGATCGCCGATGGCGGCGAGCGGGCAGCTGGGCGTGCTGGCGAGAATCTGGAATCCCGGCGGCGGTGCGGTCAGTGCATCGCCGTGGCTCATCCAGACGTCAGTGCGGTTGCCGACGCCTTCAAACAAACCGCGTTCATCGAGGACGTCAATTACAGCGCTGCCGTATTCGCGGCGCTGCTGCTTTTCGACAGTCCCACCGAGATTGAACGCGGTGATCTGGACGCCGTAGCAAATGCCGAGAATCGGGATGCCGAGCGTGAAAATTTCAGGCTCGATGCGCGGCGCTTTGTCTGCGTACACAGACGCAGGGCCACCCGAGAAGATGATCGCTTTGGGCCGCTCCGCCTTCGCAGCTTCAAGCGCCCGGTGGAACGGGACGATCTTCGAAAAAACGTGAGCCTCTCGGACGCGCCGCGCAATCAATTGCGCGTACTGAGCTCCGAAGTCGACGACAAAAACAGTTTCGTGCATTGCGTAAATGTTCCTGCGAATGGGAAACGGGACAATCTAATGGAAGAAATCTAAGACGCAACCAAATTGGTTACGTCTACAACGTCCGAGATTAAAAATCTCAAAAAACAAAACACTTTTAATCGTACTTTTCATCTTCGAGCCGATAGTTCGGGGCTTCGGTCGTGATGTGAATATCATGCGGATGGCTCTCGCGCAATCCTGCAGACGTCTGCCGAATGAAGCGAGCGTTCTTCGGTAGATCTTCCATCGTGTGCGCGCCGAGGTATCCCATCCCTGCACGAAGGCCTCCGACGAGTTGATACAGGAACGCGTTCAGCGGTCCGGTGTATGCCACGCGTCCTTCGATGCCTTCTGGAACGAGCTTTTCGGGAGCTGCGCCGTCCTGGCCGTAGCGGTTTGCGCCGCCCGCGACCATCGCGCCGATCGATCCCATGCCGCGATAGGCTTTGAATTGCCGCCCCTTATAGAGCACCACTTGGCCCGGCGATTCATCGGTCCCGGCGAACAAGCTGCCAATCATCACAGCGCTCGCGCCCACTGCCAATGCTTTCACAATGTCGCCCGAGTACTTGATTCCGCCGTCGGAAATCAAGCGACAGTTCGTGCCCTTCAGTCCTTCAAGCGCTTCAAGAATCGCCGTGATCTGCGGAACACCGACGCCCGAAACGATGCGTGTTGTACAGATCGAGCCTGGTCCGACGCCGGCTTTGACTGCGTCTGCACCCGCGTCTGCGAGCGCTCTCGCGCCGTCAGCCGTGGCGATATTTCCTGCAATGACTTCTGTGTTCGGAAAGTGCTTCTTGATCCACTTTACGGTTTCAATCACGCGTGTTGAATGCCCGTGCGCGGTGTCGGCGACCAGCACGTCCGCACCCGCTTTGATCAGCATTTCGATTCGCGCTTCATCATGCGTCCCGACCGCCGCTCCCACGCGCAAGCGACCGCGGTCATCGCGGCAGGCGTGCGGGTAGCGCAATGTTTTGTCAATGTCCTTGATCGTGATCAGTCCGGCGAGCATCCCGGCGTCATCGACCAACAAGAGCTTCTCGACTTTGTTCTTGTGTAGAATCAACTGCGCTTCTTCAAGGCTCGTGCTCGGCTTAGCGGTGACAAGATTCGTTGTCATCACCTCCTTGATTCGCGCGACGTTGTTGACTTGAAAACGCAGGTCGCGCTTGGTCAAAATCCCGACGACTTTGCCGTGCTTGCGTGCCACCCCTGGAGCGTCCGCCGGATCGTGCTCGACGATCGGAATACCGGAAATGTTCTGGCTGGCCATCAACGTTTTGGCTTCAGCGATGGTGTGCTCAGGCGTCAGCGTCAACGGACCGGTGATAATACCCGACGCGCTGCGCTTGACCTTGACGACTTCGCGCGCTTGGTCTTCTGGTTTCAAATTGCGATGGATGACACCCAGCCCGCCTTCTTGAGCGATGGCGATCGCCAAGCGGCTTTCGGTGACAGTATCCATCGCCGACGACAGGATCGGAATGTGCAGACGGATTTTGGATGTGAGTTGAGAAGACGTGTTGACTTCCGCAGGAATCACATCGCTTTTCGCAGGCAGCAGCAGCACGTCGTCAAACGTGATCCCAGCCCCCACAAATCGTGCGTCCCGCTCGTAAGCGCTACCCTTCGCGCCATCATTGCTCATAAAAGTTTGCTCCAACTAAGTTTCGGTTTCGAATTTCGGGTTTCCGGTTTCGAGTCAATAACGCCGTCAACTCGAAACCGGAAACCCGAAACCCGAACCGTTCAGCCTCAGTCGTGCATCAACAATCGCTTCCATAGTACCTTTTTATCGAGCGAATCGCCGGTGTCAAGGCGAGCCATTTAAATTCATGGGGTGTGTTTCAAGCCAGGAGACACACATGTGCTCGAAATCAGTGTTTAATCTTTTATTGCGTTTGGCCGAAAATCGTTGTACAAATCGTTCGATTCAGCGTCTATACAACGAGTTGTTTCTGGATTGCAACGCGTTCGAGTTTTATTGACTCGACACCCGTGAATCGTTCGTTTTTATCACGCGTTATCATTTATTCATCGACGCAGAGGTAGCACATGGCCGACTACAGAGCGGGGTTGGAATTCAATCCTCTCGATTATCCTCAAAGCCTGATCCTGCCCAAGCGCATGGGTTCGACTGCCAGTCACGAGCATATTCCGTTTATCAAACTATTGGTTCATTTGCTCCGTCCGAAAATGTTGGTCGAGTTGGGCGTCTATAAGGGCGATTCGTATCTGTCGATTTGCGAGGCGGTCGCGGCGCTGGGCATGAAGATCGCGTGTCATGGAATTGACACGTGGAAGGGTGACAATCAGACGGGCTTGTACGACGCGTCGGTGCTGGCGAATTTGCGTGCGCAACATGACGCGCTGTACGGCCATTTTTCGCAATTGGTCGAAAGCAAATTCGACGAAGCGGCGGCGCATTTTTCAGAAGGCAGCATCGAGTTGCTGCACATCGATGGACAGCCCAATTACGAAGCTGTCTGCCACGATTGGGAAGCGTTCCGACCGAAGATGAGCCGCAATGGTGTCGTGCTGTTTCATTTCACGAACCGGCGCGATGGGAATTATGGCGTTTGGAAATTGTGGGAGCAGCTGCGTTCGACGTATCGGCATTTTGAATTCTTGCATGGCCACGGGCTTGGAGTGCTGGTGTTGAGTCCCGGCATTTCGGAAGCGTTGAATGTTTTTCTGACGATGGCCGAAAAGAATCCGGGTCTCATGCGCAGTTATTTCTTCGCGCTTGGAAACCGGGTGTCGTTGCATGCGAAAGCTGGCGCGGAATTGGTCGCGATTCAGGCGCTCGAAGCAAAAGTACAGTCATTTGATGAGAAGGAAAAAGCGGGCAGAGATGAACGCACCGCATTGCAACAGGCGCTCGAAATGCGTGCGGTAGACATCGATAATCTAAAGCGGTCGCACGGCGATGACGTCGCTCGACTGGAGCGGTTGAGCCAAGCTCGCGCGGACGAAATCGAGACGCTGAAACGGGTGCATGCCGGTGAGAGTGCGCGGCTTGAAGCGGTCGTATTGGCTCGCTCGGCCGAGGTTGAAAAGCTGACAGAATTGATCCGCTTGCGTTCGGATGAAGTCGAAACATTGCAGCGCAACAACCGCTCGCAGCAGACTGAAATCAAGAGTCTCAAAGCTCAAATTCAAGCGCTTGGTGAGAGTGCTGAAAAATTAAATGCGTTGAGCCAATCACGCGCGGATGACGTTGTGAAGCTGGAGCAACTCGCTCGGACACGCGCGGAAGAAATTATGACGTTGAAGCAGAACGTCGCGGCGCATGTGGATGAAATTGATGCGTTGAATCGGCTGTGCCAATCTCATGTGGACGACAACGCCGCGTTGACTCAGGCGAGTGAAGCGCGAGTGAAAATGGTTTCAACGCTTGAAGCTGCGGCGCGGGATCACGTGGAGAACGTTGGGAAACTGACGCGCCAATGTCGTACGCATGAAGAAGAGATTGCTCGTCTGACGAAGCTACATCAAGCGCGATCCGAGGACGTCGAAAAGCTCGAAGCAGCCCGGCGCAAACATGCTGAAGAATTAGACGAACGCGAACGTGCGGTCCGAGCAAAAGCAGACGAGGCCGAGAAGCAGGCTCGCCTACATGCGGATGCTCTCGCAACGATGCAGCGCGAACATGCGAATTCTGTGGCAGCTCTGGAACGGTTACGCGCGGATGATGCGGCTAAACATGAGCGCGTCACTACGAAGGTTAATGAATGTGAAGACGCGTTGCGGCGGCGTGATGTAGACGCGCTGGCTCAAGGAGAAAAACTCGCGGCGTTGCAAACTGAATTTGAAAAAATGAAGACCGCGAAGGCACAGGTGGAGAGTGATCCGAGTTTTAAAATCGGGCGGACGATTTTAGCGCCGTTCCGATTTTTCTCGCAAAAAACGAACTCGCCGAAGCCGCTACCTCGGCCACGAGAGTAGATGTCAGCAACACACTTCAGTGTTGAATCTGCGAGTGTTAGGCCGGACGCAATAAGCTTGCTTCCGTCGGGTATTTTCGTACAGTATTGATCGACGACATGTCATGTGTGAACCATTTTTAAAGAGGAGTCCGAAACATGCCTTACCCCGAAGCACTCGTAGCCCCCATGCGCGCGGAATTGACGTCCGCCGGTGTCAAAGAATTGAAGACCGCAACTGAAGTTGATACGTTCATGGCTGACAAGACCGGCACGTCGATGATCATCGTGAACTCCGTGTGCGGATGCGCCGCCGGTGGAGCGCGCCCGGGTGTGAAGTTGTCGCTGCAGAACGGCAAGAAGCCGGCGCGCGTTGCCACAGTGTTCGCTGGACAAGACACCGAAGCCGTCGCCAAAGCGCGTTCGTATTTTGCTGACATTCCGCCGAGCAGCCCGTGCGTTGCGGTGTTCAAAGACGGCGAGCTCGTGCACTTCACGCCTCGCCACATGATCGAAGGCCGCGACCCGCGCACGATTGCTGCGGAGTTGGTCAAGGCATTCGACGAGAACTGCTAATATAGAATTCGCTTTCCGGAGCCGCACACGTCAGTAAGCGGCTCTGGACATTCTTTAAACAAAGGAATCATCATGGGTACGTTTCACGATAACAAAAGCGCGTTGCATGGCATCACGGTCGTCGTCGATACGAAGGGGCCGAAAGTGTATGTGGGCCGCTGCGACGATGAAGATCAGGAGAAGGTGATTCTCGTTGACGCCGACATTCATGAAGACGGCGCGAACGGGAAGACCAAAGCGGATTATGTCAAGCGCGCGGCGAAATTCGGCGTGTGGAAAAAGTACGATCATTTGGTGATTCCGCGCGCGGATGTTTTGTCGATCACGCGCTTGGGCGATGTGCACGAAATCACCGTGAAAGCTGAAGCGGCCAAACCGGCTCCAGCCCCTGTGGTTGAAGCCCCTGTGTCGAAAGCGGCGGCGGTGAATGGCGACAAGCCCATCGTTGCGCTTTCGGAAGGCGCTCAAGTTGAAGTCAAGCGGTTGATCGTTGAACAGGGTGACAAACCGGGCGTCGGATTGCGGCTGGGCGTCAAAGGTGGCGGCTGTTCGGGCTTCTCGTATAAACTCGAATTCGATGCAAAAAAAGACGGCGATTTGGTCGTGCCATACGAGCTATTCAACGTGTACCTCGACCGCAAGAGCACGGTGTATTTGCGCGGTATCACGCTGGATTTCCAACAGGGACTTTCCGGAAAAGGCTTCGTCTTTAATAATCCAAACGCGACGAACACGTGCGGGTGTGGGGAGAGTTTTTCGGTCTAAATTCTCATGACGACTTCCATCACGCCCGCCACCGTCAAATCCGCCCGTGAACATGGCTACATTTCCAATCTGCGCGGCAGTCATTCAGCCGCGTTAATCGGCGCGATCAAAGTCAGTGGCGCGGATGCGGTGTCGTTTCTCAACAGCCAACTCACGAACGATGTTAAAGCGCTACAACCGGGTGGCGGAAATATGAGCGCGCGGGTGACGCGAACCGGAACACTCGTCAATTATTTTTCAGTTCATCGCTTGCCCGGCGAGCCTGTGACGTTTTTGCTACTGTTGGATGGTCTTGCGGAACAGGGACTCGCTTCGTTGTTGAGTGATCTGGGAAAATTTGCAGTCGTTGAAGACGTGGTGCTGGAAGACGTTTCAGAACAATACGATTGGCTGGCGATTCAGGGACCGAACGCGGCTCAAGCGTGTGAAGCGGTGTTCGGGCCGGTGGCCGACGGCGCGTGGCGCGATGTGAGCGAGTTTGGTGTGCGCGATTTGGAACGCGGTCCACCCGTCGGATCGTTTGTGATCGTGCGGTCACTGAGCGGCGATCCCGGTTATATCATCGCTGTTCCGCACGAAGCGGAAACGATGGACGAGATTCAAGAACGGTTCAGTTCAAGCGAATTGGGTCAATCATTCGTACGACTCGACACCTTCACCGATGGCGACCAGGTCATCGACGCGTTACGAATTGAAGCCGGAGTTGTGCGCGTCGGAATCGATGCCGACGAAGGCAAACTCGTCCTTCCTGAAACAGGAATGGAACAGCATGTCGTCAGCTATTCCAAAGGCTGCTATCTCGGCCAAGAAGTGATCGCGCGGATTCGCACGTATGGGTCGGTGCCGTTTGTGTTGCGCGGATTGGTGTTTCAAAACAGCTCGGATGTGCTCGCGAAATTGCCCGGAATGAATGCGGAGTTGGTACTCGAAAATGGGACCAAAATCGGACGCATCGCATCGCGGACTTTTTCTCCCGTGTTCGACGCTCCAATTGCGTTTGCCTATCTTGACCGCGCGCATCGGACGCCTGGAACGAAATTAAAGATCCGCGCAAACGACGAGTCGTTGTTAGATGCAGAGGTGCGGTTGCTGCCATTTTATCGTGCGGCAGACACGGCGTCGCGCGTGGCGTTTTTGCATGACCGGGCAATACGGTTGTTTGCTGCAGGTGATGATACGAAAGCTCAGGAGTTGCTCGAAGAAGCGTTGCGGCTCGACCCTTCTTTTGCGGACGGATACGAAGCGTTGGGCGTGTTACTGGGTCGGACGGGGAAATTCACCGAGGCGATTGACATCTTCAAGCGCCTCGAAGAAGTGGCTCCGAACGAGCCGATGGTGCACACGAATCTGTCGCTGTTTTACATGAAGCTGGGCGACAAAGTCGCGGCGGAAGACGAGAAGGCGAAGGGGATCATCAAGCAGTTCGGGCGATTTGCCGGGGCAAAGAAAGCTGAGCAAGTCGCCGCCGAAGAGACCGCGAAAAAGCGCGCGGACGCGGAGCGCAAACGCGCGATGTTCGAGGAAGTGCTTGAGATTGACGCTGACGATCCTATGGCCTTGTTCGGACTCGGCAACGCGCTGTCCACGTTGGGCGATTGGGAAGGCGCGGAACGCGTGTTGTCGAAATCGTGCGCGGTCCAGACGGACAATTCAGCGGCGTATCTTGCCCGTGGAAAAGCGCTCGAAATGTTGGGACGTGAGGCGGACGCGGTCAACGTGTATCGCGCCGGAATGGCGGTGGCATCCAAAAAAGGCGATCTCATGCCGTTGCGCGAAATGGAACGTCGTGTTTTATTGTTGGGATCGTAGCTACTTCGGTTCGTAATGCTTCTCTATGATCTCAACGAAATCCCAGAAATTTTGGATGACGTGCGCAGGTGGCGTCGCGCCCGGACGTTCGTGGTAGCGGCCTGAACGGCGGTTCAAAACGGTAATCCAACCCGATGTGTTTGCGGGATCAATGTCGCGGTCGGGGCGGTCGCCGACGTGCATGCAGTGCTTGGCTTCCGCGCCGAATAATTCGCCAGCCTGCTTGTAGAATTTCGGCGACGATTTGCTGATCCCTATTTGGTCGCTGAAGAAAATCGCGCGCTTGTGGACGTAAGGGAGAATGCGCAGTCGCACCACTTTTTCAGCCTGCTTCACGGTCCGCCCCTGCGTAATCACGCCGAGTGCATAGCCCATTGAATGCAGTTTTTTGAACGCTTCCACACCGTCTTCGTACGGGCGGAAACTTTCGTGAATTGTGTCGTGATACGCGGCCACGCCGATGGCCACGAGAATCGCCGGATTGATTCCGTTGCGCGCCTTCAATGGAATGCGTTCGAGCAGGCGGTCGAAATGATGTTCGTCGTTGGAGGTGAATTCGGCGACGACTTCATCGAGTTCGGTGACGAGATCTTTGAACGGGAAATCGAGACCAGCACTGATCATGGCTTTAAGCGCATTGTCGCGCGCCGTCCGCGCGAAGTCGGTGCTGGCGTAGAGCGTGTCGTCGATGTCGAACGTGATCAGGCTGAGGGGGTGTTTGGAGGACATGCAAGTTTCCGAGGTGCGGGTGCATGAAGAAAGTAAGGACGATTACAGCTGCTTGCTAAACTCATCAATTGATTTGGCTTTGGCGGCATATTTTAGCAACGACCGAAGATGATCGGTGTCAGAGATTTTATTGATCTTTCCAGACACGTAGCTTGAAATAGTCCCGAAGCTTTCAGTCAAGAAATCGAGAATCGAATAACGGAGCGATTGAAGCTCGCCTTTTTTAATTCCCTTTTCTATCCCCTTTTCTATCCCCTTCTCTATCCCCTTCTCAAAGCCGATGCGTTCAACTGCATTCATGAATGGCATTTTGTATTCCTCCTCTAACTTGCGGACATGCCCTAAAAACAGCGCCTCTTGATTATCCGGCAGACGCATCACCCAGTCAACAAAATTGAATAAACCTCGAATGCGAGCGCGTGTGAAGCCCTGCCTCAACATGCTGCGCATGATTTCCACTTTTGCGTCGGTGCGAAGATCGTAGTCCCCTTTGGTCTCCTGCGTTTTCAGATGTGCGAGGACCAGCAGGGCAAACGGATTTCGGCTGCGTTCCAATTTCCGACGTTGCGATGGTGTACGAAAATCATTGAGTTTGACGATGGGAAATTTCATCGACAGGTGAAAGCCGCACAGCGCGTGGTCAAATGAGTCTGGACGCCATTTACGACTTTCGTCCGTCAGTACGGCGAGACTCACAACGCGGAGTTGGTATTTGTCATACGCGCGGTAATTGTACGCGTACATTCTTTTCGGGAAGTTCTCGTCTCGTATGCCTTGAACTTCGATATGAATCAAGAGGCGTAATTCTTCGCCGGTTTTCAGAATGACTTTGACGAGCGTATCGGCGTGGGTACGACCGGATTCGGCATCGTGGGCGATCGTTTGGAATTCTTTGTCGAGGAATTCGGGATCGAAATGCCAGTCGATGACTGTGTGAATTCTTGGGAACAGGAGTTGAAGAAACTCACGAAAAAAAGTATGGAGTGCTTCTTTCCATGGGCTGTCGAAGTCGTCAGGTTCGGAGGAGTCCATGGCTATGATTCCAACGGATCAAGTGCGCGAAACTCACTCCATATTAAATAATGGAGTGAGTTTGAGGAGAAATAGGACGGCCAAAGCTGGCCGTCCTATTCGCGTTTACTTCTTCAACACCGCTTTGGCCTTCGCCGCAACGTTCTCCGCCGTGAAGCCGAACTTCTTGTACAGCAGTTCGTACGGAGCCGATGCGCCGAAGCTTTCCATGCACTGTGTTGCGCCGTCCATGCCGACGTATTTGTACCACGGCATCGGATGCCCGGCTTCAACCGCGACTCGCGCTCGGACGTCGCAGGGCAGGATTTCCTTGCGGTAGCTTTCGGGTTGCTTATCGAAAAGTTCCATCGAGGGCATCGAGACGACGCGGGCTTTGATGCCTTCTTTTTCGAGCAACTCGGCGGCGGCGACGCAGAATTGAACTTCAGAGCCGGTGCCGATGAGGATCACGTCGGGCTTGACACTCGCGCTCCCGACGAGGATGTAGCCGCCTTTTTCAAGGTTGCTGGCCGCCGGGTATACGCTGCGATCGTAGACGGGCAGGTTCTGGCGCGTCAATGCGATGACTGTCGGGCCGCTGCGGTGTTCGATGGCGAACTTCCATGCGGCTGCAGTTTCAGTTGCGTCGGCGGGACGGAGAACGGTCAGACCGTAGATCGAGCGAAGTGCTGCGAGTTGTTCGATCGACTGATGAGTCGGGCCGTCTTCGCCGAGGCCGATCGAATCGTGTGTGAAGACAAAGATCGATTGAACGCCCATGAATGCGGCGAGGCGGATCGCTGGCTTGCTGTAATCGCTGAAAATCAAGAATGTCGCGCCGTAGGGAATCAGCGCTTTGCTCAAGGCGATGCCGTTCATCGCACTGCTCATGCCGTGTTCGCGGACGCCGAAATGCAAGTTGCGTCCGGCATACGTTCCACCGTCCATGTCGTGGTGGCTGTTGCGTTCATTGAGCGGGCTTTGGAAATCGCCGAGGCCCTTCATGTAGGTGGACGTGGACGGCGCGAGATCGGCGCTGCCGCCAATCAGCATCGGGAGTTTCGGTCCGATGGCGTTGAGGACTTTCAATTGAGCCGAGCGGGTGCTGACGGATTTTTCGCCCACGAATGTCGGAAGCGCATCGGTCCAACCTTCTGGCAATTTTCCGGCGATCCAATCTTTGAACTGCTTCGCGAGTTCCGGATGCGCGGCTTCGTAAGCTGCGAATTGTGTGTTCCATTCAGATTCGAGTTTTGCACCGGCGAACGTCTGTTCGTGGAATTTTATTTTCGCTTCGTCGGCAACGTAGAAGCTTTTCTCGGGATCGAAGCCGTAGGCTTTTTTCGTGAGCTTCACTTCTTCAACGCCGAGCGGCGCGCCGTGGACGTCGTGGGTGTCGACTTTGTTCGGCGAGCCGAATCCGATGGTGGTGCGAACGTTGATGATGTGCGGCTTATTTTTAATCGTCTTGGCGATCTCAATGGCTTTGTTGATCGCGTCGAAATCATTACCGTCGGCGACGGTCTGGACGTGCCAGCCGTAGGATTCGTAGCGCTTGGCGCGGTCTTCGGTGAAAGCGACGGTCGTGTGACCTTCGATGGAAATGTGATTGTCGTCGTATAGATAAATGATGTTGTCGAGCTTCAAATGGCCAGCGAGCGAGGAGGCTTCGGCGGTGACGCCTTCCATCAAATCGCCGTCGGAGACGATGCCGAAAATCGTGTAGTCAACGATGTCGTGACCGGGGCGATTGAAGTAGGCGGCGAGATATTTCTGCGCCATCGCCATGCCGACGCCGTTGGCGAGTCCCTGGCCGAGCGGGCCGGTGGTGGTTTCGACGCCGTCGGTGTGGCCGTATTCGCTGTGGCCGGCACATTTGCTGCCGAGCTGGCGGAAGTTCATCAAGTCGCTAAGCGCGACGTCGTAACCGGTGACATGCAGGAGGCTATAGAGGAGCATGCAGCCGTGGCCGGGCGAGAGAATGAAGCGGTCGCGGTTGGCCCAATTGGAGTTGGCCGGATTGTGGCGCAAGTGGCGAGACCAAATCGCGTGGGCCATCGGAGCTTGGCCCATCGGCGCACCGGGATGTCCGGAGTTTGCTTTTTGAACGCCGTCAATCGAGAGACAGCGGAGAGTGTCGATACAGAGTTGGTCAACAGCTTTTGGATCCATGCGTGTGAGGCTCCTAAAGTAAATGGAGTTTGCGTTCTGGTTGCGTCCAATTGGGATACAAACCACGGGCAAGCATCTTATCCAAGTTGTATGAATTGTCTGTCGAAATCCGGAAAAAATATCCGGATACAATGGCGGTGCGGTTATGCGTTGAATGGGGTGTTTCAATCGGAGACGCTAGAATTAACGAACCGTTATTGAGATAGGCGCGACACGGCGGCAGGTGTGCCGTCGTTCCTGAATGAAAAAAATTTAAAAGGGGCGTTACTCGAAAGCGGTGGGTGGTGTTATACATTCAGAATCTATTGACGTGAAAAGAATGTGGGCTGGAGTGACGAATGAGCGGACAAACACCGGTTGAATTTCGAATGCTGTTCCCGCTTGCGCCGGTCTTTGCGATCATGGCGATTTCGTTGATCGACATTCCTCAATTGGCGAGCGGGGCCGGACGGGAACCAGCGAGCAAAGCGGCGTGTTGCACGAGCATGCCTTCGGGCGCGGCGTGCTGTCAGAAATTGCCGTCGCGGTTGCTGGCGCTGCCGAAGTACAGTGTAAAATTCGCCGGGATCAGCCGGGGTGCTGTGGACTATGATGCGGGGCATTTTATTGTGGTCATGCGCTGCACGTTTGACGATTTAAGTCCTGAGCAGTCGGTCGTGGGTATGAGTGAAATGGGACAGATTGAACATGCTCAAACGGATGTTGGGACGGTTGTCGAAGGCGGTTCAGGATTTGGCGCATTGAGCCGCGATGTTCAAGATTTCAAAAAGGCGTCATTTCAGTTGCATGCCAGTGTGCCGATTGCGACGAAATCGTTCAGCACGGTGAAGGGCGCGATCACGGTGTTGCGAGCGAGTGATCGTGGCGCGTTGGTTTGGCGCGAGCCGTTTGGTTCGGAAGTGGGGCTAACGAAACGGATGGGCGAGTTTGAGATCACGCTGTCGAAATGCGAGATTGTGAATGACCTCCTCACTGCTGAATGGGCTTGTAAAATGCCTTTGGACTCGGCAGGCAAACCGGGAAATTGGGCGCAGCGGCAATTGAAGATTGGATTGATGGCGGCGGATCAGACTGAAATTGTGGCTGAGTCTTCGAAGCAAACCGCGACGGCAATTCGGCGTGTGTTTATGTTGAATAAGAAATTTCCAAAAGCGCTGGAGATGTCGTTTGCGACGGTTCTGAAATTGGAGAACCTGCACTTCGAACTTCCCGGCATGATGCTGGATGGCTCGCCATTGAAGAAAATGGAAGGAACGCGCGGACAGGATTTTTAACGCGACGTCATGCTCATCCCAGAACGACACATTGGAACCTCTTTGAATTCATGAGCGATCAAACGGCGGATGTGCCGAGTTCATTTTTACATTATGCGATGTATCGCGCGATTGGGCGGCTGACGACGTTGCTGCCATTAGAAGCGCAGTATGCGATCGCTCGGATGGCATCGGACGCTTATTTTAAATTTGACCGCAATGCGCGCGAAAGTGTGTGCGCGAATATGGAAGCCGTGCTAGGACCGGGTGTGGCGGCATTCGAAATTCGTGAAGCAGCGCGCAGCGTTTTTCAATCGTTCGGGCGGTACATCACAGAGTTCTTTGCGTTCCACCATTTTTCGGGACAGTACATTGATCGGCATGTGATGATTCAAGGGCGCGAGCATGTGGACGCGGCGTTGAAAGCCGGTCGCGGGGCGCTGTTTTGTTCGGGGCATTATTCGAATTGGGAGTTGGGTCCGGCGGCGGTCGCGCAGATGGGGTATCGCGTGTTGGCGGTTGTGCAGATGCACGCGGACCCGCGGATCAATGCTTTATTTGTGAAGCAGCGGGCGCAGCGCGGAGTCGAGGTCGTGCATAGTCGCGACGGCGCGCTTCGGGCGATGAAAGCACTGAAGAGCAACCGCACGGTTGCGATGCTGGGCGACCGGGCCACGGGCGGGCCGACGGTGGATGTTCAATGGTTTGGTCGGACGATTCAGTTGCCCCAAGGCCCGTGGCGGATCGCCTTGAAAACGGGTGCGGCTCTGCTCCCCACATTTGTCGCGCGGCGTCCAGACCAAAGCTACTTCATGGAAATTTGCGCACCGATCAGCGTTCCGTTGTATAATAACGTTCAAGGCGACTGCGCCGCGATGGCTCAAGCGTGGGCGGCGCGCTGGGAACAGCAAGTTCGACGTGATCCCACTCAATGGGAAGTTTTTTATCCGCTGTGGACTCGGTGAACGAGTGGCCGGACCGTGAGAGGCTCGAGTTTTATCATGACCGGCGACATGCACCCGCGCGCGGATATCTGCGCGATCATTCCATGTTACAACGAAGGGCGCACGATTCGGCAGATCGTCCTCGACGTCCGCGAAAAACTCGCGACAGTTCTGGTCGTGGACGACGGCTCAACCGACGCGACGATTCGAGAAGCTGAAGCGGCGGGCGCGGTGGTGTTGAAACAGCCGCGAAACATGGGCAAAGGCGCTGCGCTGAAAGCGGGTTTCGCGTGGGCGGCTGAACATGGTTTCCAAGCAGCGTTGACACTCGATGGAGACGGCCAGCATGCCGTGGATGAAATCCCTCTTTTCGTGAACGCGTTTGATGCCCAGCGCTGCGACATTGTCGTCGGGAATCGCATGACCGATTTGTCGTCTATGCCACGTATCCGGCGCTGGACCAATCGATTTACATCGTGGGCGATCAGTCGGATGGCCGGGCAAAAGATTTGGGATTCACAATGCGGCTATCGATTGATTTCGATTCGCTTGTGGAAGGACGTTCGGTTGGAAACGATGCGATTTGAAATGGAGTCCGAGATTCTGATTCGCGCATGCCGAACCGGCGCGAAGTTGGCGCAGGTCACGGTCAAGACGATTTATTTCAAGGCTGGTGAAAGTAAGATTAATCCGGTCACCGACACGATCCGCTTCCTGCGGTTGTTGTGGCGGTGCAGGAAAGCGGCGTAAAAAAGTTTCGGGTTTCTGGTTTCGGGTTATTAACGCGAAACTCGAAACCCGGAAGACGAAACGATCCGTTATACCGATCTCAATTAGAAACCGCCGACTCAATCCACGGGAAGCAACATAAGGAATGAAGGCGTTGGGCGTCGGATTCCAATTGCATCCAGGTTTCGGCAACGTACGCTTCCAAATCAGCGCACG
>Ga0194061_1000377_pt1 | contig 27340 bp, 18 predicted proteins | sample SepL2221m_MetaG_FD_163423 | JGI IMG/M metagenome (GOLD analysis project Ga0194061, IMG submission 163423) | Anoxic zone freshwater microbial communities from boreal shield lake in IISD Experimental Lakes Area, Ontario, Canada - Sep2016-L224-21m | ecosystem: Environmental > Aquatic > Freshwater >... | reverse complement strand
CCCCCAAGGGGAGAGGGAGAACAGCCACCGCATCAATACTCGTCATCACAAACCGCGACGCATTCCACACTTTGTTCGCAAAATTCCGCCCCTTCTCAAAGCGCGGGCTATCCAACGGCCCCATCGCCGGCGCCGGTTCTGGCAACGGCTTTTCGTTCGGAACTGGCTGCTGAAATTCTTTCGCGCATTTCTTGCACACCATCGTCGGGACGCTGCGCTTGCGCGGCAATTCCTGCGACTCGTCACAATGCGGACACACGATCTGCACCGGGAATTTCAAATCCTGTCCGCCCGTACTCATGTCCAAAAGCGTGTAGCGCATCGCGTCCGCGCCGTAACGCTGAATGATGTCGAGCGGATCGATACCATTCCCCTTACTCTTCGACATGACCTGGCCGTCGCCGTCCAACACCGTGCCGTGTATCATCACGTCGCGGAACGGCTCCTTGCCCAGCAACTTCTCGCCCATCATGACCATGCGAGCCACCCAAAAATAGATGATGCCGCGCGATGTCACGAGCGTGTTCGTCGGATAAAAATAATCGAGCTCCGGCGTCTTGTCCGGCCAACCCAACGTGCTGAACGGCCATAACGCGCTCGAGAACCACGTGTCCAGCACGTCCGATTCCTGAATCAAATGCTTCCCGGCATAACGATAGCTTTTGCTCGGATCTTCGACCGCCACAATCGGCTTCGCATGTTCGCCGATTACATAGCGAATCCGCTTGCCGTTTTGCTCCACATCATAAGGCTCGTTTTCCCCCGCCACGATGGTCGTTATGTGCGCTGCATTTTCATCCAAATCGTACCACACTGGCAGTCGGTGCCCCCACCACACCTGCCGCGACACCGGCCAATCGCGCACCTCCTCGAACCACTTCAGGTACACTTTCTCCCAGCGCTCAGGATGGAACTTCACGCGCCCTTCAGCCGTCGCTTTCACAGCCAATTCGCTGAGCGGCTTCATTTTCACAAACCACTGCGGCGTCAAATACGGCTCGACAATCGTGTGACAGCGATAGCAATGTTTCACCTTCTGAGGATGATCTTTAATCTCACCGACCAGATCGAGCGCCTTCATGTCCTCGATGACTTTTTCGCGCGCCTTGAATCGATCAAGTCCGCGATACGCAATAGGCCCGTTTTCGTTAATCGCCCCAGCTTCGGTCAGAATATTAATCGCCGCCAAATTATGTCGCTGACCGATCAAATAATCGACCGTATCGTGCGCGGGCGTCACCTTCAAACAGCCCGTTCCAAAACCGAGTTCCAACGCGCTGTCCGCCACCACCGGAATCTTCCGCCCCACCAACGGCAGCACGAGCATCTTCCCTACGCAATCTTTGTAGCGCTCATCGTCGGGATGCACCGCTACGCCCGTGTCGCCAAACATCGTTTCCGGGCGCGTCGTCGCCACCGTCAAGAATCCGGATCCATCCTCGAACGGATAACGCAATTCGTAAATCTTACCCTTCACATCTTCAGCTTCCGCTTCGTCGTCACTCAACGTCGTGCGGCAGCGCGGGCACCAATTCACGAGGTACTTTTTGCCGCGATACATCAACCCGTCTTCATACAATTTCACAAACGCGTGGCGCACCGCTTTGGACAATCCCTCGTCCATCGTGAAGCGAGTCCGCTCCCAATCGCAGGACGAACCAAGCTTGCGCAACTGCTTAAGAATCGTGCCGCCCGATTCTTCCTTCCACGCCCAAATGCGCTTGATCAATTCCGCGCGCCCGATTTGGTAGCGGCTTTTCTGCTCCGATTTCGCGATCTGTTTTTCGACGACATTCTGCGTAGCAATCCCGGCGTGATCCGTCCCCGGCATCCACAACGTTTCGCACCCCGTCATGCGGCGGTAACGAATCAACGTATCTTGAATCGTGTTGTTCAACGCATGGCCGATGTGCAAGACGCCCGTCACATTCGGCGGTGGGATCATGACACTATAAGGAGTGCGCGCGGGCGCTCCGTCGTTCGGAGCCTCCGCGTGGAAGACTCCCGCGCCTTCCCAGTCCGCATAAATGCGATCCTCAAATTCCTTAGGATCATATTGGCTGGGAAACGCGCTCCCCGCATCCGCCTCGTTTGCTTCAGTAGTATGTTTCAATTCGTTTTCGTCAGACATGTCGCTCGCCTTTTCCTTTTTTGAAGTGGAATAGTTTAGCGAGTGTTGAGAAATCTAAAATTCGAAATTTGAAGAAAATGAAACGCAGGGTATATCACCGGACGTGCGAAATTTCCCCTCTCCCTTTGAGGGAGAAGGCCGACGAGACAGCTGTTCCGTCTCGCGGGGTGAGGGGTAACCGTTGATTAATCCCAGCACGTTTTATTTATCCACGCCTTCCCCTCACCCGGCGAGCGAGTACTCTCGTCCGCCCTCTCCTTCAAGGGGAGAGGGGAACGGCAATAGCAAGTCCGGTGATACACCTCCTTACTCCTCTCATTTCTGAGCGCCTTTGCGTCTTCGCGCCTTTGCGTTAAAATCCATTCCTGAATTTCACTGAACCATTTTTGGATTGCATGACAGCCATGATTGAAACTGATTACGACGACATCCGAGCGAAGTTTGTGGCCAGCCCCGCCGAGGGCGTGGATGCGCTGCTGGCGAAGCTTGGCGACAGTTGCGAGCATCACGCGTTTTTTCGTGCGAAGCTGTTGAAGAAGCGTTTCGAACTCTGCCTGCCTCTCATCAATCCCGGCGATTTGAAATCGGCTCCTAAAGACGCGCGCGAAGCGTACGAAGATTATGTCGAAGTCGTCTGCCGCGAGATCGGCACGAAGTATCTCGCTGAAGGAAACATCGAACAGGGATGGCGCTACTTCCGCACGATTGGGGACTACAAGCCGGTCCGTGAAGCGCTCGAAAAATTGGACGCTGCAACCGCGACCGACGACATCATCGACATCGCGTTGAACCAGGGCGCGCACCCGATGCGCGGATTTGAAATGACGCTCGAACGCGACGGTTTGTGTCGCGCGATTTCGATGTTCGATACTGATTTCACGACTGACTTGAAAGAGAAGCGCCTTGCTGCGGGGATGCTCATCCGCGCGATTTACAAGGACCTTGTGCTGGGAACGCGCAAGCAAATCTACGAACGCTTTGATGAATATCCGCCCGAGACGGATTTGATTGATCTCGTCCAACACCGACCGTGGATGTTCGAGAATTCGAACTACCACGCTGACCCGTCGCACCTCAGTTCCATCTGCCGCATCGGCCTGATCGTGGACACGCAGCCTGAGCAGATCATGGCGCTATCATTCAGCGAATATGGCAAGCTGCTCGACAAGCGTTTGCAATACGAAGGCCGCCAGCCGTTCGAAGGCGGCTACATGGATTACGCGAAATATTACCGCGCGCTGCTGGGCGAAAACGCGGACGAAGCGATCGCGTTCTTCAACGAAAAGCTCGGCACGTATGACCTGCACGGGATGGACAGTTTCGCGATTGAAGCGGTGCTGTGGTTGCATTGGCAATGTGGCCAGCGCACCGAAGCGTTGCAATTCTGGCGCGACCATTTCCAATACACAGCGCCCGAACAACAAGGCCAGATCACGCCGTGTTTCTACGAACTGTGTTTGATGGCCGAGGACTACGAGCAACTGGCGGAAGTCGCGAAGAATCAAGGCGATTCGTCGGCGTGGGCGGCGGCTTTGGTTTTGGAAGCTCAGAAAACGAAAGCGGCGGAGACGGTCAAGGACGACGCAACCGTCACTCCCGCTTAGAGCCAATTCCCACGATGCAAAACGTCATGGCGACCAAGGTCGCGCTGAAGCCCAGCATCGAAATCGGCGGCATGTGGCCGGGCCATTCGGTCCAGGCCAACCACCCTCGACATCCCAGGAAAAACTGGTGGAGTGCGATGGCTCCCAGTGAGACGACTTGCAACACCTGCGGTCGAACCGTGAGTTCTTTCACAAGCGTTTTGAGCATCAATAAAACGACTGCGATGACGCCGAAGAGCATGAAGAGCTCGCCGTAGAGATTCAATTTTCCGGCGTCGTAGAGTTTCGGAAAATAGGCTGGCGAGAGCAGGAAAATGGACAGCAGGACGTGGACCAGCAGCGATACTTTAAAAAACGCAAACCAGCTGCGTTGGTGCTCGGAGCGGCCGCGAAAGGTGTTGAAAGCGGCGGCGAGTAACGCTAGTACTGAAGCCACGGCCACGGCTTTATTGGTGACAAAGCAAGGCAGATTTGCGGTCAACACCGTTCCGAAAACACAGTAGCGCACGACGGCGTAGGAGAGTGACAGTCCGAACAAAATTGCATACTTCATTCTTGGCTCCCTCAAGCCCCAATCATTTCTCGCCACACGTCGTACCCCAACCGCGCGATGATGGCCACTACCATTGTCAGGAAGAGGATACGGACGAATTTGTTACCCCTCAAAATCGCCGTTCGTGCACCGAGGATGGCTCCGGCGATATTGCAGGCGGCCATAGGCAGCGCAATCGAGTACATGACGTTGCTGTGCGGAATGAAGTAGGCGAGCGCACCGAGGTTTGTTGCCGCGTTGATGGCTTTCGCGTACGCCGTCGCAGTCAGAAAATCGAAGCCCATGTATCGGATCAAGCCATAGATCAAAAAGCTGCCGGTCCCAGGACCGAAAAAACCATCGTAGAATCCGATCCCGCCACCGATAATTCCGGCGCGGGTGTAGCGCGTTTGTTTGTGCGCATCCGCGATGTTTGCTTCGCCGAACGTTTTCTTCGTGTACGTATAAATCGCCACGGCAGCCAGCATGAGCAGGATCATCGGCTTCATAAATTTCGAACTCTTGCCCTGCATGTGCAGATTTCCGAGTAAAAGCGCTCCGCCGTACGACAGTGCGAATGCCGCCGGAAGCGCGGCCATTAAAAAACGGCCGTCAAAACGCACCCGCCGAGCGTATTGGGGGATGGCCGCCAGTGTTCCAAAGATCGACGAGCATTTGTTGGTTCCAAATGCGGTTGGCAGTGGAATCGTTGGAAATGCGAGCATCAACGCTGGCAGTTGAATCAATCCGCCGCCGCCGGCGATCGCATCGATGAATCCTGCGGCGAACGCCGCGAACATGAGTAGGGTCAGAGTCGTATTCAATCATCATCCTTAAATATGGGGGGATATGATAACGGCGAACTGATTTTTTTAACCGCGAATTTTCGCGAATTTTCGCGAAAACGGCGAACGGCCAACGGCTTTAGGGAGAAGGGTAACGGCGAACGGCAGGGCTAAGGAGCTCGGAAAGGTGGATGGGGGTGATTTGGGGGACACTAGGATAGAAGTGCTTGCCAGTCACACGGTTTGGTGTTTTGATTGAATGATGCTTTTATTTCGTTGAATTGAGAGTAAACTATAACACGTATTGGTTGTAAATAACAGGGTTTGGAGGGTGAGTTTGTGTTAGATAGCATTCTTTTGGTCAAAGAGTTCATGCGCACTCCGGTCGTGACGATTTCGTCCGAAGCGGGTCTGGATCGTGCGTTGATGATCATGCGAACACAACGCATCCGCCATTTGCCGGTCGTCGATGACGATGGCGTGATGATTGGTTTGATCAGTGACCGCGACTTGCGCTTATCCATGCTCGAAATGGAGCAAGGTCCCAGCGGTGCGCCCAAAGGGTACTACCTCCCGGCATTGACCAAAGTCTCCACGGTCATGATTACAACTGTTGTGACAGCTGCTCCTGAGATGCCGCTGGCTAATGCGGCGACGGTTATGAGTGAACGCAAATTCGGTTGCTTGCCCGTTGTCGATACGGTCACAAAAAAGCCCGTCGGTATTGTGACTGAAACGGATATGCTTCGACTGTTGGCCTCTATGCTCAAGAAGAAAGTGACGCTTGTCCAACACGTGGACAAATAACGTTGCGGCCATTTCCCCTCACCCCTTGGGGGCGAGGGCCACGGTGATGAGACATGTGCGGAACATCCGTCATGATCTCTCGACCGACAACAAACGGAACGCCGCGAGCGCATGATGTTCGCAGGTGTTAAACCAGAAGGGAATGAATTCCCGGATACGCCGGGTCTCCACACGAATGCACCCATCGACAGAACCGAACGGCACGTCCGCCCCAACCGGCCTCAATGGCCCCACCACTCCGATCGAGCCACAGGCCGTTCATCCCACAGCGGACACAGTAGGACATTCCAGCGGCGATCACGCAGCCACTTCCGACGCCCACGCCGATACTGTGCATCAGGCTGCGGAACACCATGACGAACCGCACGGCCGCTCACGCAAACACCGCCGCGAACTCACCGAAGAAGAGATGATCGTAACGCTTGACGAGAACACGAAACTCGCAACATCGTTCGACGAATTAGGACTCGAACCCTCCACGCTTGATAGCATCAAAGCCGCTGGCTATACCAGCCCGACGCCGATCCAAAGTCTCTTCATTCCGCGCGCTAAAACCGGTCGTGACGTGATGGGCCAGGCGCGCACTGGAACAGGAAAAACCGCCGCCTTTTTGCTCCCGATTTTTGAAGCGTTGAAACCCGGCCAAGGCGAGGGGTTTGCCCAGGCGATGATCCTCGCGCCGACTCGCGAACTCGCGATTCAGATTCACGGCGAAATCGCCAAGATCGGTTCCACGCTTGGATTCTCGTCGATCACGTTGTACGGCGGCGCGTCGTATGAACCGCAAATTGAAGCGTTGAAGCGCGGCGTTGACATCGTCGTCGGAACGCCCGGGCGGCTCATGGATCACATGAAAAGCCATCGGCTGGATCTGCGCGGAATCAAGATCGCCGTGCTCGACGAAGCGGATCGCATGCTCGACCTCGGCTTCCGCAAAGACATCGAATATATTCTCAAACACTGCCCGAAAAATCGCCAGACGCTGCTGCTCTCGGCGACGATCCCCGACGACATCCGCAAGCTCGCCCGCCGCTTCATGGACGACCCGATTGAAATCTGGACGTCCGTCGAAAATCTCTCGGTCGATACGATCGAGCAATTCTATTGTGCGGCTGAGCGCGACCAGAAATTGCCGACGCTATTGAAGCTGCTCGAAGTCGAAAACCCAGCGCTGGGCATCGTCTTCTGCGGCACTAAAATGGGTGCGAAACGTTTAGCCGAAAAGCTGAACCGGTTGTACATTCCAGCGAAAGAAATCCACGGCGATTTACAGCAGTCGCGCCGCGAGAAGATCATGGCGCGCTTCCGCAGCGGACAGGTGACGTTGCTGATCGCGACCGATGTCGCCAGTCGCGGCATCGACGTGGACGACATCACGCACGTTTTCAATTGGGACATTCCGTACAAAATCGACGATTATGTCCACCGTGTGGGTCGTACCGGACGCATCGGAAAATCCGGACGCGCGTTTACATTCGTGTCTCGCGATGAAGGTCAGTATCTGACCGACATTGAAATGCTGATCAACCGCCAGCTCATCCCGCTGAAATTCGACGACCTGACCAGCAAGTGGTGGCCGGTCCCGCCGACGACACCTCCCGAAGGATTCGAACACGAAAAAGAGCAGTACTTGTCAGCCGAAGGCGAAGGCGGCGGCTCGGGCGGCGGTGGGGGTGGCGGTCGCAAGAAACGCACGCGCAGTGGCAGCAGCAGTAGCAGTGCGAAGAAGGATCGACCTCGGTCCGAGAAGCGCGAACCGAAAGCACACGCCGAACATGCGGCTCCGAAATCGGGTGAGACAACACCGGTCGCCGCTAGCCAAACGCAGAGCGATCAGACCACGACACAACCCGCTTCCGGTGGTTCTGACGGTGGCGAAAAACGCCAGCGCTCACGGGGCGGTCCGGGACGTCGCACTCGCATTTCGATCGTCTGCGCACGCTGCGGTGTCGAGTCATCTGTGAATTTCGAACCCGATCCAACGCGTCCGATTTTCTGCTCGCCGTGCCATAAGATTCACAAGGCCGAGCGCGAAAAGCTTGCGGCAGAAATGGCTGTTTCAGCCGGAGCGTCGCATCTGCATGAAATCGATCCGCACACCGGCCACGCCGGACCGGTGATGTCCGATGCTGGCATCGATCAGGATGCAGCCGGAATTCCGTCGCATATGGACGGCGGGTTGGGCGGAGCGGATATCAGCCTCTTCGATTAATTGTTGCGAGTTGTTTGATAATTGAATACTCGGGGCGCGTCTGAACTCAATGACGCGCCCGTTTTAGCTGACGATCAGGATTCAATTTATATGGCTCGTGACATACAACTGAAGTGCGTGGGTTGCAGCGCCGAATTTGAATTCTCGATGCGCGATCAACTTTTCTATCAGGACAAAGGTTGGGATGCGCCGCGCCGCTGCAAAACATGTCGCGCGATCCGGCATCCGGAAGCGCCGGTTGCGCATCAGCACGGCGACCATGGACATGCCAAAAAATCGCCGTCCGAATTGCTGCCCAAAGTCACCGATGCAGCGTCAACGCATCACGTTAAATTCCGCGTCAATTGCTCGACCTGCGGGGTTGAAACATCCGTCCCATTCAAGCCCGATCCGAAGCGTCCGGCGTTTTGCAAGACGTGCTTGGCCAAATCAAAATCCGGGATGCGCTGAGTTATGGCTTATCATTTTCGCGCGATTTTTTCAAGCCTGCGCGTTCCAGTAGAGCGATGATGGTAAGGACGATCAGTGCTTGAACGATGACAAGCATCCCGTTTGTTTCATTCAATTTTCCGAGCACTGTCGCTGAAAAACCAATAGCCAAACACGCCAGATGAATCGTCCCGACAGCTTGAGGCCGGGTCATGCCAAGATCAACAAGCCGATGTGAAAAATGCGACGTATCCCCTTTCATGACGGGCCGACCTTCCTGCAGTCGGATCAAGATCACCGAGCCGGTGTCGTACAGAGGAATGGCAAGGACCAGCAGCGGAACGCCAATCGCCAAATGCGACGGGCCCGAATCGCGATAATACGTCACGAGGACAGTGAAGCACGCCATGATATAACCGCTGACCAACGAGCCTGCATCGCCCAGAAAAATCGATGCCGGCGAGCGGTTGAAAAAAAAGAATCCCGCGCTTGCTCCACACAACGCGGTCAGCGTCGTCGCGTCCGTCCACTGGCCACTCTCTGCCGCGACGAGCGCCAGCATCGCCGACGAAATCGCGACGGTGCCCGAGCACAATCCGTCCATGTTGTCGAGCAGATTGAAGCTGTTCGTCACCAGCGTGATCCACAAAACAGTCACGCATTTCATCATCCAATTGTCGCCAATAAACGCCGTGATGCGCACCCCGCCGAAGACGGTCACCGCCGCTATCAGCAGTTGGGCGATCAACTTCACGCCCGCCGAGAGTCGGAATTTGTCGTCACCCAATCCCAGCACAAGCACGGCGAACGCACCCAGCGCGACGTAGATCAGCGTCCCGTATTCCGCAGCGTCGGCATCAGGCGGAAACAAGGTCCAATGTCGCGCCACGTACCACACGGCTCCCAGCGTGATGGCCATGGCGACGGCCACGGCAATGCCGCCGCCGTATGCAATCTCGCGGGAATGAATCTTACGCTCGCCCGGCTTATCGACAAAGCCAACGCGCAACGCCCAGCCCCGCACGAGCGGAGTCAGTCCCAGCGCGAGCAGCAGCGCGATTCCGGCGATGATGAAAAACGTAATTTCCAACGTGATTTCCAAAACGATGCCCTAAATCGAAATCCGAATCCAATACTCGTAGTACGTGCGTGGGTCTATTTCTTCCTGCCCAAAAAGTAAAAATTCGCGGCCGTCATGTGCTCGTATTTCGAACCGCTCGCGACGTAATCCAAGAATTTCAACGGCCACATCGCCCATCCCAGCGCAAATCGAATCGCATTGAACAGGACGAAATTCGAAAAGAGCGACGCGGTCAATGTCGGGACAATCGCCACATACGCCGACCACGGTCCACCGCTGCACCCCGCTTCGATTTCGTCAAACGCACCCATTGAATGCCGCAGGCCATCGAGCGTCCAGCGCCAGCGGTCCAGCGGGTCCGGGTGCGTCGGAAACATAAACGGGATCGCCACGTAGACCGTCCCGCCCGGGCGAACGACGCGCGCGATTTCAGCGATGCAGGCCCGAGCGTCCGCGACATGCTCAAGAACGTACGTACAAATCACACCATCAACCGACGCATCCGCAAACGGCAGCGCGGCAATATCAGCCAGCACATCCACGCCACCCTTGAGCGGCGCGACAATATCGACGTTCACGACATGCTCGCCCCAGCGCGAATCTTTCGATCCCAAATTGAGCACCAAACCACTCGCCATCAAGCCGCACACACGCGCCTCGCGCGTCGATTTCGTCGCGTCGCAAATCGGGTTGGGCGGAATCAACGCGCGAAAAAATGGCGTACTGCGGACGTTCGAATGCGGTGAGCGAAACGATTCCAATCCGTGTTCAATCTCCTGCGCACGACTCGGCGGATACAATTTCAACACGTTTGATTCAGACGAAAAAGAAGCGTTGCAACGGACGCATGTGAGAACATCAGCATCACCGGTAAGCACCACGCGACAATCGGGGCAGACGAGAACGCCGGGGGGGATTTTAAGGTTTGAAAAATCAGTCGCGCTCAAAGAGCCTCGCCTGGATGAAAGTCAATCAAACAAAAATGAATCGCAGTACCGACGTACGTACTGTATCGCCTTATATGCGGTTACCTAGTCATGTCTCAGCCCAGCTCCATTAGACCGAAACATGCGCACCGACTGATTTTTTAGCGCGTTCGTCGAGCATCTTCTGGCGCATTCTTTCAATCAATTCTTTTTCACCCGGCAGGAATGTCGAGGGGTTAATCTCGCGTTTGATTTTGCCTTTTTGCTTGATCGATTTCATTCGTATTTACCTCCGTGGAATTCGGTCCGCCAAATACCTGTCATCCAAGCCTCACCATTCCAGAACCACTTTTCAAGGACCCAACCAGGCATGACCCGAAACTCGTGCGCCTTGGGCCTGTCATGTTGATCTCGATACCGCCATTCGCAGGTTGCGCCGTACATCGAGGGCGAGCCGTTCACCGCCATAATCCTAAATCGCACCTGGTTCAAATCAAGATGATTATGTTCTTAGATCCAGTCAAACAACTCGTTACAATCATCAACGGATGGGTCGGGCCTACTATCAAAATCATCTGGACTCATGGATTCAATTCCAATCGATTCTGCTAATTCTACTGCATTATTTCTCCAACTCCTTCAACAAATCCTTCGCTCCTTTATGCGTGTTGTCGATGTCATACGCCTTGCGCGCGGCGTCGATCGCCTCCTGCTTTTTTCCGGTGGCTTTAAACACCCGCGCCTGGTTCACCCAGTTGTCCACGTCCTTCGCATCGAGCGCTCCGGCCACTCCGTATTCTCGGGCCGCGTGGTCATAGTCTTTCAATTCTTCGTACGCGTTCCCGGCCCATTTGTGGACGTCCAACACGTAGGGATCGATTTCAATATGAGCGTTGGCGAACGCGATCACGGACGTCGGGTCTTTCATTTTCACAGCCAGCTTCAAGCCCTCAAGCGCGGCTTCTTTGTCCTCCGTATTCACGGCCACGGCGTCGCGCCAGACTTGCAGCGCTTTGTCCAACTGCGGCGGTTCCAAATCGGCATACAATTCCGGAAGCGCATGGTATGAATTGTCCGCACCGACGTAGCGCGGATAGGCTTTGCGCGCGGCCTCAAGCGCGGCGATGGCTTTCGTCGTCCGGCCTTCCTTCTTATAAATCGTCCCGAGTTTCAACCACGCGTTAAACGATTTTCCAGGATCAATCGCGGTCGATTTCAAGTAGTGCTGCTTGGCCGCTTCAAAATCTTTTTTCTCGAACGCAATCGCTCCCAGCACGTTGATCGCGTCCACACACTTCGGATCTTTTTCGAGCGCCTTCTTCGCGAGAGGTTCCGCAATCGGCATCTTGCCGGTCATCAAATATGAAATCGCCAGATCGACGATGTCTTGAGCCGTCGCGTTCGGATCTTTCGCGGCTATCTCTTGTTTGACCAAATCCGCTTTATTAAATGACGGGCGCAGCCGGACGTCTTTGAATGACTGCTTCACGAATTCGTGTTGGCCTTTGTTCAAATCGTCGAGGCTCGCGCCGGTCGCTTCCTGCAACGACTCTTCCAGCTTCTTGCCCTTCGCAAAAAGCTGGATCGCTTTGATATGCGCGTCGAATCCGTATTTCTGATCGATGTGCTCGATCACATACCGGCCGTGAACATACGCCATCATCATGTTGCCGCGAAAATACTCGTTCATCTTGTTGATGTCTTTGACCTCATTATGCGCAATGGCATCGACCATCATGCGGTCGGATTGGAGGCGGCTATCGTTTTCGAGGTACGTTGAAAACGCTTCGGTATACCAGCGCGGCACACGAAAATCAGACATCTGCAACACCATCACGTGACCGAATTCGTGCTCCAAAACTTTGCGCCAATTGAACGGCGGATGCGCTTCTTTGCGGCCTTCCTGTGGCGAAACGACCGTGCAGAGTTTTCCAAAACACACACCCAGCGCGCCGAGATTCGGCAGCCCAACCGTACGCGCAGCCTGGTCCTGAAAATCGTAACACAGCTCAATCGTCAACGGACCTTCGGGCGCGAAGCCGAATTTCTTGACCTGCGATTCATACGCACTCTCGGCCCATTCTTCCAAATACGGGCGGACGATGTTCGCTTCTTTGCCGTAGCATTTTAAAATGAAGTGCTTCGTCTTCGATTCAACATACTTCGGCTTCACGCCTTGCTCTTTATCGCCGATCATGCGGTCAAGCGATTTGATCATGTTCAACGCCCAAACGTTGAAACCGTTTTTCTTGAACGCTTTCAGCAGCAGCGCCTTCCCCTTCTCTTCCCCTTCCGCACCCTGCCGCGACGTGTTCATACCGAGGCCGTAATAGCCGCGCCAATATTCCGGATCCAGTTTGATCGCGGTTTCATAGTACGCCGCAGCCGTGTTGAAACCGCGTTTGTTCTCCATCATCTCGCCGATGTCGCAATAAAAATCCGGGCACACAGGCTTGATCGTTTTCGCGCGCGTTTCGACTTCCGTAAACTTGTCCGTCTTATTGGTCTGAATGAAATACAGCGCGAGCTGCGCCAGTCCGCGCGAGGAATTCGGATTCACCGCGAGCGCGGCATCGATGTGCTTCTTCGCATCGTCATAACGCTCCTCTTCGAGGTCCACCTGCGCAGTCCACAACAACGCCTCAACATGATTGGGATTGACGGCAAGCGCTTCCTTCAAGAGCTTCTCGACATCCGCAAGTTTGTGCATGCTGCGAAACACAACGGCGGCTTGCCCCGCCAAACCGTCCGGCGATTTCGGGCGGATTTTCAACAGGTGCGCATACGCCTCACCCGCATAGGCCCAATGGTACGCAGACATCGCCAACTGCGCGGACCACAGCCAGATTTCAGGCTGTTTCAAATTGCGTTTTTCAGTCAATTCCTGCGCGGCGACAAACCCATCTTCGAACGCGCTTTTGGTACTTTTACTCTGAAACCCCAGCCCCATGTACGCGAGTTCCAAGGGGTCTTTCACGGAGTCACCACTGTAGTACGCAACGTTCTTGTCGTTCAATTCCTTAAAATGCTTCGCAGTCTCCTCGAGCGCTTTTGAATCACCCAACTCGCGCAAAACAAACGTTCGCAACGCCCATGCTCGGGGATTGTCGGGATGCTCTTTGATGACGCTGTCGAATGTATCACGCGCTTCTTTATAGCGACCGACTTCGAGATCGAGTTCAGCCTGAACAAGTTGCGCGCGCGGATCAGTTTTAGAAGCCGGGTCTTCTTTGACGATCGCGTCACACACCGCCCGAGCGTCTTTAAGCTTGCCGAGAATTCGCTGCGCTTCGATGAGCGCAAAACCCGCTCCGCGTTTCGTCGCATTCCACTCTTTCGAACCCGCGAATGTTTTGCTGAGACGCTCGACCGCTTCGGCGTAACGACCGGCGTCGATATTCTCCTGCCCCCATGCCACATCCTCGCCCGCGTCGTCGGCGGCGAAGCTCATTGTCAATCCAGTAAGTAAAACGAGAACGATCCAGACGGCGCGTGAAATCGAATTCATAAGTCGCAATCCTCAAGGCGGGTGACTGGCTGGACTTCAGTTATAGCAGTGCGTGAAGAATTTGCGAAGCAACTTACCTTACCAATAAATCAGTGGGTGCATCACCGGACTTGCGGCGCAGTTCCCTCTCCCCTTGAGGGAGAGGGCCGACGAAGGTACTCCTTCGCGGGGTGAGGGGTAAACGTTGATTAACCATAGCGCGTTAGTATTAATCAACGGTCACCCCTCACCCCGCGAGCCGAACAGCAGGCTCGTCGGCCCTCTCCCTCAAGGGGAGAGGGGAAAAACAATCACAAGTCCGGTGATGCGCCCGTACCGCCAGCGAGTGGGTAGTCCAATTGTTCAAAGCCCTGAACAATTGGAGAAAAACGCAAAGGCGCTAAGGCACGAAGGCGCAAAGAGTTTTTATACTGAATTCCGTTTTTGCGCCTTTGCGTCTTCGCGCCTTTGCGTTTTAAAACACATGAAACAGGTTCGCCAAATATCATTCACCAATTCCCGTTCCCACACAATCACATCGTGCATCTATCTGGCTGCCATTATATCATCCGCCCGACTTTGCGCAGAATCCACTCCGTCGTAATCAGTAACGTGAAGAACGCCAGCACGGCCCAATTGTCCCACAGATCTATCGTGGATTCACGCGGAATCTTTTCTTCGCGCGGCTGGATCTTCGGCGGGATTTTATTCAGCGCATCGATCTCGCAATACTCCCCGCCGTCACCGCCTGCTTTGGCGATGTTCGTCAGCAGCTCCGCATCCAAGCGCGGATTCTCAAATTCAAGCTGTGGCTTTTCGACTTTGAATGTCACCTCCGATTGATGCACCTCCGGCTGGCTCGGGTCGGTCATCCAAATCGAATAATCGCCCTGCATTTCCGGGATGTAATCGCCTTCGTAATTACCATTGCGGTCACCCGTTTTCTTCATGTCGAAGTTGAAGCTCTCACCGTTCGGCTTTCGACCGTGAATGTTGACCGACGGCAACGTTGATTCGCGCAAGTTCTCGTCTTTCATCGTCGCGTTGATCAACACTTTATCGCCAATCGCGGCCTGCGAACGATCAGTGCCAACAAAGAATCGCTTCTGTCCGCCCAACCGTTTGGCCATGCTCAAATGCCGAATCGCCTGATTGTAAAAACGATAATGGAACTTGTCGCCGACGCCGCGACGCCAACGCCACAAACTGTCCACACCGATAAACATTGTCTTCCCGCTTCCGAACGGCATCTCAACCATTAGCGCCATCTTCGCACCGGTTTCATCTTTGTCGGTCGGATGCGTCGCAAGAACAGTGGCAAGTTCCTTCTTGCGCTTGATCGGATAGTACCAATAAAGATGCGGCAGATTTTCCCAGACATCGCGGTTCGCGTGGTCCTCCGGATCGAGATGCATCCACGGCATTTTCAGCGCGTCCGCTGTAGGTTCTAGTCCGAACGTTTCCTGAAAGCCGCCGTCAGGTGCTTGAATCCCGGCACGTTGAGGAATGACCGGAAGAATTTCGGACCACGGCGGCTGCGAGTATTCAGCAGGCGCATATCGTTCCCCCGCGATCATGATAAAGCCGCCGCCTTCGCTGATGAAATCCTTGAGCAGTTTGAACTGGTCGTTCGTGAAAATCGACGGGCTGATGTCACCGAATATGATCACGTCATACTCACTGATTTCGCGTTTATTAATCGGGAATTGGTCGAGCGGAGTTTTACCATCCGTGCCGTCCCACTGGAACGTGTTGTCCGCCGTCGCCATCAGCACATCGCATTCCGTCGTATGATCGCGGCGCAGCGCGTTCTTCAAATAGCGGTATTCCCAGCGCGGCAAATCCTGACCTTCAACGAAGAGGACTTTCACTTTCTTATCCACGACCTGAAAATTATAGGTCACGACATTGTTGTCCGAACGCAATTCGCCCTGCTGCTCAGGGATCGAAATCTTGTACGTGTACTTGCCGGGTTTGGATTCTTTAAAATGCAGCGGCACAGGCGTTTTTTCGCCAGGGCGACCGAGCTTCGCATCGACACTCTCCACGACGCGATCACCATCTTTCATTTCAACTTTGATCGTATCGATGCCGGTATAACCCTTGAACCGAATCCACGCGGTCGTTTCGGATTGATCGTCCGGAAGAATCACATCAGGCGTACCATCATTGGTGATTTCAAAATCTTTCGGTTCTGCCGGATCGCCGATGCCTACCGAGTAAATCGGGACGTTGCGATTCTTGTAAGTCTGCGCGACTTGCACGGCGTCTTCGCCAGCGTTCTGACGTCCGTCGCCGATGATCACAATCCCGGCGAGCGGCTGCCCATGTGTTTCTTTCAACGCGGCGCGCAACGAATCGCCGATGCGCGTTTCAGCTCCACGCAAATTGCTCGCGACGAGCTTCATCGGCTCAATCGGTTTGCCGTCGTCGGTGTTGGCTGAAATGCCGCGTGAATAACCAAAGAATTTCACGTCGTGATTTTTCGACAACGCTTCAAGAAACGGCTTCCCGCCGGGAACAGCGTTCTGCAGTGCAGCGCGAACGACATCCAATCGCGTCAGGTACTTGAATTGATTTGGCGCAAGCTTTTCAGCTTGAATCACCAGCGGCTTCGCGGCCTCTCCTTTAAGCGTAAGCTGCGCGGTGCCCATCGCTGCTTGTAGCTTTTTTCGCAGCGGTTCCTGAGCGTCCGAAAACGCGAGGTCCATCGAGAAACTGTCGTCCACCATCACGATCACGGACGAGCGGCGAGTTTCAATTTGAGTCGCGACAAGGATCGGTTCACAGATGATAAAGAGCGCAATGGCGATCACCGACGCACGGAGCATGCCAAGAAAGACACGCAGTTTCAACGACGCCGTTTCGCGTCCGTCGCGCGAATAAATCCAAAAAACAAATCCCACCACGCCGAGCACAAGCAGTAACCCGATGACGCGCTCGACCGGTTGGTTGAATTGAACACTCAACTCAGCCTGGGGATCAATCTCCCGCCCTAAAAGTTTTGATAACAGTTCGCGCACAGTGTCTCTCTAATTGAAACCGTCAGAACCTACCTGTTAAATTCCCCGAACCGTTTAGCCAAGATCGATTCAAGAATCAAGAACGCCAACACAATGAACGCCAGCCAGCGCCACATTTCTTTGTTGCTGCTCTTGCTGGTCAAACTTTCTTCAAGCGCTTTCAAATCGTCCTTCAGGAGCGAAAGGTCGGTTTGGAAAACACCTTTAAAGAAGCCCAACGCCACAGGCTTGTCGGTTGCCTCGCGCGGAATGAACGCAAGAATATCACGGTCATCAATGCTCGTCACATCGGACTCTTCAATGTTACGATTGACCGCAAAATGAAGGGTGCGCTTGTTGTCGCCGGGAATCACAGCCGTGTAAATTCCAGCACGTTTCAGGACGATGCTTTCAGCGACGGAGCGCTCGAGATTCACTTCCATTTGACTGGTCTCGCCTGCGGGATCAGTGAGCCGAATGCCTTCACGCCGAGCCGCGCCCAAATCCTGCCGGCGCAATTGAACCGTGAAGCGTTCACCAACTTGCTTGTTCCGCTGCAAGTACGACGGCGTGATCAAATCAAGCGCCACGAAATTGATAAGCGGCATGTAATCGGATTTCGTCGGCCAATTATTCCACGACTTATCAGCGCTGCTGCCGAAGACAATCACGCGGCCTTCACCAAGCTTCTTTTCCACTGCGGCGGCGTCACCATTTTCGTAAGACATGACGACACGAACGCTGTCATCTTTGCCCTTCGATTTCGGATCTTTCGGTTCAGCTCCAACTTTCGGAACAAATTTGAAGCGGCGGAACGTTTGGAGATGCGCAAGCGACAAGCCCTTCGTCCCTTTGAAACGAGCAATCGCCGGATGGTCAAGGTCCTTGTCGTTAAGACTTTCTTTCGCGCCGTCCGGATCACCCGAACCCACCAATTCCCCAAGCGACATCGGCAACAGCTCATCCAAATCGCGGTTGTAAATCGCGGGGTCAACACGGTCGCCACAGAAGATAATGAGCGAACCGCCCTGTTTCACATACTGAATGAGTGCCAGAATCTTTTCTTTCGGTAGCATCGTCGACGCCACATTGGCCATCGCAATCAAACGGTACTCATCGAGACTTTTTTCAGCGAACGAACTGTCTCCGATGATCTCCGGAAACAACGGCATCTTCCCCGCATTGATCTCCTCACCTTTTGATGGCGACAGCGCTTGCCTTAAAAAATCCATCGCGCTGGCGTTCGGGCCGGCGCGTTGTTGGCCATCGACGCAGAGCACCTTCAACTGGTCTTCCACATCGACCGCAAGATACGCAAAATTATCGTTCGGCAGCGTGTCACCACTCTCAACTTCAATCGTCAACGCATGCGAGCCCGCGTCGTTGAACGCGTGGCGGAACGTCACCGTTTCAGGCTTGTCGTGCGAGATGTTTCCGAGCGCTTCGGTCGAAACGTCATCGGCGTCGATCTTCAGTTTCACTTTCAAGTCGCGCGTAGGCTTCGACGCAAAACTGTGGATCGTTCCGACGAGTTGTTTGTCCACATGCGCCGGGAGAACTTTTTCATCGATTTCAATTCCGGAGCCTGCGAAATTATCCGTGTTCGGATCGCCAGGTAATCGCATGATCACGATCTTCGGCTTCGTGCTTTGATTCGACATCGCGTCCACAATCGCAGCTTCATCAACGCCTTCAACGTGGCGCGGCTGTTGATCGGGGCGCAGCCAACCGTTGCGCGTCGCGTCAGTGATCACGATGATTTCGCGGCGCGGATTCTTCGACTTTTTATCGTTGATCACTTTGCACGCCGCCGCAATCGCTTTCGGCAGATCGGTGCCGCCATCGCCAATCGTCGCGCCTTTGATTTGATCGGCGACGAAACTCTTCTTCGCCAGTTCACGGCTACTCACAAGCCGTTCATCTTTCGACGAATCACCCGAGCCCGTGAGTAGAATATCCAACTCGTCGTTCGTCCCCATCTGAGCCGCAAGCTCAGCGGTCAAGGCTTTCGCTTTTTCGAAGAGCGGCTTGCCGTTGACGACCTGGCCCATGGAATAAGAATTATCGAGCACAATCACGCGATGCGTGGCGGGACGACCGGAAAAGAAGCCAGCCGCTTTCTGCAAAATCGGACGAGCAAGCGCAAGCGCGAGCAGCAGCACGATGAGTGTGCGAAGAATCAGGAGCAGCAGTTGCTCGACTTGCATCCGGCGGCGCGACTTGCGGAAGCTCGCCCACAACCAGTGCATCGCCCCCCATACCACCTTCTTATAGCGCTGCTTGTTGAGCAGATGGATGATGACGGGGATCGAGGCACCGGCGGCACCGGCAGCCGCGAGCCAGTTATGAAGAAAGAGGTCCAAAGATAGAATCCCGAATCCCGAAAACAGACTTCAAATCACATCCTAAAACCGCTGCTGCTTTCCACCGCTCTCCACATTTAAAGAGCACTACATCACTTCGCGCGCGTGTTCGCTCGCGTGGCCAAATACGCTGTCAGCACCACATCCAACGGCTGGCTCGTCGTGATCGGAACGAAATCGATTTTATTATTCCGGCATCCGCGTTTCATTTTGTCCGTGAAGGCCTCGTATTCTTCAAGGTACCCTTTACGCAACGAACGCGGATCGCAAATCAATTCTTCCCAGCCTTCGTAGCCTTCAAACTGCGTCATGCTGTCGAACGGAAAACGCTTTTCAAAATCATCGAGAATCTGGAAGACAATCACTTCATGCCTCAGATACCGGAAATGCTGTAAGCCCGAAAGCAACTTTTCCGGATCGTCGAACAGATCAGAAAGAATGACGATCAAACCCTTGCGTTTAATGCGGTCGGCCAGTTCATGGAACACGATTTCGGTGTCGGTCTTTTGCTCCGGAACGACGTTGCTCAATTCATGCAACAACAATCGCAGATGCGCGGGCGAAGCCGACGCCGGAATGAATTTCTTGATCTTATTGTCGAAGAGTACCATGCCGACGGAATCCTGCTGCTGCGTCAACATATAACTAAGACTGGCGGCAATGTAGCTGGCGTATTCGAGCTTCGAAATGTTTCCCGGCGAGGCATACGTCATCGACTCGCTGGTGTCCATCAAAATGAAACTGCGGAGATTCGTTTCTTCTTCGTATTGCTTGATGTAATAACGGTCGGACTTGGCCCAGACTTTCCAGTCGAGATGCTTGAAATCATCACCGGGCGAATATTCTCGATGTTCAGCGAATTCGACACTGAAACCGTGGAATGGGGATTTGTGCTGGCCCGAAATATACCCTTCGACAATCAGCCGCGCTTTGAGATCCAGATTCGCGAGTTTGGTCAGCGTCTTGGGGTCGAGGTACTTAGAGAGTTCGGTTGGCATCGAAAGCGCTCGCAGGCCTGCACGGATAACCTAAAAACTCACAAACGGCCCGGCAAAAAGTCACAGAAAGATGTGGTACTGTATAGCGGAACGTGAATTTGTCATGTGCGAAAACGAGACATTTCGAACACAATTTCACCGTCAGATAGAATGAAAAGGGGCGAAAATCTTCACTGATTTTCGCCCCTTAATTTACTGAAATCAAATTATCGTATCCGAACGTTACGCATCGTTGTCCGTCTCGGCACCTTCAGCCAAGTCGTCAAGTTCGTCGCCATCTTCGCGGCGTCGGATTTCCGACAGTTCCTGACACTTGATGCACAGCGTCACATACGGCAGGAATTTAATGCGCTCAACGCCAATGGGCTTGTTGCACATTTCGCAGACGCCGTAAGTCCCGTTGTCGATTTTCTCAATCGAGCGTTCGATTTCTTCGGCTTCCACAGTCTCGCTCTCGGCGATGCGCAAGGCAAGATCACCTTCTGCAGCGTCGGAGGCCATGTCCGAGGTGTCATTGATGTGCGCCAAATCGCGCTCACTGGCACCGCGAACTTCGTGATCGATGTCGCGGCGCATTTCGCCGAGCATGGTTTGAAGTTTAGCCCGGATCTCCATCATTTCTTTGGAGAGTTTGATCGGGACGATATGCACCGGTTCAGATGACTTCTTGCGTTCAATCACTCTGACGATGGGCTTCGAACTATCGCGCGATTTCGCTTTATCCTTCTTCTTACTCTTGACTTTATCAGACGTTTTCAGCGGTAAATCCTTTTGAGCCGGGGCTTTGTTTTTTTCAATCACGCGCGATGCGGCTGGCTTCGGCTTGACGGGTACTGAAGGTGACACTTTAACGGACTTTACGGGCTTTTTGACGGGAACTACCTTTGCAGGTACTGACTTTGCACGGGACGCTTTTAAAGGTGCCGCCTTCGCCACCGATTTTGTCGGCGCTGGGACAGATTTCTTTTTGGGCGTAGGTGCTTTGGTTACCTTAGCCGGCTTCGGTGCTGGCTTAGCAGAGGACTTCGCAGGCGGCTTCTTGGTAGGAGCTGCTTTTTTAAGCGCTTGCTTCGGTTTCACGACGCTTACGCTCTTACTTTTGATCACTTTCTTCGCCATGGCTCCTCCAATTCGCCTTTGCAAAAGGCAGAGAACGATAGTCTGTACCTTGAAAACTGTCAAGTCATTATCGACCAATTTTGTAAATCTATTCAACTCCGAATCGTCAAATTAAGTAGCTTTTCAGCCAAAATACGTTAATCTACTACCCTTTATTGCCGCACGGAATACCCGTCCGCCCTGTCGCGGGCGCGGAATCACCGCGCACAACTGGAGTCGAACATGAAAAAAGTCCTGCTGCACGCACTCATGTGCGGGCTGCTTGCCGTCGCTACGTCCCGCGCGGAAGACGCACCCAAGCCCGTCGTACCCGTCGCACCAGCAACACCGGCAAAAGACGCTCCGAAACTGGATTTGAAAACGGACAAGGACATCGCCAGCTACGCCCTCGGCCTGAATTATGGCTCGGGTGCTAAAGCGTTCGTCGCCGAATTGGATATTGACGCGCTGGCGAATTCACTACGCGACACCGTCAATGGCAAGGAAAGCAAGCTGTCAGACGAAGTCTTGGGCGCAGCTTTGGGCAAGTTCTCGAAGTTCATGCAGGCCAAGCAAGGCGGCGACGACAAGGCAAAATTGGATGACAAAGTCAACGTCAGCATCGCCCTCGGCAAGAACGTCGGTACGCGTCTTGCCGACATTGCCAGTTCGTTGAATGTGGATCTGATGGTCACCGCGTTCATCACCGGCACAAAAGGCGAAACCGGCGGCTTTGATTTGAACGCGAACCGCCCGGTCGTCGAAAAGTATTTCAAGACGCTCTCTGATGAAATGATGGCTAAGCAAAAAGAAGCCGGCGTCAAGAATCAGAAAGAAAGCGATGACTTCTTCGCTGATAACAAAAAGAAGGAAGGCGTGGTCACGACTCCGAGCGGATTGCAGTACAAAGTGTTGACGGCTGGCAAGGGCGACATGCCAAAGGTCGGCGACCGCGTCAGCGTGAATTACGAAGGCCGCTTCCTCGACGGAAAAGTCTTCGACAGCACCAAAAAGCACGGTCAGCCGTTCGATACCGACCTCGAACATTTGATCCCAGGTTGGATCGAAGCGCTGAAGTTGATGCAAATCGGTTCCAAGTATGAATTGTACGTCCCGGCGAATCTAGCCTATGGTGAAAACGGTCAACCGCCGTCGATCCCGGCCAGCAAGATGCTGATTTTTACGATGGAATTGTTGAGCATCAAGAAGGGCGAAGCGCCCGCCGCTCCCGTCATTCCGCCGGTCGTTCCGGTCGAAAAGAAGTAGTTTTTAAACGTATCGAATACATGGGACGCGCTTGTCGCGTCCCTTTTTTAATTTTTTGATTCGCACAACATCACATAAAAAGGAGAGCTGACGCATGTTCATTCATACCGTGTATTTTTGGCTGAAAGAAGGAACTCCCGCCGCTGCGAAAGATAAGTTAATCGCGGACTGCTACAAATTCCTGAAAGCGATCCCGACTACGAAACAAATCTGGGCCGGTGCGCCCGCGATGACCCCGCGCGACGTCGTGGACAATTCATACGCCGTCGGTTTGACCGTGATTCTCGACGACGACGCAGGCCATGATGTCTACCAAACGCACCCGCTGCATCTCGAATTCATCGCTGAAAACAAGCCGCATTGGCAGCGCGTTCAGGTGTACGATTTCCGAGGCGCGTAGCACTTGATTTCTCTCGCAAAGACGCAAAGGCGCAATGAACGGCGAAGCAAGGGAAAAGGAAAAAGCAGATAGAATACGCTTTTCTTTTCTGTTCTTTGCGTCTTTGCGCCTTTGCGAGAGACTATTTTTAGAACTGCCCACCCGGATCAAGTTTCTCAACAAATTCTTTCGCGAACGGTGGGGCCAGTTGCCGCCTCGGCGTTCCGCCTCCACCGACATTCGTCTCCGAATTATTTGTGACGAGTTTGAGATTCCGAATGATCAACGCCAGTTGAGCAGACAATTCTTTTGGCACTTCGTTTTTTGCAATCGGTTCAACGAAGAACGTCAGATCATTCGGCGCATCATCCTGATGGTCGATGACGTAAGCACCATAATCCTGCAACGCGCGAGCGATTTCAAAAGCAGGTCCGGAGCTTCCGACTCCGATCTTTTTCAAATCCACCGTCGGCGGAATGGCGAGAAGTGAACCGAGATGCAGGTTGCCTTCCTGACCGTATTTCGTCTCCCATCCCGGCGGAGCGTAACACGCCGGCCACACATAAGGCTTGCCGCCTGGCGCATTGGCATTCAATGTGGAAGCCTGAACACTGATGCCGAGAGCATGGCGGATGCCTGCAATCAATTCGCCTTTTCGAACAATCCCGCCCAGCGACGAACCGCCATACGCGCGCGAACCATGAGGCTTGTTGTCGGAATAGACACCCAGGCGGTGAATCGTGTTGAAATACGAATTCGCTTTCAAATGAATGGTGCCGTCGGTTTCAATTTCAACACCGACCAGCTCGTAGACTTTGAAATGATGCTCGTCAATAAAATTCAACAGGCGATTGTCGCCGGGTTCAGGCGCCGCGCCGACAGGCAATCGCAGTTGCTTGGATTCGTTGCGTACGCTGCGATAGAAAACCCGATTCGGATCATTGAGTGTGCCAATGTAAATCGGAATCGAGTTCCGATCAACAGCGACGCCTGCACCGCGCGACTGGCCGAAGTACTTCGTCTCGACGGGCACGAATTTCGCGCCCGAACCCAGAGGCATATTCCAAGGACTTTGCGCATTAAACGGCCACAGTGCAGGGTCGCGCGTTGACGGCCCGGTTTCCAACAAAACGCCCGGAGCCAGCACGGCTGTTTGTCCGCGCTCGACGATCACAAATTCAGTCTTATTCGGCCGGGCCAAGCGCACTTTGCCTTGTGAGACATCAAGCTTCGTTTCGTCTTTGGTGGCCGAGAGAGAAAATTCAGTTCCCAAGATTGTTGCGCGACCGTGCGGCGTAATGACAGCCATCGGCGTATCCGCTTGCTGCGGGGACACCTTGGCGTTGAGTTCGCCCTGAGTCAACTTCAATGCAATGCCAAAGGTCTCTTGCGCTGCATCGGGCTGGACCACGAAATGCGTCTCCCCGGCAGTCTTCACGGCGGTTGCGTCGGGATAGGTGAGCGTGAGCGTGTCAGTTTTAAATGTCGCCACGACATCGCCTGCGATCAGGGTTCGCTCTTTCGTCAATCGCAACGACGTGTCATTGCGACGGACAAGCGCAAAGCCGCTGGAGATCGTGGCTTTTGCAACGGGCTTCGCTGTGGCTGGAAGCGCCCACGCAACCTCGTCAGGATCAACTTTCGGACGCAGGGCCCGGATCACAACCGCCGAGACCAGAACCGTCACGACGATGGCCGCCGCCGCGAAAAAAAAAGTCCTGCGCGACGAGCGCGTTTCGGGTATGCGGAGTGGAATTGATTTTTTGATGGGACGCTTCGGATCCAGTTTCTCCATGATCCGCGTGATCGCGCCCTTCTTCTGGGACGGATCTCGCAGAGCCGCTTGAACACGCCGACTGACTGCCGGATTGCGCCGCCGGTACGTGCGCTCGATGACAGCGTGCATCGCAACTTGAGCGCGCAAGAGGTCACGCAACTCGACCGACGATTCGATGGCCTGATGCAGCTCCTTCGCTTCATCGTTGTCGATTGTGCCGTCTATGAAGCGCTGCGCGAGCGCTGTAAACCGCTCCCGTTCCATCATGCGCTGGCCGCTTTCATTCGCTGTTCGATGCACTTTTTCAATTCGCCTCGCAGGCGAAACAGAACGGTCGCAACCCATCCTTCACTTTGGCCGAAACGGTCTCCGATCGTGCTGGCCGGAAGCTTTTGTTCGTAGCGCATGTTCAAAACAGCCTGCGAACGCTCCGGCAGATTCTTCATACACGCCTCAAGCAGCTTCGCCGTATCGCTGCTTTCGTGTTCGTCAAATGTCTCCAAAGCAGCTTGCGACAAAACGCCACGAATATGATCGCCATAGTTGCGTCGATTGTACGAATCAGACGAACAACGTTTCAATTCAGCCATGATCATGAATTTACAAATCGTGCGCAACCACTGCCCAAAATCTTTGTCTTGCTGATATTTATCTAACTGTTCATACGCACGGATAAACGTCTGTTGCACAACTTCGTCAGCCATGTCGCCATCGGCAACTCGGAACGCGGCGAAGGCAAGGAGCATGTCCTGAAACGCCGAGACGATTTCAGCATACGCATCCTTGTCCCCGGCTAGGACCCGAGCGACGGCGGCATTCAGAATGTCTGGTTCGTTGATCACGATATGTATTCTACTCCGGTAGTGCGGGCATTGCATTAAAATCGTTCCAAGAGCCGCGCACGTCAGTAAGCGGCAAAACCCCAGGCGACCACTTTTTGTAGAGCCGATTTTTAATCGGCTCATTCTCGCGCCTAATGAGCCGATTAAAAATCGGCTCTACTCTCCGTTTTAGTATTTCGCGGTTCCAGTTTTATCCACCTTCGCGTAGTAGCTGAACGGAATATCCGCGTGGTACGTTTTTCCGGCGATCACAATGTTGACCGGGACACTCACTGTGATTGCGGGATTGACGTTCGCGTTCGTGAACCCAAGTTGCGCGAGTTGCGTGAACAAGTCCTGCTTGTTGAGGACTAATGTAAAATCAACCGGTGCATCCGCCACCGAACCGACTTTGGGAATGCGGCCCAATTTCAAACTGTCCGTCCCAACTTTCTGGCCGTTCACCGGCAATGTTGCCGAGATCGAACCCACGCTGACCGCTGCAAATTGTCCGGTCGGGACAAAGCTGGGACCCAAGGGCAAAGTCCCTGTAATTGTACACGAGTCGTTGTGCGTCTTGAAGTTGAAGACAATCGTACCACGCTTGGGCGATAACACTCCCGTCGGCGGGACAACGACCGGCGAAATCGTGACGGAGTTTTGGGACAACGCAGTCTTGTTGTTTCCGTCAGTCGCCGTCGCTTTGATGACGTAGGTTCCAGCCGTCGTATACGTATGCATCACTGACGTCGCTGAGCCAGCCGGAAGCGTTGAGCCGTCTCCGAAATCCCACGCAATGGTGATCGGCGCGGTGCCCGAGACGGAGCACCCCACAGCGACACTCGTGTTGACCACCGCCGGATTCGGGTTCGGCGTCGGGCCTCCGGTGAATTGCGGGCCTGGCGCGATGGCGTTGACCTTGATGGTCGTTTGACCCTGAGCCGTTTTCGCGTTTCCATCCAGCGCGGTGACTGTGATCGTATACGTCCCGGCTGTCAGATACGTGTGTTGAACAGACATGCTGGCCGAGGCCGGGAGCAACGTTCCATCGCCCAAATCCCACGCGAGCGTGATCGGTGCCGAGCCGGTGACCGTGCAACTGATCGTCACCGACGTGTTGACGGTGGCGGGGCTGGGCGTCGCGGTCGGGCCGCTGACAAATTGAGGACCCGGTGGAATCGCCACGTCGTCATCCATAATCGTCAGCACCGCCGCGTTCGGCGTTCCCAATATGGCCGAGTTCGTCGGATTCGTGAGCGAAAGATAGACCGTCTTGTTTCCATCGACGAGTACATTGTCGATGATCGAAACCGTAAATGTTTTGTCCGCCATATCGGCATCAGCCCAATTCAACGTCCCGGACGTTGCAGTGTATTTTGCAGGAGCTGTTGCGGTCCCATCGATCGTCGCGTAGTGAACGCTGATCGCGCCCGTCGAACCGCCGGCGCGCGAAACCGTGATCGTCGCAGCATTGCCGTTTTCATTCACGCTGTAAGCCGAATTGCTGAACTTGAGCGACCCCGCAACGCCCGCCGTCGTGGACTTCCAATATTTAAGCAAGTCGCGCAACGCTTCGGGACTGTTCGTTGGGCCGGGATTGTTTTTTTGATCACCGGAATTTACGCCATGACAAGACGTACAC